>ERZ791734.2179-NODE-2179-length-13236-cov-9.972916_pt1 | contig 13236 bp, 10 predicted proteins | sample MGYA00509953_ERZ791734 | MGnify/ENA primary metagenome ERZ791734 (study PRJEB30046, sample SAMN00792038) | human gut metagenome | study: EMG produced TPA metagenomics assembly of the A metagenome-wide association study of gut microbiota in type 2...
TTGAAACTTAGTGTTTAATAATATATTATTAATGTAATTTTTAAGTAGTTATGAAGAAAAATTTTGTTAGGGTAATGCTTTTCGGGGCATTGACGCTTGCTACTGTCACTTATGTAGGCTGTAAAGACTATGATGATGACATCGACAATCTGCAAACGCAGATTGATGCCAATGCGGCAGGTCTTGCTGAACTGCAAGCAAAAGTGAATGCAGGTAATTGGGTAACAGACATTAAAAGTATCACTGGTGGATTTGAAATTACTTTCAACAATGGAAATAAATATTCTATTGTGAATGGTAAAGATGGATCTGTCGTTGAAATTGGAGAAAATGAAAACTGGTTTATAGACGGTGTTGATACTGGGAAACCGGCACGAGGTGAAAAGGGTGAGACCGGTGCTACTGGTCCTGTCGGTCCTGTCGGTCCTGTTGGCCCCGAAGGTCCTGTTGGTCCTGTTGGCCCCGAAGGTTCTGTTGGTCCTGTTGGTCCCGAAGGTCCTGTCGGTCCTGTTGGCCCCGAAGGTCCTATCGGTCCTGTTGGTCCCGAAGGTCCTGCTGGTCCTGCCGGAAAATCTCCTTTTATTGGTGATGGAATAGGTGAATTTGAAAAAGATTATTGGTATTTCTATGATGACGCTACAGATAAATGGGTGAAAGGTGATTATTCGTCAGCCACTGTTTATGCTGTACAGAATGAGGGATTACCTAGCTTTACTCTACATGTAAAAGATAAAACTACTGGAACAGAATTAACAACTATTCTGCCTACTGCAGCTTTGATTAGTAGCCTTGAAGGAGTGACTATTGAGAATGGTAAAATCACTGCAGGCGGAACAAAGGAACTTAAATTAAGTTATGCTCAATGCAAAGCTGATTTCACTTTTGGTATGGAGGATGAGAAAAAAGAATTTAAGAAAAATGACCTGTTAATAACTAATTCCGGCGTGTTGAATGCGTTGATTAATCCAGTAGGTCCTGACTTTACTGATAGCAAATATCAAATCTATTTGATGAATTCTCAAAATGAAGCTAATTTTGTTATCTCTAAGATTGAACAAAATAAAACTGCAAAACCATTGACACGTGCTACCGAAGCCAAAGTGAATCGTGGTGTTTACGACCTTACTGTTACACTAAAAGATGGCTTGAATTTGGAAACTGCCCTTCCTGCAGATGAAGCATACGCATTCTGTACAAAAGACGCATGGAACAATGAAATAATCTCTGCTTATGATGTTAAAATCAAACCGGAAGCAGTTACAAGTGCTACTAAACTGGTAGATGCAGCAGTGTCCGCAAAAGTTGGTGAGGTACAGGTTTTGGATGACTTGGCAGCTGCAGCTACCACCACTCCTATGGATTTGAGTACAGTCTATGCATATTATTATAAGTTGGCAGCCGATGCTCCTGAAGGTGTAACATTGGGGACGAACGAAGCCGGCAAACAAACCATCACTTCTACCAAAGGGCAAGAAGCAAAGGTTGAAGTCTGCTATATAACTACAAATGGTATTCCTTTTGATGGAGAAACTCATGAGGGCATTGATTATTCTAGCGTCGGTGGCTCCTCTGCTCCGGCTAAACTGACTGTCACCTTCAAGCAAATAGAAACAAAATCTTTGGCAGCACAGACGGTAGTTTGGAATAAATCAGAAAAATCCGACATTGCTGTGTCAGCAGCTAATATTAAGGCAATCAAAGACGCTATTACTACTGCTAAACTTGCTAGCTCAACTGCCACGGCTAACGATGGAGATAAAGTGAAGTTTAGTGGTATTGCTTCTGGTGATACTAAATATGATAACCTGAAACTGACAGTAACCGCTGCATACAAGGGTACTATGGAAGCCGTATTGACAGTTGACGTTGACGCAACGAAGCAAATTGTATTCAAATTACCGGTAACTGTTGATTATAAGACGCCTGTATTTACAAAAACTTCAGGTATGTGGACTGAAGATGGCAAGGTGTCTCTTCTGATTAATGAAACTAAGAATGCTGATAAGATTCAGAGCATCAGTCTCGAAAGAGAAATGGGCTCAATCTTTACTACATGGAACGCTATTACTGGCGGAGTTACTTCAGGTATATACAACAGCATTACGTATGATGTTGACAAGAATGGTGACGATCATGTAGGAAGTGTAGCTAACGATAAGTTCACAGTAGACATGGCTCACGCTAAAGACAATATGGCATTCTCTGTAGATGTAAATTGTCAGCCTAACGATGCTACTGAACCTGCTTCAATTGCTAACCAAAAGATTCAATTCATCTCATTATCAGAATTGCTTAAATCGGAATTTGGTGCAACGGACGCTAAAAAAGGTATCACAACAGCGTATACAGCTGAAACCATAGATTCAGAGATTGATGTATTAGGTGACATTGTATGGAAAGACAGAAAAGGCAAGGCAATGTGGCCGACTGCAGATAATAACACTTATGACACTGGTACTTTGACTACCGCTGACGCTGTTCTTGCTCTTTATGGATATTCTATTAAGGTAGAACTAAGTGACAAAACTAACTTCAAGTTTGATTCTACTGGACAGAAATTGATATTAACAGATGCTGGTAAGGCCTTGAAGGGTCTTGTGAAAGATTTGGTAGTGACAGTTACTATTACTCCTTCAATCAGCTGGAGCGCAACATCTCCTGCACCTGTGGTGAAGACAGTAACATTCCCTACTGCTCTCTTTGCGGATTAATTTGAAATCCTTTAATGTTCTATTAGATAGCTCCTCTATATTTGCCTCTGGCAGAGGTGGGAGCTATCTCTAGAATGATATAACATAATAGGAGAGCCCGTGCTTGTTGAAGTGCGTTCTCTCCATAAATATGAAACCCTTCTTCACCGAAGTGTGAAGATTATATGTTGAGAAGTGACAAAGCGAAGAGACACAGCTTGTGAAAGTCCATCCTTCCATCTTTGTTCTTCTATTAGAAAAGGGATGCCTCCCCACATTTCCTACTGGCATCCCTTTTATCTTTACTCTTGGGACGTCTTTTTTTGTTGTACTAGAATCAATTGCTAGTCGCCCATTTCCCTATAGGTAAAGGAGACGTCCTCAAGATACAGAAAGCCCGAGCTTGCGAAAGTCCGGGCTTTTCGTAATTTTGTGCAGTCATTATCCCCTTATTTTATCGTCCCTAAGTTTCCGGGGAAATGTGCAGAATGAATGATTGAAAAGAATCTTTTAACCTGCCATGACAAAGATTTCTATTAAAAATATATATCTTTGCAAGAAAGGCATTGATTAATAAAAGAAGAGAATATGAGCCATAAAATTTATCCGATCGGTATTCAGAATTTCGAAAAAATTCGTAATGACGGTTATTTCTATATTGATAAGACAGCACTGATGTATCAAATGGTAAAGACCGGAAGTTATTACTTCTTGAGTCGTCCGCGCCGTTTCGGAAAGAGTCTGCTCGTCTCCACCTTAGAGGCCTATTTTCAAGGAAAGAAAGAACTGTTTGAAGGGCTGGCTGTGGAAAAACTGGAAAAGGACTGGATCAAATATCCTATACTGCATCTGGACCTTAATATCGAGAAATATGATACATCCGAAAGTCTGGATAATATACTTGATAAATCGCTGACAGCATGGGAAAAACTATATGGTGCCGAGCCGTCCGAACGTTCGTTTTCCTTGCGTTTTGCCGGTATCATAGAGCGCGCTTGTAAGTTGGCGGGGCAACGTGTGGTTATTCTTGTCGATGAATATGACAAACCCATGTTGCAAGCCATCGGTAATGAAGAATTGCAAAAGCAATTTCGGAATACATTAAAGCCTTTTTATGGAGCGCTTAAAACAATGGACGGTTGCATCAAGTTTGCATTCCTTACCGGTGTGACAAAGTTTGGCAAAGTCAGTGTGTTTAGTGACTTGAACAACTTGGATGATATATCCATGTGGAATGAGTATGTCGAAATCTGTGGCATTAGCGAGCGTGAAATCCACAACAATTTGGAAACAGAGCTTCATGAATTTGCTGCTGCGCGCGGAATAACGTATGATAAACTTTGTGAAGAGTTGAGAGAGTGCTATGACGGTTACCATTTTACGCACAATTCTATTGGTATGTACAATCCGTTCAGTTTGCTTAATGCTTTCAAACGTAAGGATTTCGGCAGCTATTGGTTTGAAACGGGCACACCGACCTATCTGGTGAAATTGCTGCAAAAACATCATTATGACTTGGAGCGGATGACGCATGAAGAAACCGACGCCCAAGTATTGAATAGCATAGACTCTGAATCTACTAATCCCATTCCGGTGATTTATCAGAGTGGCTACCTCACCATTAAAGGGTATGATGAAGAATTTGGAATGTATCGGTTAGGTTTCCCGAATCGTGAAGTAGAAGAAGGATTTGTCCGTTTCCTGCTTCCTTATTATGCGAATGTAAATAAGGTAGAATCTCCGTTTGAAATTCAGAAATTTGTTCGTGAAGTACGTTCCGGCGATTACAGTTCTTTCTTCCGTCGCTTGCAAAGCTTCTTTGCAGATACCACCTACGAAGTGATTCGCGATCAGGAATTGCATTACGAGAACGTGCTTTTCATCGTTTTTAAACTGGTCGGCTTCTATGCCAAAGTGGAATATCATACAAGCGAAGGACGCATCGACCTTGTCTTGCAGACAGACAAATTCATCTATATCATGGAATTTAAACTGAACGGTACGGCAGAAGAAGCATTGCAGCAGATAAATGACAAGCATTACGCTCTTCCTTTCGAGATGGATGAACGGAAACTCTTTAAAATAGGAGTAAATTTCAGTGCGGAAACCCGTAATATTGAAAAATGGATAGTTGAAGAAAAATAGATAAAACAAAAAGGCGGCTCGTTTTGACCGGGCCGCCTTTTCTGTTTATTTGATTTCGATTTCTTCCTTCATATCGATTTCCTCTCCATGTGTATCATAGAACACATATTGCAGAAATGCGAGTTTTTGACTTGGAATAATCTTGATACCGAATCCGTATTTCATTTGCCACTTCCGTTTCAGGGAAACGAGTCCCTGATTGATATAAGCGGCAACATACGGATGGACGTGTAACGAGAATTTCTTAACCTTCAGTTTATTGACCAGGTAATCAATTTTACTCTCCAAAGTGTCCGTAAAAAGAATGGACGACTTGATAGTGCCTTTGCCGAAGCAAGTGGGGCAGGTTTCGGTCGTGTTGACGTCCATTGCCGGACGCACACGTTGGCGTGTAATCTGCATTAGCCCGAATTTGCTAAGCGGCAGAATATTATGCCGTGCCCTGTCTTTCTGCATATTGGCACACATTCGTTCATAAAGCTTCTGACGGTTTTCGGCTTCATTCATATCGATGAAGTCCACGACAATGATACCACCCATATCTCTTAATCGCAATTGGCGGGCCAGCTCGTCGGCGGCTCCCAGGTTTACTTCGAGTGCGTTACCTTCCTGCCCGTTGGCATTCTTGGTGCGGTTACCGCTGTTCACGTCTACTACGTGAAGCGCCTCAGTGTGCTCAATAATCAGATAGGCACCACTCTTGTAAGAGATTGTTTTACCAAACGATGATTTAATCTGCTTGGTGATACCGAAATTGTCGTAAATGGGAAGTTGACCTTTGTACAGTTTCACGATATTAGCCCGGTCGGGCGCAATCAGTGATACATAGTCTTTAATTTCATTGTACACAGCCTCGTCGTTGACGTGAATATTCTCAAAAGAAGGGTTGAAGAGGTCGCGCAACAAACCTACGGCGCGGCTGGTTTCTTCATAAATCAACGTCGGATACTTGGTGGCTTTTTGTACTTTTACCATCGCATCTTCCCAATGCTTAACCAGGACTTTAAGCTCTCCGTCGAGTTCGGCTACGCGTTTGCCTTCGGCTACCGTGCGGACGATGACACCGAAGTTTTTCGGCTTGATGCTCATCAGCAATTGTTTCAGGCGGGCGCGTTCTTCGCTCGATTTAATTTTTTGTGAAACAGAAACCTTGTCATTAAAAGGGATCAGTACGAGATAGCGTCCGGCAAACGAAATTTCGGACGTCAGTCGCGGTCCCTTAGTGGAGATCGGTTCCTTAACGATTTGCACCACTACTTCTTGTCCTACCTTGAGGGTGTTGGATACTGTTCCATCCTTGTCAAGATCGGGAAGCAGGGTTGCTTTGCTGATGGAGGTCAGCTTCTTTTTGTCGCTTAAAGTCTGCTTTACAAACTTTTCGAGTGAGTTAAATTGAGGACCCAAGTCCAGATAATGAAGGAAAGCGTCTTTCTCGTAACCAACGTCTACAAAGCATGCATTCAGTCCGGGCATCAATTTCTTGATACGTCCCAAATACATATTGCCCACAGAGAAAGAAATATTTCTTCCTTCGCTTTGAAGTTCCACCAGGCTCTTATCTTCGAGAAGGGCGATGGAGACCTCTTTGGGCTGTACGTCAACTACTAGTTCACTTGTCACTGTTTTGTTTCCTTATTATTGATTGAATCTCATTTATATGAACAACTTTTTTGACAAATTGTTCATTTTGGGTTAGCTACTTAAACAAAGAACAAACTTGAAAGACATTAGCTTCGCAAGTTTGTTCTTTATTTCTGTGTGATCCAGACTTAAAAATTATTTTTTGCTTTTATGTCTGTTCTTTCTTAGTCTTTTTTTACGCTTGTGCGTAGACATTTTATGTCTTTTTTTCTTTTTTCCGCTTGGCATAGCTTCACATTTTATGGGTTAATACTCTTGTTTATTATTTCTTTACTGAAATTGTAAATGTCTTAGCCGGTTTGAAAGCCGGAATGTTGTGCTCCGGAATAATGATCGTAGTATTTTTAGAAATGTTACGAGCAGTCTTTTGTGCTCTTTTCTTTACTACGAAACTACCAAACCCACGCAAGTATACGTTCTCATCGTTAGACAATGAATCCTTTACTGCATCCATAAATGCCTCAACTGTTGTAAGAACTGTCTGCTTATCAATTCCAGTTTTCTTTGTAATCTCGTTTACAATATCTGCTTTAGTCATTTTTCCTTAAAAAAAATATTATTACTATGTTATTGCTAATTTTTTGGACTGCAAATATATAGCTTTTTAAGCTCCTAAAAAAATATATTCTGCACATTTTTCTAAAAAAATAGTGGCATAGGGTTTTCTTAGAACCAAAAGAGTTACTTTTGTGTGCCTTTTGGATAGGATAGGCAAGATAAATGTTAGATAATACACTAGGAACGAGGATATGAACGAGTTTACTAAAACGATTGTAGAGTGGTATAAAGAGAATAAACGTGAACTGCCCTGGAGGGAGTCTGCCGATCCGTATCTGATCTGGATTTCGGAGATCATTCTTCAACAGACGCGGGTGGCGCAGGGGTATGATTATTTTCTTCGTTTTATCAAACGTTTTCCCGATGTGCGGACTTTAGCCGCTGCGGAGGAGGATGAAGTGATGAAATACTGGCAAGGACTGGGATATTACTCACGTGCCCGCAATCTTCATGCCGCCGCCAAAAGCATGAATGGGGTTTTCCCGGAAACGTATCCGGAAGTGCTGGCTCTGAAAGGAGTGGGGGAGTATACAGCGGCAGCGATCTGTTCGTTTGCTTACGGTATGCCTTATGCGGTAGTGGACGGTAATGTGTACCGGGTGCTTTCCCGTTATTTCGGCATCGATACTCCGATTGATTCGACAGAAGGAAAAAAGCTCTTTGCAGCATTGGCGGATGAGATGCTGGATAAGAAGCATCCGGCTGTTTACAATCAGGGAATAATGGATTTCGGGGCGATTCAGTGCACTCCGCAGTCGCCTGATTGTTTGTTCTGTCCGTTGGTGGGCAGTTGCTCGGCACTTTCGAAAGGCTTGGTGGCAAAACTTCCGGTGAAGCAACACAAAACAAAGACAACGAACCGTTACTTTAATTATATTTATGTACGTGCGGGCGCGTATACCTTTATAAATAAACGGACGGGCAATGATATTTGGAAAAATCTGTTCGAACTGCCCTTGATAGAAACTCCGACGGCTCTTTCGGAAGAAGATTTTTTGACTTTACCGGAATTTCGTGCACTCTTTGCGCCGGGGGAAGTACCGGTGGTACGTTCGGTTTGCAGGGAGGTGAAGCATGTATTGTCTCACCGGGTTATCTATGCTAATCTATATGAAGTGACCTTGTCTGAAAATTTGACTTCTTTCAGTGATTTCCTGAAAATAAGGGTGGACGAACTGGAGCAATACGCTGTTTCTAAATTAGTACAAGACTTGCTACAAGCATTAGAATAAGCATTAGAATAAGTATTAAGTAATAAGTATTGAGTATTACCCATGCAGTTTATGGCGCAGCCTAATACTTAATACTTAAAACTTAATACTTGATTTTATACTTAAAATCTTGCATCCTATTGTTATTCTGTTTAATTTTGGCAGCAGATTTAATTTTAAGAATCATAAACTTGATACAGATATGTCAGTAAATAGAGTGATATTGATAGGAAACGTAGGACAAGATCCTCGGGTAAAATACTTCGATACAGGTTCGGCAGTAGCAACTTTCCCGTTGGCTACAACGGATCGTGGATATACGTTGGCTAATGGAACCCAGATTCCCGAAAGAACAGAGTGGCATAATATCGTTGCATCCAACCGTTTGGCGGAGATTGTGGATAAGTATGTGCACAAAGGTGACAAACTGTATCTGGAAGGAAAGATAAGAACACGTTCTTATAGCGACCAGTCGGGTGCTATGCGCTATATCACCGAAATTTATGTGGATAATATGGAAATGCTGTCTCCGAAAGGAGCCAATCCGGGTGCGGGAGCTTCTGCTACTGGACAACCGGCTACGGGGCAACAGCAACAACCGGTTGCCGGCCAGTCGCAACAAGCGCAGCAGTCGCAGGCACAACCCGCACAAGATAATCCGACAGATGATTTGCCGTTCTAGATAATGTGATAGTGTGCCAATAGGTTTTCGCGAGCTTCTTGGCACATTATCTTTTGTTTAATTAAAATATAGACTCTTTGGACTCAGATGGTTATTTAAGCCAATTGGCTGACATTTTCAACGGTATTACCGTAAACACTCCTTCTATCTCTGCTATTATTGCCATAGTATTGGCAGGTGTACTCCTGCTTGCTTCCGGCTTTGCTTCGGCTTCCGAAATAGCTTTTTTCTCACTTACTCCTTCCGACCGGAATGATATTGATGAACAGAATCATCCTTCCGACGAAAAAATAAGTGCCCTGTTGGGGGATTCAGAACGCCTCTTGGCAACGATATTGATTACGAACAACTTTGTGAATGTAACCATTATCATGCTCTGCAACTTCTTCTTTATGAATGTATTTGTTTTTCATTCTCCATTGGCAGAGTTCTTGATACTGACCGTCATCCTGACTTTCCTATTGTTGTTGTTCGGTGAAATCATGCCGAAAATCTATTCAGCACAGAAGACTTTGGCTTTTTGCCGTTTTTCGGCACCGGGGATTTACTTCCTGGAAAAACTGTTCCGTCCGATAGCTACTGTGCTTGTACGTTCAACTACTTTTCTGAATAAACATTTTGTAAAGAAGAGCCATAATATTTCTGTCGACGAACTGTCGCACGCATTGGAGCTGACAGATAAAGCGGAACTCTCTGAAGAGAATAATATCTTGGAGGGTATTATCCGTTTCGGCGGTGAAACTGTGAAGGAGGTGATGACATCACGTCTGGATATGGTCGATCTGGATATCCGTACCTCTTTCAAGGAGGTGATGCAATGTATCATTGAAAATGCTTATTCGCGTATTCCTATCTATTCCGGTTCGCGGGATAATATCAAGGGGGTATTGTATATTAAAGACTTGCTGCCTCATGTCAACAAGGGGGATAATTTCCGTTGGCAGTCATTGATCCGTCCGGCTTATTTTGTGCCGGAAACAAAGATGATTGATGATCTGTTGCGTGACTTCCAGGCGAATAAGATTCATATTGCCATTGTTGTGGATGAGTTTGGAGGAACTTCCGGACTGGTGACGATGGAAGACATTATTGAAGAGATTGTGGGTGAGATTCATGATGAATATGATGATGAAGAACGTACATACGTGGTCTTGAATGACCATACCTGGATATTTGAAGCGAAGACGCAGTTGACGGATTTCTATAAGATTGCGAAAGTAGACGAAGACGAGTTTGAAAAGGTGGTGGGAGATGCGGATACATTGGCGGGTATGCTGCTCGAAATTAAAGGTGAATTCCCGGCATTGCATGAGAAAGTGACTTATCACCATTATGAGTTTGAAGTGCTCGAAATGGATAGTCGTCGTATCCTGAAAGTGAAGTTTACAATTCTGCCGAAGGATATGGAAGGCTCGGAAGAGAAGGAATAATCTTGGAATCATAATTTTGAAAGCATAATCAAGCAAACGTAAGATGGCGTTATTTCTGCAACATAAGACGGATGATATACAGTGGGCTGTCTGGAAGATGGAAGAGTCTTTGGAGGTTCTGTTGGCTCTTTTGCCGGATGCGCGCAGAGTTTTCTGTGAACAGGAATTGAATCGTTTTGTCTCCGAACGCCGTAAGATGGAATGGTTGTCCGTTCGTGTTTTGTTGTATGCTATGTTGCAGGAGGATAAGGAAATCGGTTATTCTCCCGAAGGAAAACCGTATCTGACGGATCATTCTTTTTTCATCAGTATTTCTCATACGAAAGGTTATGTAGCTGTGATGCTTGCTTCTTTCACTCCGGCAGGCATTGATATTGAGCAATATGCTCAACGCGTTCACAAGGTATCCGATAGGTATATCCGTTCTGACGAACAAACGGAACCTTATCAGGGAGATATGACTTGGGGACTGTTATTGCATTGGTCGGCAAAAGAAGCTGTTTTTAAGCGGATGGAAAACGCTGACGCTGACCTTCGTAAACTCCGTTTGACGCATTTTATTCCTCAAGAGCAAGGAACGTTTCAGGTTCAGGAGTTGGCGACGGAGCAGCAGGAACTTTACTCTGTCGGTTATCGTATCTGCCCGGACTTTGTACTGACATGGACATTGAGTTGAATGGGGGAGGAAATGAAGTGCCTCTACCTGTTTCTCTTTTCTTTGTAATGTGTGATGTCTTGACATAATAAATAAACCCCGAAAGTTTTTGTATGACTTTCGGGGTTCACTTTATATTCGGACGCCCTCATGATTTTATGAACTCACGGCTTTTCAGACAGGTTCTTTTATGGTTGGTTTACTTCTCTTTTTTGTTAAGTCGGTAGCTCAATGCTCCTGACGGACATTTACTGATTTGTGCAATTAATTCTTCCGTTGTCGCATTTTCTATTTGCACCCAGGGTCTTTCTTTAGGATGATAGACATTGGGTAGCATCTTTACACATATTCCGGCATGCTGGCATAATTCCGGTTTCCATATAATGGTCAGTTCACCATTGGTGTATTCTATTTTCTTTTCCATATCTGTATTTATTTAATATGAATACCACGCATTACAATGCGCTTCCATTCCGGATGTTTGTGAATATATCCGGCTACAAACGGGCAAAGCGGTACCAGGCGTAAACCTTGTCGTTCAATGTCTGTCAGTGCTTTTTCTGCAAGTTGTGATCCTACTCCCTTGCCGCCTAATGAGGCGGGTACTTCTGTATGTACAAGGTATATTTCTCCATTATTTGATTTGATATAGTCTATTTCGGCTATTTTGCCATCGATCTGAAATTCATATCGATGTTTTTCTTCGTTGTCTATTAATTTATAATCTTCTGCCATAATTTTACGTATTAAGTTCGATTATAATATAAACACTTGGGAAACACTTTTGTTTTATGCAAACAATTATTCTTGTTAATGGAGAAAGTATTGCCCGTTCATACTGGCACTGGTCTTTTCAATCCCTTTCTATTACTTCTTCAACTGATATTTGTTATTTTTTCTAAGTTTATAATCTTTCCAATTGAACTGTGAAATGTCTCATTAAAGGCGCTTCCCCGGCGATACGCACTCCGTGAGTGATGCTTTCTCTACGTTCATATACATTTTTGAGAGCAGCGGCTATTACATTCATATGATTGTCTGTATATACTCTGCGGGGAATGGCGAGGCGGAGTAAATCAAGACCGTTAAAACGATTTTCATGAGTTATCGGATCACGGTCGGCGAGGATATAACCGATCTCGCATCCACGGATACCGGCTTCCAAATAAAGTTCTATGGTCAGCGTCTGTGCCGGGAATTCTTCTTTGGGAACGTGCGTCAGTACTTTAGGTGCATCAATGAAGATGGCGTGGCCTCCGGCCGGTCGTTGGTAAGGAATTCCGTATTCATCCAGTTTCTTTGCCAGGTATTCCACTTGCTTGATACGTGTTTCGAGATTGTCGAATTCGGTGTTTTCATCCAAGCCGATGGCAAGAGCGTTCATATCCCGTCCGTTCATTCCTCCATAGGTGAGATAGCCTTCGTATTGTACGCAGAAACCTTTTGCACCTTCATACCAGTCTGCACGTCGTGTGGCGATAAATCCACCCATATTGACGATTCCGTCTTTCTTGGCACTCATTGTCATGCCATCGGCTAGAGAGAACATTTCCCGTGTGATTTCTTTGATGGTTTTGTCTTGATAACCTTCTTCGCGCATCTTGATGAAATAGGCGTTTTCGGCAAAGCGTGCAGAGTCGAAAAGTACGGGTTTGCCGTATTTGTCAGCAATGGCACGTACTTCATGCAGGTTTTGCATGGATACGGGTTGTCCTCCGGCTGTATTGTTGGTGATGGTTACGATGATAAAAGGAATTCGTTCTGCATATTCTGTCAGGGCTTTCTGCAATTTATCAGGGTCTACATTTCCTTTGAACGGGATTTCCAGTTGGGTATGTTTTGCTGCATCGATAGTGCAGTCTAATGCGGTGGCATGGCGTCCTTCGATGTGTCCTTTGGTGGTGTCAAAATGTGAGTTGCCGGGTACAATGTCTCCTTCATGCACGAGATAAGAGAAAAGCACATTTTCTGCGGCACGTCCTTGATGGGTAGGTATGATATATTCAAATCCTGTCAGTTTCGTAATCATCTCTTTCAACTTAAAGAAAGAGGTTGCTCCGGCGTAACTTTCATCGCCTAGCATTATTCCCGCCCATTGACGGTCGCTCATCGCTCCGGTTCCGGAATCGGTGATGAGATCGATATAAACTTGTTCTGATTTGAGTTGAAAGACATTATAATGTGCTTCTTTAATCCATTGCTCGCGTTCTTCACGTGTGCTTTT
>ERZ791734.2183-NODE-2183-length-13220-cov-3.476035_pt1 | contig 13220 bp, 9 predicted proteins | sample MGYA00509953_ERZ791734 | MGnify/ENA primary metagenome ERZ791734 (study PRJEB30046, sample SAMN00792038) | human gut metagenome | study: EMG produced TPA metagenomics assembly of the A metagenome-wide association study of gut microbiota in type 2...
TGCGAGGTCTGCAAGATGGAATTGGCAAGAAAGCTGAATAACACGGATTATGTCAGTAAACCGGCGGCTCTTTATATCAGTGATCCTGAAGTTTCCATTCCTCATAACAAAACCGCGACACTTGACAGAGACAGTGAAAAATACAGGATTACTGAGTCTAATGTCACAAAAGCCAATGATCATGATCTGGAATTTCGCACGGTAGTACAAAATATGGGGAATAAAGAACAGCATCTTAAAATGAGTTTTCGTATTATCGGCGCAGATGGAATAACGGTAAAATATAGTGCAGAAAAAGAATTTACCATTCCTGCCCTTACAAATTCATATGACCCGGATGCTGCAAGAGAGTCTCTTTCCGTTGTACTTAATGATGTGTATGGTCTGACAAACGGTGACAGACTGGATGGAAAAATCGTGGACATGGATACGCAGGAAGTCTTAGCTACAGATAAAACAGCTGACCAGGCATGGAGTACCGTAAACATTCATTACCGGTTAAAGATGGAAGACGGAACGGAAACAGATCTTCCTGCTACAAAAACATCTATTGTCCATGCACCACGCAATTCTACATATACCTTAAGAAATCCTGAGTTATCCGGTTATGCCTGTGTGGGAAACAGTGTGGATCAGGATAAGATAACGATCACGGAAGACAGCATGGACATTGTTTATTATTATCAGGAGAACAATGATTCCTCCGGAGACGAAGATCAGGAGATAGCAGAGTGTACGACAAGACCGGTTACAGTGCCGTATGATTCAAACAGGCATACATTTGACATTAGACCAGGGGAGGGTGTGAATCTTCGATACAGTATGAAGGAGGACGGACCTTATACAATAGAAGAACTTCCGGCTTATACAGACGCAGGCAAATATACAATTTATTTTGAAGCATCTTCTGATTCTGCAAAATCCTGTTATGGGCAGGCATCTTTGGAAATTACAAAGGCTGTTACAGAACTAAAGCTTCTTGCAACGCCCGCAGGATCAGAGGGTGCTGGCAGCGTAACACTTAAAGTTTTAAAACAGGGAATCAGCGCAGATGAACCGGTGGATATTACTTGCAATGATTCCAGCATTACACTGGTTAAGAAGGAAAATGATCAGTGGACGGTATCGCTTCCGAACAAGACAAAGACATATTCTTTTACCGCAAAATATAATGGCAATAAAAACTATGCAGGGAGTGAAGCTGCCTGTCAGGTTATTGTGAAAGAAAAGAAAACACAGACTGGAAGTGGTGCTTTAGAAGCACCGGAAGGACCGGAAGAACCGACGACGGAAAAACCGACACCACAAAAACCGACACCACAAAAACCAGCACCGGAAGAACCGGCAACAGAAAAACCAACACCGGAGAAAAAGCCGGATAAAAAGATAAAAAATAAGACGATCAGAATAAAATGTAAGTCCAGGAAAGGGAAAAAGCAGGTTTTAAAGGTTAGTAAGTCAACGTTGAATCGTCTTATTGACAATGAGGCAAAAGCACTGCAACTGGAATATGGAAACGTTATAATTACAATGGACCGCAATGCCTTAAAAGAAATAAAAAAACAGATGAATTCAGATGTGTATTTTCATGTTAAGAAATTAGATAAACGCATTCTTTCTTCAAAGGCAGGTAAAATTGTCAAAAAACGTCCAATGTATGAAATTTCGGTTACAGGTGCAAAGAAAAAAACGTTAGGAAAATTGAAAAAGGGAAAGGTTACCGTAAAGATCCATTATAAGATTTCTAAGAAAGAAAAAAAGAAAGATCTTTTTGCGTACACCATCAACAAAAAAGGAAATGTCAAAAAGATTTCAAAATCTTATTATGATTCTAAGAAACAGACAGTGAACTTTACAACAAAGAGCTTTTCTAAATTTGCAGTGGGCGGTCGTTTGTGAGAGTGATAAAAAGTTCCTGGATCAAAAAATACAGGGAAATGCCTGAATTGCGGGAATTGCAACCATCAGTTGACAGATTGACAGGCACATTTGGTAGCCTGCAACCGGTCAAAATGGGTATGATGGAGACGTAACAAAGATCACATCATTGAAAAAGAAAAGAGGATGAGTTATGATTTTAGCTGAAAAAATTATGGAAGAGCGAAAAAAGAACGGATGGTCGCAGGAAGAACTAGCAGAGAAACTTTCCGTCTCCAGACAGGCGGTGTCAAAATGGGAGAGTGCCCAGTCAATACCGGATCTGCAGAGGGTGATCCAGCTGTCAGAGATTTTTGGGGTGAGTACAGACTACCTTTTAAAAGATGAATGTGAGACACCGCAGCCCATTGAGGGAGTGGAACCTTCCGACAAAGATTTTCCATTAAAAAAGGTTTCGGTGGAAGATGCAAATGATTTTATGGAAGTCCGGAAGAAAAATGCACCGAAGATCGCAGCTGCAGTTGCATCCTGCATCGTCAGTCCGTCAGTTCTGATATTTTTGGCAGGATTATCGGAGGCGCAGATTGGAAATATTTCCGAGGGTGTGGCTGCATCGGTTGGACTGGTATGCCTGCTTGGATTTGTGGCGGCAGCGGTATTTACATTTATTTCCTGTGGTATGCAGACAAAAAGATTCGAGTTTCTGGAAAACGAATGTTTTGAAACCGACTATGGGGTAGAAGGGCTTGCAAAGGAAAAATTAAAAAATTATGAGGGAACATTTACCAGAGGAATCTCCGTTGGCGTGGTGCTCTGCATCGTTGCGGCAATCCCGCTTTTGGTGGCAGCCTGTATGGATGCGCCGGATGTTGTATGTACCAGCTTTGTATCGCTGCTTTTAATTCTGGTAGCATGTGGCGTGTATATGATAATCCGTGTCGGTATGATAAAAGGAAGTTATGATATTCTTTTGCAGGAGGGAGATTATACTATTTCAGAAAAGAAACTGAAAAAGAAGTCAGATGCATTTAGCGGAGCTTACTGGTGTATTGCCACTGCAATTTATCTGGGATGGAGTTTCTGGACAATGCGTTGGGATTTTACATGGATCATCTGGCCGGTGGCAGGGGTACTTTTTGCTGCGGTATCAGGCATTTTCCGTGCAGTTATGCAAAATGAAAAGAAAAAAATAGAATGAAAACAGGCTAGTGTGAAAAATAAGATTTTTCACACGCAGGAATGGAGTAAAATGAAATATCAGTCAGTTGCAATAATTGGAGCAGGTTCCTGCATCATCTCTTGGTATTGATAATTTTAAATCTGTGAATGATACGCTTGGTCATCTCGGTAGTGACGAGGTATTAAAGCTTCTTGCGGACACAATGAAACGGGGCGTTTGGTAATAAAGTGATACTTGGAAGATATGATGGAGATGAGTTTATCATCGGATTTTATGGGAAAAATTTAGAAGTGGCACTTTTCATGGGCTGTAATCGTTGCTGGTCACACTGTAAGTGTGAACAGTAACCCGGAGCTTTCGGAGGGAAAGAAAAATCAGGAATTAGGACTTCCTATTTGGAAAGAAATGTAGTATAATAGCCACATCGAAAAATTCAATTGTCACATCAGACATCATTTCCGCAGACGATTCCAACAGGTGAAAGAAGAAGTAAGGAGTTTATGAATGAGAGAAAAATATGAGAGTTTATCATTAGTCGTTTTACGTGATTTGGCCAAGGCACGGGGACTGAAAAATATTTCTTCCATGAAGAAAAGTGATTTGGTCAATCGTATGCTTGAAGAAGATGCACGCAAACAAAAAGAGACGGAGAGTATGCAGACGCAGGAAGAGCGCGTGGAGCGTGTGAAAGCAAAAGAGGGCACGGAGCGTTCGAAAGATCATGCACAGCCGAAAGAATATTCCAGAAAAAGAACGGAATATGCACCAAGGGAGCGCGGAACAGATGCAGATCGTCAGACAAAAGAAAAGGCAGAAGAGCAGGTAGAAACACAGGAAAATCAGACGGCATCTGCAGCGGCAGATGATACCATGATGAGTCTTGACAGTGGAATTACGGCAAATGGTATTTTAGAGGTTATGCCGGATGGATACGGATTTATCCGCTGTGAGAATTATCTTCCGGGTGAGCATGATGTGTATGTTTCACCATCACAGATCCGAAAGTTTAATTTAAAAACGGGAGATATTGTCTGTGGTAATACAAGAATCAAGACACAGCAGGAAAAGTTTTCGGCACTTTTATATGTGACTACAATTAACGGCTATCACCCGAGTGTAGCCCAGAAGAGAAAAAGTTTTGAAGATCTGACACCGATTTTTCCGAATGAGAGGATACGTTTAGAACGCCCGGGATGCAGTGTTGCGATGCGTATTGTAGATCTTGTTTCCCCAATCGGTAAGGGACAGCGTGGTATGATCGTTTCCCAGCCTAAGGCAGGAAAAACAACACTTTTAAAAGAGATTGCAAAATCAGTGACAGCAGGTAATCCGGATATGCATCTGATCATCCTTCTGATCGATGAGAGACCGGAGGAGGTTACAGATATCAAGGAAGCCATTGAGGGCGATAATGTTGAGGTAATTTACTCTACTTTTGATGAACTTCCGGAACATCACAAACGTGTATCGGAGATGGTGCTTGGCCGTGCAAAACGTTTAGTAGAGCACGGAAAAGATGTCATGATTCTTCTTGACAGTATCACAAGACTTGCAAGGGCATATAATCTTACGGTTCCGCCAAGCGGACGTACCTTATCCGGCGGTCTTGATCCGGCTGCACTCCATATGCCGAAACGCTTCTTTGGTGCGGCGAGAAACATGCGTGAGGGAGGAAGTCTTACAATTCTTGCAACAGCGTTAGTTGATACCGGAAGTAAGATGGATGATGTTGTATTTGAGGAATTTAAGGGAACCGGTAATATGGAACTCGTGCTTGACAGAAAGCTTTCCGAGAAACGTGTATTTCCGGCAATCGATATCGTAAAATCGGGAACCAGAAGAGAAGATCTGCTGCTTGATTCCGAAGAACAGGAAGCAGTTGACATCATGCGGAAGGCAATCAATGGAATGCGCAAAGATGATGCTGTGGAGAATATCTTAAATATGTTTGCGCGTACCAAAAATAACCGCGAATATATTAATATGGTAAAAAAGAACAGAATTATTTAAAAATATCTTGATTTTTTTGAAATCGTATGTTACACTGATTAAGCTGTTTATCGGGACTTTCCTTTGGAGTAAGTACCATATGCGGATCGGGCATACGGGTATAAAAGGATTGAACAGGCGAAACTAAATAACGATAAGAACATAAAGAGGTGAAAATCATGAGAGAAGGAATCCATCCAGATTATTATCAGGCAACAGTTACATGTAACTGCGGTAACACATTCGTAACAGGTTCTACAAAAGAGGATATCCACGTAGAAATTTGTTCCAAATGCCATCCGTTCTACACAGGACAGCAGAAATCTGCAAGAACTGACGGACGTATCGATAAGTTCAACAAGAAGTACGGCATTAACAAATAGTACGCAAGTGAACATGGTTAAAGATAAGGTTGAGGTTTATTTAATCTCAACCTTTTTTTAGAGCGTCGGATGATTTTATTCGTTAATTTCGTGAAAACCGACAGGAATGGAAAACAGTGTGAAAATCTTCTTTTTCACACATAAGAATGGAGATTAACATGAGATATTCCGGGATTGGCGGACAGGCAGTCATGGAAGGTGTGATGATGAAAAATCAGGAAAAATACGCCGTAGCTGTCAGAAAGCCAGATGGGGAAATTGCACTTGAGGTTTCCGAATATAAAGGTATTATAAAAAATAAGAAAATCAGAAACATGCCGGTCTTACGCGGTGTGTTCAGTTTTATAGAGTCGTTGTACCTGGGTGTTGCAACGTTGACGTTTTCCACTTCTTTTTTTGAGGAAGAAGAAACGGACCAGAAAGAAAAGACAAAGAAACAGCGTGAGAAAAAAGTATTGACAGAAGAGCAGCAGAAAAGACAGGACAGCCTGATGATGGGGGGTACGGTTGCATTTTCCATTGTTCTTGCTGTCGCGATATTTATGATTCTTCCATATTATATATCTGTATTTTTTCAGAAGTTTACAGATTCCTATATGCTGATCGCTGTTTTAGAGGGGCTGATCCGTCTGGCGATTTTTATCGGGTATGTGGCAGCGATTTCGCTGATGCCTGATATTAAACGGGTTTACATGTATCATGGTGCGGAGCATAAGTGCATTAACTGTATTGAGCACGGAATGGATCTTACTGTAGAGAATGTGAGAAAAAGTTCCAGATTACATAAGCGTTGTGGAACCAGTTTCCTGCTGATCGTTATGATCATCAGTATTTTCTTTTTTATGTTCATCCATGTGGATTCAAGAGTGTTAAGACTGGTACTTCGTCTTGTGCTGATCCCGGTGATCGCGGGTGTGTCTTTTGAATTTATAAGACTTGCGGGACGCAGCGATAATGCGCTTATCAATCTGCTCAGTAAACCGGGACTTCTGCTGCAGCATATCACGACGAAGGAGCCGGAGGATGATATGATCGAGGTGGGGATTGCATCTGTGGAAGCTGTGTTTGACTGGAAGACTTATGTGGAAGAAATAAGACAAGAGGACAGTAAAGAACATGACATATCGGGAAGCAATTAATCTCGGCGAAAAGGTTTTAAATATGGCAGATGTGGCAGATGCAAAAATTGATGCATGGCTGCTTTTGGAGATGGTCTGCAAGATCGACCGCAGCTTTTATTATCTGCATATGGAGGATGAGGTCGCTGAGGAACAGTTAAGTGAATATGAGATTGCATTGCGCAAACGCGCAGAACATGTGCCGTTACAATATATTGTCGGTGAAGCAGAGTTTATGGGATTGAAATTTAAGGTCAATTCCAATGTGCTGATTCCGAGACAGGACACGGAGACTTTGGTGGAAGAGGCATTAAAAGTTGTAAAACCGGGAATGAAAGTACTTGATATGTGCACCGGTTCCGGCTGTATTATTGTCAGTATCGTGCATAATATACCGGAGGTGGAAGGGACAGCGACGGATATTTCCAAACAGGCACTTCTTGTGGCAAAAGAAAATGCGAAGCTGAACCAGGTTTCGGTCACGTTTGAGCGCAGTGATCTGTTTGACAATGTGACAGGGACATATGATGTGATCGTTTCAAACCCGCCTTATATAAGAACCGGGGAAGTGGTAAAACTCATGCCGGAGGTGCAGGAGTTTGAACCGATGGAGGCTTTAGACGGCAAAGAGGACGGTTTATATTTTTATAGAAAGATTATCAAAGAATGTAAGGCATATCTGAAACCGGGAGGACACATTTTGTTTGAGATCGGTTACGATCAGGGCGAAGCAGTGTCCGGGCTTTTAAAAGAAGCTGGATTTAAAAATGTGACGGTTATCAAAGATTTGGCACACAATGATCGTGTTGTGACAGGAATGGAGGATATATGTTTGATAAATTAGAGGATTTACTGATCCGTTTTGAGGAATTAATGAGTGAATTAAGTGAGCCGGATGTGGCAAATGATCCGGTGCGTTTCCGTAAGCTGATGAAAGAGCAGAGTGACCTGACTCCGATCGTAAATGCATATAAGGAATATAAACAGTGCAAACAGAACATCGAGGATTCCCTTGCTTTGCTTGAGGAAGAGTCTGATGAGGAGATGCGTGAACTTGCGAAAGAAGAGTTGAACGATTCTAAGGCAAGAGTGGAAGAGTTGGAAAAAGAGTTAAAGATCTTATTACTTCCGAAAGACCCGAACGATGACAAGAACGTTATCGTTGAGATCCGTGCGGGTGCCGGCGGTGACGAGGCTGCTTTATTTGCGGCTGAAATTTATCGTATGTATCTGCATTATGCAGAAAGCAGAAACTGGAAGACGGAGATCATGGAAGCAGATGAAACCGGCATTGGCGGTATGAAGAGTGTTACTTTTATGCTGAGCGGACAGGGAGCCTACTCCGTTATGAAATATGAGTCCGGTGTACACCGTGTACAGCGTGTCCCGGAGACAGAGTCCGGCGGACGTATCCATACTTCCACTATCACAGTTGCAGTGATGCCGGAGGCTGAGGAAGTGGATGTGCAGATCGATGACAAAGATATCCGTATCGATGTCTGCCGTGCATCCGGTGCCGGTGGCCAGTGTGTCAATACGACAGACTCTGCCGTGCGTCTGACACATATCCCGACCGGAATCGTGATCTACAGCCAGACGGAAAAATCACAGATCCAGAATAAGGCAAAAGCGTTCGCCCTGCTGCGTACCAAATTATACGACTTAGAGCAGCAGAAAGCCCACGATGCGGAAGCAGAGCTTCGTAAGAGTCAGGTCGGAACAGGAGACCGTTCTGAGAAGATCCGTACCTACAACTTCCCACAGGGACGTGTGACGGATCACAGAATCAATCTTACACTGTACAAACTCGATAAGATCATGAACGGAGATATCCAGGAAATCATTGACGCATGTATCGCAGCAGACCAGGCAGCGAAGCTGGCGAAGATGAATGAGAATGCGTAAAAAAAAGTCATCGGAGAATATCCTATGAATTTAAGGAACCAGAGATTACCTCTGGTTCCTTTCCGTATATTCTGTTTTTATTCTGAGATTAGCCAGTCGATCAGGTTGATTGATTTTATGCCATCATAGGAAGAATCTATGCCTGTATTTAAGGAAAGAACGATTTTTTCATAGTTATCGCTGATTTTTTTGAGTGGTGCTAATTCCCGGCTACGAACATCTTCGCTTGTCATTGATTCTGTGACCTGAACATAAAGTTTGTTGTCTGCCTTTGTTGCAATAAAATCCACTTCGAAATTACCAACTTTACCTATAGAAACATCATAGCCTCGACGAATCAGTTCAGAGTAAACAATGTTTTCTATTGCATGACCGCTGTCACGATCTCTGAATCCAAGCAGATAGTTTCGAAGTCCGATATCGACAATATAGTATTTGCCAAGAGTGCGTAAATATTCCTTTCCTTTGATATCAAATCTTTTGATGTCGTAGAAAAAATATGACTCTAGAAGTGCATTCACATAAGCCTGAACAGTGTGAACACTTGGGGTTCCTTTTCGCTTCCCGTTTTCAAGAAGTCCTTCATTTACCAAGGTGTTGCCGATAGAAGAAACAGAGATGTTGCTTCCAATGTTATCAGCAAGGAACATGATAATCTTTTTTAAAAGGACAGGGTCAGTGATTTTTTTCTGACCTCTGCGACTTTCACGTTCGAGAATGTCTCTCATAATAACGGTAGAGTAGATACCTTCAAGCAGCACCAGTGCTTTTTCCTGATCTAAGCCTATGTCAGCAATCCCTGGCATGCCGCCAAATCGCATATATGCATCGAAAACTTCACGAAGTTCATAATGTTCTCCTGCTTTATCAAAGACTTGTTTGCGTGTACCACCCAAAGCACTCTTCATTTCTCTTATTTCAAAATTATGAAACGTTATAAATTCAGAGAAAGATAAAGGCAGCATCTTTATTTCTACACATCTGCCAGATAAATAAGTGGCATATTCAGAGGAGAGCATATAGGCATTTGAGCCTGTGACATAAATATCGCAGTTGAAGTCGACGCGGAAAGAGTTAACAGCATCCTCCCAGTCAGGAACACGCTGAACCTCATCAAAAAAGAGGTACATTCTTTTATTTGGTACGATATGTTGTTTGACATATTCGTAGAAAGAGTCACTATTCATATTTTTATAAGCGTGTGACTCAAAATTCATTTCCAGAATCTGATTGTCAGTAACCCCATTTTCCTTCAGGTGGAGAGTCATTAATTTCAACAGGCTGGATTTGCCACATCTACGGATTCCAGTAACAACCTTCACTGGTTCGGTGTCTTGAAATGCTATAATCTTATTCAGATATAAATCTCTTTTTTTGAGTTTATGAGTATCGATCATTTGACGTACCTCCTTGTGCTAGTATAGCATAAACTTATGAAAAAATAAAGTTTGTGCACTAAAATGCAGAAACTTTAAAAAAATGACATTTTTTGCATTATAAAATAGCTGGAAACATATAGGATGGAATAACAAATACAGAGCTGCAGTATATGTGATGATAGTAGTTATAGCTGTGGAAGCAATTATTTGCTCCATACATCCTCCGGCCAGGCAGCGAAGATGAATGAAAATTAAGGATAAATAATTTCTTACCAAAATCCCCAATTCATGCTATATTTTACTTGCACCCAAGCGGTGTATCATGTATGATATAATGAGCGTAAGTGAGTCGACATATTTGAATGATTGACGAGCGGCGAATGTTGATCATGTGCTGATTTTGCACATGATATAGCATGAGTTGTTATATGAGGAGGACAGACATCATGGAAAACGAGAATGTCTCAAAGAATTTTATCGAACAGTTTATTGATCAGGATATAGAGGAAGGACATTGCAAAACCGTCCATACAAGATTTCCACCGGAGCCGAACGGATATCTTCATATCGGACATGCCAAGTCCATACTTTTAAATTCAGGTCTTGCGCAGAAATATAATGGAAAATTCAATTTAAGATTTGATGATACGAACCCGACAAAAGAGAAGACAGAGTTTGTTGAGGCAATCAAAGAGGATATCAAATGGCTTGGTGCTGACTGGGAGGACAGACTGTTCTTCGCGTCCGACTATTTTGATCAGATGTATGAAGCAGCAGTAAAGCTGATCAAAAAAGGAAAAGCATACGTTTCTGATCTGAGTGCAGATGAGATCCGTGAGTACCGCGGTACACTGACAGAACCGGGAAAAGAAGATCCTGCGGGCAGCAGAAGTGTGGAAGAGAATCTTGCTTTATTTGAAGATATGAAAAACGGTAAATTTGCCGACGGAGAGAAAGTGCTCCGCGCAAGAATCGATATGACATCTTCAAACATCAATATGAGAGATCCGGTTATTTACCGTGTGGCGCATATGACACACCACAGAACCGGAGACAAATGGTGCATTTATCCGATGTACGATTTTGCACATCCATTAGAGGATGCCATTGAGGGAATTACCCATTCGATCTGTACACTCGAGTTTGAGGATCACAGACCGCTGTACAACTGGGTGATCGATGAGGTTGGCAAAGATATGATTCCGGATAAGGATGAGATGCCGCCGAGACAGATCGAGTTTGCAAAATTATATTTAACAAACGTAGTGACAGGAAAAAGATATATCAAGCGTCTTGTGGAAGAAGGTATCGTAGACGGATGGGATGATCCACGCCTTGTATCGATTGCTGCACTCCGCAGAAGAGGATTTACACCGGAATCCTTAAAAATGTTTGTGGAACTCTGCGGTATTTCCAAGGCAAACAGCTCTGTGGATTATGCCATGTTAGAGTACTGTATCCGTGAAGATTTAAAGATGAAACGTCCCCGTATGATGGCGATCTTAGATCCGGTCAAAGTTGTGATCGACAACTATCCGGAGGGAGAGACAGAGTATCTTGAGGTAGTCAATAATCTTGAAAATGAGGAACTTGGTGTGCGTAAAGTTCCATTTTCACGCGAACTTTATATTGACCGTGAAGACTTTATGGAAGAGCCGCCAAAGAAATATTTCCGTATGTTTCCGGGCAACGAAGTACGTCTGATGAACGCATACTTTGTGACCTGCAACAGTTTCGTAAAAGATGAAAATGGCGTGGTGACGGAGATCCACTGTACTTATGATCCGGCATCTAAAGGTGGAAACAGCCCGGACGGACGAAAAGTAAAAGGAACCATCCAGTGGGTATCTGCAGCACAGGCAGTTCCGGCTGAAATTCGTCTCTATGAAAACATTGTAGATGAGGAAAAAGGAGTGTATAATGAGGACGGAAGTCTGAATCTGAATCCAAATTCCCTCACTGTTTTAAAAAACTGTGTTGTTGAGGAAAATTTAAAAGATGCAAAAGCATATGACAGTTTCCAGTTCGTAAGACAGGGATTTTTCTGTGTGGATGCGAAAGATTCGACCGCAGATCATCTGGTATTTAACCGGATCGTTTCACTTAAGAGCTCATTTAAACTGCCTAATGCATAGCATTGTAATGATTTGCATTTTTGCCCTGAAACGGGCGTAACAGGAAAGGATATGAAATACAAATGAATTTATTTGCAGGATTGGAAAAATTTGGTATTAAAGCAGATAACACAACGGATCTGTTTGAGGATGAAAAAAAGCCGGCAGCATCCGCTGATGGTGGAAAAACAGAGGCTGCTCCGACAGAGGACAGTTTTCTGTTAGACAAGGCAATCCGTTGTACTGTCTGTGACAAGGTATTTAAGACAAAAATGATCAAGAACGGACGAATCAAACGTTTAGAGCCGGATCTGGATCTGCGTCCGCGTTTCGAATACATTGACACTTTAAAATATGATGTGGCATCCTGCCCGTATTGCGGATATACAGCGATGAACCGTTATTTCGAGCATGTGACATCAGGACAGATCAAACTGATCAAGGAACAGGTTTGTGCCAATTTCAAACCAACAGGTTCCGATGAACCTGCCGTCTTAGACTATGATCAGGCAATCGAGCGTTATAAGCTTGCACTTTTCAATACGATCGTCAAAAAAGGAAAGACCAGTGAGAAGGCCTATTCATGTTTAAAACTTTCCTGGCTGTATCGTGGGAAGGCAGAGGAGTTAAAAGGAACAGATCCGGAGACCTTAGAGAAGAAAAAAGAGGCAAAAGAGCAGGAAGAGGCATTTTACCAGCAGGCATATGAGGGATTTATGAAAGCAATGTCTACAGAGATGTTTCCAATGTGTGGAATGGATCAGTGTACCGTAGATTATCTTCTTGCGGCAATGGCATATCATTTCAAAAAATATGATGTGGCTTCTAAGTGTATTTCAAGAATCCAGGCTACACCTTCTGCATCGAAAAAGATGAAAGACCGTGCATATGATTTAAAAGAAAAGATCGTGGCAGAGATCAAAAACAGCAAATAGGCAAAATTATTATGATTGAAATAATGATTGATTTACAGGGGGGAGCGAAAGCTCCCCTCTATGAAAAAATATACGAATATATCAAACGGGATGTCATTGAGGGAAAAATTCCTGTTGGGGAAAAGCTTCCGTCGACAAGACTTTTGGCAAAGCATTTGTCGGTAAGCAGAAGTACCGTCGAAATGGCATATGAACAGCTCCTTGCAGAGGGATACATCAAAGCAGAACCTTGCAGGGGTTTTTTTGTGTGTGATATTACAGAGCTGTATGAGTTTGGGCATATAGAAAAAGATTTCAAACATACATTTACATTTGGAAAAAAAGAGCAGGAAGAGACAG
>ERZ791734.2189-NODE-2189-length-13180-cov-12.331200_pt1 | contig 13180 bp, 10 predicted proteins | sample MGYA00509953_ERZ791734 | MGnify/ENA primary metagenome ERZ791734 (study PRJEB30046, sample SAMN00792038) | human gut metagenome | study: EMG produced TPA metagenomics assembly of the A metagenome-wide association study of gut microbiota in type 2...
GTGAGAGAAAGTGATATTTCTTTCGTGTGCGTAGGTACTCCTTCTACGAATAACGGACATTTGAACTTAAATTATATTTATCAGACCGCCGAAGAGATAGGAGAGGCATTGAAGGAGAAAAACGGTTTTCATATTATCGTCATCAGATCGACCGTATTTCCCGGTACGAATAAAGCAGTGGGTAAGATAATAGAGGATATGTCCGGAAAGACGCGGAATGTGCACTTTGCCGTTGTATCTAATCCGGAGTTCCTGAGAGAGGGAACGGCTGTAAATGATTACATGAATCCGCCACTGACGGTAATAGGTACGGACTGTGAAAAGGCACGGGATATTATGACGGAACTGTATGCACCGATGGGTGCACCCATTGAGACGGTTTCTATAGAAGTGGCGGAAATGATTAAGTATGTAAACAATTCCTATCATGCTCTCAAAGTGACTTTTGCCAATGAAATAGGAAGGGTGTGCAAGGCATACGGCATTGATTCGCACGAAGTGATGCGTATTTTCTGCATGGACAAACAGCTTAATATTTCCCCTTATTATTTTAAACCGGGATTTGCGTATGGCGGCAGTTGCCTGCCTAAAGACCTGAAAGCCCTGAAAACAATGGCGCATGACCTGTATGTGGAAACGCCGGTTCTGAATGCCATAGAAAGCAGCAACCAGCACCACATGGAAAACGCCATTGAGTGGATTCAGGCAGTAGGACATAAGAAAATCGGTGTATTGGGATTGAGTTTCAAGGCAGGAACGGATGATATGAGAAACAGCCCTATTATACATGTGATAGAAGCATTGTATGGTAAGGGGTATGAAATAAGGATATATGACAGAAGTGTTTCTTTGGCACGGCTGATAGGAAAGAATAAAAGCGTGATTGAAGAGAAGTTGCCGCATTTGAACTGTATGTTGCAGGATGATATGGACTCTTTGCTGGATTGGGCGGAAACGATTATCATTAGCAACAATGACGAGATTTTCAAATCGGTAAGGGTCAGAGATGGACAGGCGGTAATTGATTTGGTCAGGATAAAGGAGCTGGAGAAAGAAAATGGTTACAGGGGAATCTGCTGGTAGGAGCAGGAAGAGTGTATGGTTTGATATTTGCCATACTCCGCAATATAATTTCTATAAGAATTTCATCATCCGTCTGGCAGAAGAAGGGCATGTTGTGTATCTCACCGTATTGGACAGAGGGAAAATGCCTTTGATTGTTCGGAAAGAACTGGCTGCGTATCCTGCAATAAAGATTTATGTGATAGGCAGGCACAGACTTGCAAAATGGTCGGCTATCGTAGATGCCAATTTGATACGGATTGTCAAACTGTTTTTATGGTCATTGGATAAGCGGATAGATATAGCTTATTCCAATGCTTTCTTAAGCAGTGTCATAGGTAGAGTGAGAGGCTTTCATTCCTACACTTTTGATGATGACCCGCAGACTTTTGATTTCAGGCCCAAAATATGGTTTTCGAAAATATCTCATTACTGCCTTTACGAACTGCCGCCCGGTTATGTCTTGTCTTCTAAGGTAAAAGTGTTGCCGGCCCTTAAGGAATGGGCATATCTGGCACCGAATGTGTTTACACCCGACAGAATATTCCTGGATAAATATAAACTGCATCCCAAAGAGTATTTCTTTGTGAGGGAGGTGTCGGTAGGTACGGTTAACTATACGGGACAGCATGTGGGTGCTGTTATGGGTATTGCTTCGAAAATACCTCATGGTAGGAAAGTGTTGCTTTCTTTGGAAGATAAATCCACGAAAGAGAGGTATCCTGAAGATTGGATTCTGCTGGAAGAGCCGGTCGAGGGCATCCATTCTCTTATTTATTATAGTTGTGCTTTGATATCTTCGGGAGACAGCATGGCGCGTGAGGCTGCTTTATTGGGAGTGCCGTCGTATTATTTAGGAATCAGATATGATATGCCGGCAAATCGTGCTGCATCAAGGCTGGGAATTTTGCATAACCGGAAAAGCATGGATTTTGAGGAATGGATAGGCCGCTTTAAAGCAAAACAGGATTATGCCGGAGAGCAGGAGAGAGCCAGGGATACCATCAATCATTTATTTATAGATGTAAATGAGTACATGTATTCGTTTGTGGATGAACTTGATAACAGAAAAAGCAATAATGGATTTCACTCTTAAAACTTACCGGTCTCTTTTATCCGCACTGAGGCGGGCAGGTTATACCTTCCGAACATTTGAAGAATTCTTATCAGTTCCTGCTGACGGTAAAGTAGTGATATTGCGGCATGATATCGATAAAAGACCGGAGAATGCCTTACGGTTGGCACAGATAGAACATGCCTCGGGCGTGAAGGCTTCTTACTACATCAGGGTAGTAAAGGGTACTTGGAATGAAGAAATAATAGAACAAATAGTAGCTTTGGGACATGAAATGTCTTATCATTACGAAGACCTGACGATTACCAAAGGCAACTACGAAAAGGCTTTTGAACATTTCAAGGTACATTTGGCCGAAATACGCCGTTTTTATCCGGCCAAGACTGTTTGCATGCACGGAAGTCCGCTCAGCAGGTGGGATAACCGGAAACTGTGGGAGAAATATAATTATAGAGAAGCGGGGATTATCGGAGAACCGTATTTTGATGTGGATTATACGAAAGTACTCTATATCACAGATACGGGGCGGGCATGGAATAAGACAGGTGCGAGTGTAAGGGATAAAGTAGAAGGCGGCTTGGAACTGAAAGTCAAAAATACCCGCCGACTGATTACTTTAATCGGTAATGACGAGCTTCCTGAAAAGCTGATTATCAATACCCATCCGCAACGTTGGTTTGATTTTGGTTGGGGATGGATGAATGAATTTATTTGTCAGCATATAAAGAACGCAGTTAAAAAAGCACTTGTGGCTTTTATGCACTAATCTAAAAAAACAATCGATAAAATAATATGATAAAGAACATGAAGAAGTATGGATACATAGCCTTTGTACTATGTGTCCTGGCGGGTTGTGCGTCGCAAAAACAGATTTCGTACCTGCAAGATGTGCCGGATGACTATCGGCAAAAGATAACCCAGGATTATGACCTCAGGATTCATCCGGATGATTTGCTTTCCATTATGGTGAACAGTAAAGACCCCGAACTGGCACAGATGTTCAATCTGCCGATGGTAAGTTATCAGATAGCTAACAGCAATACAGGATATGCAGGAGGACAGAACCGGGTATTGGGGTATCTGGTGGACAAAGAGGGAAATATCGACTTTCCGCAGTTGGGAGTTATCAAAGTACAGGGAATGACACGTGCAGAACTGACAAAATATATCAAAAGCCAGTTGATAGAAAAGGGACTGGTAAAAGATCCCATCGTAACTATCCAGTTCCTGAACTTCAAAGTATCGGTATTGGGGGAGGTGAACCGGCCGGGAACATTCGAGATAACCAGCGACCGCATCACCTTGCTGGACGCATTGAGCCTTGCTGGCGACCTGACCATTTACGGGCAGCGCGAGAATATAAAGGTTGTCCGGGAAGAAAACGGAGAGCGGGTAGTGGTTTCGCTGGACTTGCGGAACAAAGATTTATTGTCGTCTCCTTATTATTATCTGCAACAGAATGACGTAGTGTACGTAGAACCCAATAAGGTAAAGGCAGGACAACGGGAGATAAACCAAAACAGAACCATAGGTACGTTTGCTTCCATACTATCGGTAATGGTATCCTTGGCCGTGCTTATATTCAAATAAAAAACAGTAAAGAAAAAGTTTATGGGAAAAGACAGGTTTGAAGATTTGGACTTCATAGATTTTAATGACAGCCGCCGGCAGGAGGGCACGGTGATTGCCGATATGCTGTCGGCAGTGTATCGCAACCGGAAATGGTTCATCCTCTCCGTAGCGGTGTGTGTCCTGATAGGTTTTCTGTATCTGAAAAGTTCTCCGAAGATATTTTTGCGTACCGCTACGGTATTGGTGAAGGATGAGCAAAAAGGCGGGGGTGTCAATGGTGCGGCTGCTTTTCAGGATTTGTTTTCGTTAGGCGGCAGCACGGTAGATAACGAAGTGGGTATCTTTAAAAGTAAGCGGCTGATGCGGACGGTAGTCGAAATACTGCATCTGGATATAAGTTATAAGGAGTGGGACGGGCTGAGAAAGAAGGAACTCTATACGTCCACGCCGTTTGCCGTTACCTTCCTTGATGCAACTCCTTCACAACAGATAAGCCTTACTGTTACGATGTCGGACAATGGAAAGGTGACGCTGGCGGATATGACCCTGCAAAATGAAGAGGAAGAAGAGGAATTTGACGAAATCCTGACCGTGCAGCCGGGAGATACGGTGAATACTCCGGTGGGAAAAATGGTGGTGGCATCGACACTGTTTACGGACGAAAACAGCATAGGCAAGACGGTCTACGTGACGAAGGGAAATATGAAAGAAGTAGCGGAGTCATATAACAAGGCTTTGAATGTAGGGGTGGCAAACAAGCAGTCGTCACTGATAGCCCTGAGCATCGAGGACGAGAATGTGCAGCGGGCGGAAGATTTACTGAATACACTGATTGAGGTTTATAAGAACGATGCCATCGAGGATAAAAACAGGATTGTGATAAATACCGCCAGATTTATCGGCGAGCGGTTGGAGATAATCGAAGCCGACCTGGCTGCCGTGGATGCGGAAATTGAGAATTATAAGAAAAAGAACAGACTGACGGATATTGCTTCGGAAAGCGCCTTGTATCTGCAAAGTTCGAGCATGCTTGATACGGAAGGGTTAAGCGTGGAAAATCAGCTTAATATGGCGCAATATATGAAGGAATACTTGCAGGATAACTCGAAGACGACAGAGCCTGTCCCTGCAAGTATCGGGATAGATGATATGGGAGTGCAGAACCTGATTATGGAGTACAACACGGTGCTGACGCGCAGGAACAAGCTGATAGCCAACAGTAGTGCCAATAATCCGCTCGTGCGTGACCTGAACGGTACGCTGATGTCCATGCGCCTGTCTATCGCAAAAGCTGTGGATAACCTGATAGCAAGTCTGGAGATACAGGTGGCGAATATGAAGAACAAGGAGCGGGAGAACAGCAATAAGATAGCATTCGTGCCTACTCAGTTGAAGTATGTGGTAAGCATAGAACGGCAACAGAAGATAAAGGAAGAACTGTATCTGTTTCTGTTGAATAAAAAAGAGGAAAATGAGCTCCAGCTTTCCATTACGGAGAGCAATTGCCGCATCATAGATCCGGCAGAAGGTGTGGACTTGCCGGTAGCACCCAAGAAGGTGCAGGTAGCGCTGATTGCTTTGCTGGCGGGGATTATGCTGCCTGCCTTGTGGATTTATATCCGCTCGCTGCTCAATACCAGCGTGCATACGAAGAAAGAACTGAAAGCGGGTGTGAACATTCCTTTCTTGGGAGAAGTGCCGCTTGAAAAGAATAAGCATGAGAAAGATATCGTGGTACAGGAAGGCAGCAGGGAAAGCATTTGTGAGGCCTTCAAAATAGTGCGCGATAATCTGGACTTTATGGATACGGAAAAGAAAACGGTGGGAAAGGTAGTGCTGGTGACTTCGGCAAATCCTGATTCCGGAAAAACCTTTATTACGCTTAATCTGGGCATGAGCATGGCGCTGGCGAATGTAAAGGTAGTGATTCTCGACCTTGACCTGCGGAAAGGTTCTTTGAGCAAAAGCGTAGGGATAGGTATGAAAAAGACCGGTGTATCGAACTACCTGAGCGGCAAGGTGGATGATGTGAAAGAACTGGTGCAGGTGTGTGGAGATGATAACAGGCTGCATATCATTACATCGGGAGCGCTGCCGCCCAATCCTGCGGAATTGCTGAAGAGCGGCAGACTCGACCGGCTGCTGGAGGAGCTGAAAAAGAATTATGATTATATCTTATTGGATAACCCGCCTTATGGTGTTGTGGTGGATACGCAGTTGTGCGGACGGTTGGCGGACCAGACGGTGTATGTAGTCCGCTCGGGCTTGTTCGACAAGCGGATGTTACCGGAGTTGCAGGAACTGTATGATTCGGGAAAGATGAAGAATATGAGTATTCTGCTGAACGGAATAGATTATGTAAAGACAGGTTATGGGTATGGCTACGGGTATGGTTACGGCAATTACGGGAACGATGAAAACCGGAAGAACAAGAAGCCGCTGTACAAAAGGATATTTGGAATTTAAACGCTATGGGTATGTTTTTCTTACGACATAAAACAAAGTTGGCGGATACCGGTTTCTTCAGGGATTTTGTGGATAGTCACAGCCATATCCTTCCGGGTGTGGACGACGGCATAAGGACGATAGAGGAATCCTTGACAGTGTTGGCGTACTTCGAATCGCTCGGAGTGAAGAAGGTGAGGCTGACGCCTCATGTGATGAATGGTGTGGAACACTGGGAAGATGTGTTGCAGGCTTTCGATACGTTGCGCAAGCGTTATACCGGAGAAACCGTGCTTGAACTATATGTTGGACTCCGGCTTCGGGGAGAGGCTGGAGAAGGGATTGCAGCCTTTGTATGGGGATTGTGTGTTGGTAGAGACGTCTTATTTTTCTCCACCAAACAATCTGGACGAGCTGTTGTACGATGTATCGCTTGCCGGATATACGCCGGTGATTGCGCATCCCGAACGTTATCTTTATATGAGGTACGGTGATTATTGCGAATTGAAGGACAAGGGCTATCTGTTGCAGCTGAACTTGCTTTCGCTTTCCGGTTATTATGGAAAACAGGTGATGAAAAATGCTGAAACATTGCTGGAAAAAGGTATGTACGATATGGTAGGGACGGATTTGCATAATCTGGAAACTTTCGGAAAATGGATAGGAAATGTGAGGCTGACGGATAAGCTGGCGAGGAAAATAATGTCTCTTCGCTGACTGTCAAAGCCCGCAATGAGTTAGGAAGCTCCGGAGACCTGTGCTTTTGCAGGTTTCCGGAGCTTCTGCCGTTTTTGGGGTATTTAGAGTTTTCTATTAAAATTGTGAGAGTTGTTTTGATATATTTCCGTATCTTTGCCCCATTATTGAATATTGAACCAACGAATTTTAGGAACCGGACATGATAAAGAAAGTCGTAAAAGTCCTTTGGATTTTCATCGCGCTGATAACATTGACATGCGTTGTTATTTTCTTCTCGATAGCAAAAGGCTGGATTGGCTATATGCCCCCTGTGGAAGATTTGGAAAATCCCAATTATAAATTTGCAACGGAAATATTCTCGGAAGACGGGAAAGTTCTGGGAACTTATTCTTATAGCAAGGAGAATCGCGTGTTTGTGGGATACAATGATTTGTCGCCCCATATTATCAATGCGCTGATTGCAACGGAAGACGTACGCTTTGCCGAACATTCGGGGATTGATGCCATCGCGCTGTTCCGTGCCGTGGTGAAGCGTGGTATTCTGATGCAGAAGAATGCAGGCGGCGGCAGTACAATCAGCCAGCAGCTTTCCAAGCAACTTTATTCGCCAAGCGCCGACAACATAGTGGAACGTCTGTTCCAAAAGCCCATCGAGTGGGTTATAGCCGTGAAGCTGGAACGCTATTATACCAAAGAGGAAATTCTTACGATGTATCTCAATAAGTTCGACTTCCTGAATAATGCGGTGGGTATAAAGACTGCCGCCTATACCTATTTCGGTTGCGAACCGAAGGATTTGAAAATTGAGGAAGCCGCCACACTGGTGGGTATGTGCAAGAATCCTTCCCTTTATAATCCGGTACGTTATAACGAACGTTCGCGCGGACGCCGCAATGTGGTGCTCGACCAGATGCGCAAGGCCGGATATATCACCGTTGAGGAACGGGATTCGTTGCAGGCATTGCCATTGAAGCTGTCCTATCATCGCGTAGACCATAACGAAGGTCTTGCAACGTATTTCCGTGAATACCTGCGTGGTGTGCTGAATGCCAAGAAGCCCGATAAATCGGACTATCGCGGCTGGCAGATGCAGAAGTATTACGAGGATTCGCTCGACTGGGAAACAAACCCTCTGTTCGGCTGGTGCGAAAAGAATACGAAGAAGGACGGAAGCAAATATAATCTTTATACGGACGGGTTGAAAATCTATACTACAATAGACTCCCGCATGCAGAAATATGCAGAGGATGCCGTGACCGAGCATCTGAAAGAATTGCAGGGCTACTTCTTCAAAGAGAAGAAAGGTGCGAAGAAAGCGCCTTATACTTTCCGTTTGACGCAAGAACAGGTAGACGAAATTCTGGACCGTGCCATGAGACTGTCCGACCGCTACCGCATCATGAAGAGAACCGGAGCTTCCGAAGCGGAAATCAGGAAAGCGTTCGATACGCCCGAACAAATGTCTGTATTCAGTTGGAGCGGTGAGAAAGATACTGTAATGACTCCGATGGATTCCATACGTTATTATAAGTTCTTCCTGCGTGCCGGCTTCATGTCGATGGATCCGCGTAACGGTCATGTAAAAGCGTATGTAGGCGGCCCGAACCATCACTACTTTAAATATGACATGGCAATGGTGGGACGTCGCCAAATCGGTTCTACCATGAAACCGTATGTGTATTCGCTGGCTATGGAGAACGGTTTTTCTCCTTGCGACCAGGCTCGTCATGTGGAATATACATTGATAGACGAAAACGGAAAACCCTGGACACCGCGCAATGCCAATAAAAAACGTTATGGTGACATGGTGACGGTGAAGTGGGGATTGGCCAATTCGGACAACTGGATCACAGCATACCTGATGAGCAAACTGAACCCGTATGAGTTGAAGCGGTTGGTGCACAGCTTCGGTGTGCGCAACCGTGAGATTGTGCCTTCGGTGTCTCTCTGTCTCGGTCCTTGCGAAGTCTCCGTAGGAGAGATGGTAAGCGCCTATACCGCATTCCCGAACAAGGGTATTCGTGTTGCGCCGCTGTTTGTAACCCGTATTGAGGATAACGACGGTAATGTGCTGGCTACATTCTCGCCGGAAATGCAGGAAGTAATCAGCGCATCCAGTGCCTATAAGATGCTGGTAATGCTGCGTGCAGTTGTCAATGAAGGTACGGGCGGACGTGTCCGCCGTCTGGGCGTAAAAGCCGATATGGGTGGCAAGACCGGTACGACCAACTATAATGCCGACGGCTGGTTCATGGGCTTTACGCCTTCGCTGGTGTCCGGCTGCTGGGTGGGCGGTGAAGACCGTGATATTCACTTCGATACGATGTTGCACGGACAAGGCGCTTCCATGGCATTGCCTATCTGGGCGAAGTATATGGTAAAAGTGCTTGGCGACAAGTCTTTGGGGTATGATGAAAACGAAACGTTCCAGCTGCCTGAAGGTTTTGACCCCTGCAAGGACAGCGGATATGAGGATGAGGATGCGGAACCGGCATCGGAAATGGGACTGGACGATTTGTTTAATTAAGAATTGGGAAATGGTGTACACAATCTGCATCGGCAGTAACGTGAACAGGAAAGAGAATTTGGCGTTGGCACGCAAGAAGCTGTCCGAACTTTTTCCGAATATCCGTTTTTCTGCAGAAGCGGACACAGAGCCGTTGTTTTTCCGGCGGCAGGCGTTGTTTGCCAATCAGGTGGCGCGTTTCACGTCCGATTCTGATGCGGATGAAATCATACTCCATTTGAAGGATATAGAACGGGAAGCCGGAAGGACTCCCGAAGAAAAGAAACAGGAGATTGTACGTCTTGATATAGACTTGCTGTCTTGTGACAGCAGGGTGTATAAACCCGAAGATTTAAAGCGGGACTATATCATCCGCGGACTGAAAGAATTGAATGATGGAAAGTCTGAGGCGACAAATGCCATTGAAACGTTTCTTTATAATAATGTGGTAATTTAAGTTTTAAAGATATGAAATTCCTGGGAATAATTCCTGCCCGTTACGCATCTACGCGTTTCCCTGCCAAACCTTTGGCTTTGTTGGGCGGAAAGACCGTTATTCAACGGGTATATGAACAAGTGGCCGGTGTTTTGGATGATGCTTATGTAGCTACCGACGACGAGCGCATTGAAGCTGCCGTAAAAGCATTCGGCGGAAAAGTTGTAATGACGTCCGTGCATCATAAAAGCGGTACAGACCGTTGTTATGAGGCTTGTACCAAAGTAGGGGAAGGCTTTGATGTGGTGGTAAACATTCAGGGCGATGAACCTTTTATACAGCCGTCTCAACTGGAGACCGTAAAGGCCTGTTTTGACGATCCGTCCACACAGATTGCCACTTTAGTAAAACCCTTTACTGCAGATAACGGTTTTGAGGCATTGGAGAACGTAAACTCTCCCAAAGTAGTGCTCAACAAGAACATGAATGCTCTTTATTTCAGCCGTTCTATCATTCCGTACCAACGTAATGCGGAGAAGCGGGAGTGGCTGAAAAACCATACATATTACAAGCATATCGGATTATATGCCTATCGGGTGGAAGTGTTGAAAGAGATAACCTCGCTTCCGCAGTCTTCTCTTGAACTGGCGGAGTCGCTGGAACAGTTGCGCTGGCTGGAAAACGGTTATACCATTAAAGCCGGTATTACCGAAGTGGAGACAATCGGTATTGATACACCGCAGGATTTGGAACATGCGGAACGTTTCCTGCAAGCACGAAACGCTCAATGAATATCGGTTCGGGGATGCTTTTGGACAGGACCATTCAGCCTAAGGTGAGGGACATTGAGCACTTGGCCGTACAGATGCCCCAACGGTGCACTATGCCCAATGGTGTGTCTTTGAATGTGCTTGACTCTGGCGATAATGAAGTCGTGCGCATAGACCTGCTGATGGAAGGCGGGCGCTGGCAACAGTCGCAACCGTTACAGGCTTTGTTTACGAACCGTATGCTGCGCGAAGGGACGCTTCGGTACAGTGCGGGGGAAATAGCGGAGAAGTTGGACTATTACGGTGCCTGGCTGGAGTTGTCCAGCGCATCGGAATATGCGTATGTTACTCTTTATTCGCTGAACAAATATTTGCCTCAGACATTGGAAATACTGGAATCCATCGTAAAAGAGCCTGTGTTTCCGGAGAAGGAGCTGGGTGTTATAATAGAAAATAATATCCAGCAGTTCATGGTCAACTCGTCCAAAGTGGATTTTCTGGCGCATCGGGCGCTGATGAAAGCTGTATATGGTGAGGTGCATCCTTGCGGACGGCTGGTGCAGAAAGAGGATTATGGCAGGATAAATCCTGCTGTACTCAGAGAGTTTTACGACCGGCATTATCATTCCCGGAACTGTACGATTTACGTTTCCGGAAAGGTGGGCGATGATTGTGTACGGCGGATAGAAGATATGTTTGGTAAGGAAGTGTTCGGCAAAGACTTCCGCAAACCGGAAAGGCGGGAGTTTATTCCGGTTTCTTCCATGGATAAACGGATTTTTGTAGAACATGCGGATGCCATGCAGAGTGCGGTTCGCATGGGGATGCTTTCTTTGGAACGCCATCATCCCGATTATTTGAAGACCAGAGTGATGGTAACGCTGTTTGGCGGATATTTCGGAAGCCGTCTGATGTCCAATATCCGTGAAGAAAAGGGATATACCTATGGTATTTCTGCAGGTATCGTTTCTTGTCCGGGACCGGAAATGCTGGTTATCAATACGGAAACGGCAAACGAGTTTGTGGAGCCTCTTATCCGGGAGGTTTACCATGAAATAGATTGCTTGCAGAATGATCTGGTGCCGGAAGAAGAATTGGCAATGGTAAAGAATTATATGCTGGGCGAAATGTGCCGCAGTTATGAATCGGCATTCTCACTGGCAGATGCGTGGATGTTCGTTCAGGTTTCGGGTTTTGGCGATACACACTTTGAAGATGCTCTGAACGCAGTCAGAGATATTACTCCTGAAGATATACGCGAACTTGCCGGAAAGCATTTGTGCAAAGAGAAATTAAAAGAAGTCATATCCGGCAAAAAAATGTCATAAAAAGCGGGAACCGCCTCGTGGTTTTGGCAGATTAATCGTATCTTTGTCAAAACCCTAATTAAGTAACTTGTAATCCAAGATGAAATATCTATATACTGCAATTTTTCTGTTATACTTGTCACAGGGCAGTGTCGCAGCCCAGGAAAAAGGCGGCTTCTTCGATAAAATAAAGGGAACTTTCTCGTCGGAAATAAAAATAGGGACGCATACGTTTAAGGATGGTTCCGTATATACCGGTGAGATGAAAGGACGCAAACCCAACGGAAAGGGAAAGACGGTATTTAAAAACGGTGATGTCTATGAAGGCGAGTACGTTAAAGGAAAGCGTGAAGGGTATGGAATTTACACTTTTCCCGACGGTGAAAAGTATGACGGCCAGTGGTTTCAAGACCAACAGCACGGCAGAGGTATCTATTATTTTATGAATAATAACCGTTATGACGGTATGTGGTATCAGGATTACCAGCATGGCAAAGGTACTATGTGCTACTATAACGGAGACCTTTATGAAGGCGATTGGATAAATGACAAGCGTGAAGGTCAGGGTACTTACGTTTGGAAGAACGGTTCCAAATACATCGGTTCGTGGAAAGACGATAAGAAAAACGGTGAAGGCACGTTAGTCTGGAATGACGGTTGCAAATACGACGGTCAATGGAAGAATGATGTGCGTGATGGCAAAGGTACGTTTGAATATGCCAATGGTGATAAGTATGTGGGTGATTGGAAAGAGGATATGCAGCATGGCAAGGGCATTTACTTCTTTCATACGGGCGACCGTTACGAAGGTTCTTATGTGCAGGGTGAACGTACCGGTGAAGGTATTTACTATCATGCCAGCGGCAATAAATATGTAGGAAACTTCAAGAACGGTATGCAGGACGGACACGGTACGTTTACATGGGCGAACGGTGCTGTATATGACGGACAATGGAAAGACAACCAGCGCAATGGCTATGGCGTTTACAAATGGAACGTCGGTGACTCCTACGAAGGCGAATGGAAAGATAATAAATTCAACGGTCAGGGAACTCTGATTCTTACCGACGGTACAAAATACAAAGGCGGTTTTGTAAATGGTCTGGAAGAGGGGAGTGGCGTGCAGGAAGATAAGAACGGAAACCGCTATGAAGGTTTCTTCAAACAAGGCAAAAAAGACGGTCCGTTTGTGGAAACGGATAAAAATGGAAAGCTGGTGCGGAAAGGAACCTATAAAATGGGAAGGTTGAGTAATTGAAATCAGGGAATGAAAAGGGGCATTCGGTAAAATGTCCCTAAAAAATAGAG
>ERZ791734.2219-NODE-2219-length-12987-cov-3.614522_pt1 | contig 12987 bp, 5 predicted proteins | sample MGYA00509953_ERZ791734 | MGnify/ENA primary metagenome ERZ791734 (study PRJEB30046, sample SAMN00792038) | human gut metagenome | study: EMG produced TPA metagenomics assembly of the A metagenome-wide association study of gut microbiota in type 2...
AATTTTTCTACCCCTCAGAATTAAAATGTCCTTGACATGGGGTACACTTCAGAGACAGGGGGCGAAGGAATGCGCGTACATAGAAATTTCCGGCGGCTGACTGCGGTTTTGCTTTCGCTGGCGCTTCTTTGCGGCGTTGCTGCCCTGCCTGCCGGCGCCGCGTCTGCGGACGAACCGGTGCGTGCGGGCATTCCGGAAAACGCGGTTCCCGGTGAGATCAAAATCACGACCCATGCCGTGCCGAATGAGGCGCAGATGGCGAGTCTGCGGGAAGACGCAGCGGGACAGGCTCCCGCCGGATTTGTCTTTTACGGCTGGTTCGTAACGGGCGAGAAAGGAAGCTTCGCCGTGGCCGACGGCGCGCTGGAAAACTGGCTCTGCGAGATCTATGCCGACATGGCGCAGGACGAGGATTGCAGACTTGTGCTGCAATACCTGTATGTCCCCGCAGAGGCGGAACCCCCGGCAGAACCGACGGCGGAGACGCAGACCGTGGAGGAAACGGCTCCCGAAGCGACTGAGGAAGCCGACGAGGAACTCCCGGAGGAGACCCAGAGCGAAGAAAAGCAGGTCATCTCCACCGTCCCGCAGTATTTTCAGAACGACTACCCCTACACCATGTACGGCAGCGGCACCATTATGACCAGCGGATGCAGCATCGTTTCTCTGGCCATGGTGGCAAGCTACATGGCCGACCATGCATACACCCCCGATGAGCTGGCGCACTATTTCGGCGGGCGGGCGATCAACAACATTGCCCGACTGGAATACGGCAACAAGATGCTTCAGCTTGCCTGCAGGAAGGCGGAAAACTGGCACGTTGTCTACAAGGCGCTCCAGGAGGGTCAGGTCGCCATCGTGCTGATGAACCATAACTCCATCTTCACCAATTCCCAGCACTTCATCGTCCTCGCCGGCATCAATGAGAACGGGAAGATCATCGTCAACGACTCCAACCGGGACAACTATGACTTCTGGCAGCTGAAAAAGGGTTTTGCCGAAGGTTTTGAACCCGAGGACATTCTGCTGGGCTATGACGGCGCGTGGATCTACGACAAGAGCGCCATGCCGGAGGAACCCTTCATTTACTACGAGGAGGAACCCGAGCGGGGCGAGCCCCGGTATTCCGATATTGCGCTGAGTCAGGATGACATTAAGCTCCTGGCGAAGGTCGTCTGGGTGGAAGCCCAGGGCGAGTGCGCCGAAGGCCAGCAGGCCGTCGCGGAGGTGGCGCTGAACCGGATCGCTTCCGGTGACTTCCCCAATAATCTCCATGACGTGATCTACGGACAGGGGCAGTTCCGCTCCGTCCCCCGCCTGGACAAGGCGGAACCCTTCCAGGCGCAGTACGAGGCCATTGAGAGGGCGATCTACGGCCCCTACATTTTGCCGAAGGAAGTGGTGTATTTCGCCACAAAGCCCACCAACAGCAACGTCTGGGGACAGATCGGCGGACATATCTTCTGCTACGGAAACGACTACATTGCCGCGGAAAAATAGGAAAAAACGAAAATGACAGTACCCCCCGCCACGTGGCACGACCGCATGGCGGGGGTTTCAGTCTGCCAAAGCCACCTGCTTTCGGAAATCGAAGACAGGTTGCTTGCTGCAAGATTCCAGAACCTTGCCGGGGTCGTGGAGTTGATGATTCTCATCTGGTACGCTATACTGTCCTTGCGTTTCGGAGTTTTTCATAGCAGTTTAAGTCTAAGGCAAAAAACCACATCAGCCAAGCCCTTTCGGGATGGTTGATGTGGTTTTTTCATGGGCGTATTTTGCAGCGCACCCTTTTTCCGCATTATGGCATTTCCGGATTTTCCGCCGGGGAGACGGTGTAGGGCTGCGCCGTTGCGCCCTCCGGAAGCAGCTTGGCCATGACCACCAGACGCTGGTTGCCGGTTTTTGCCGTGTCGTATTTCCGGCAGCAGGTGGAAAGGGTCAGGACGGTGTCGCCCTCCGAGAAGGTCACGCCGTCAAAGTTCAGCCAGTTCTTCCGGGCGACCGTCCGGTAAAATTCCGTCAGCTCGCTTCCAGTGGGATTGGGGGCGATGTAGTCGAACGCGACGTCCGTGATGAACAGCGCCGTGATCTGGAAAACCAGATCTTCCCCTGCCACGGAGAGATAGATGTAAGGATGCTCCTTCACGTAGTCCGCGTCCATGTACCGGTAGAGCTTGGTGAGCTTGGGGCCGTTGGGGTCGCAGTTGCTGGCGGAATGGCCGAAAATCGTGGTATTGGCGTCCAGCTTGTCCCGGCCGCCGAACTTGTTTTCGCAGTGGGCGTAGTAGCAGCCCCAGGTGCTGTACCCGCCGTCCTCGCCCAGCCAAAGGTAATGGCCGTTGTCCTCCGCCTGCATCACGGGGTCGTCCACCTCCGCGCCGGGGATGTACAGCCATGCCACGGTGTCGGCGTTTTTCTTTTTGGCCTCGGCCAGCGCCGACTGCCTGTCCACGGTGGGGATGACCTCTCCCACGGGAACCGTGGGGGGATGGGTCTCGGCTTCGGTGGGGGCGCTCTGAGTATCCCCGGCGGCCGGGGCTGTGGTGGGAGGGACGGTGGGTTCCTCCCCATGGCAGCCCCTGACCGCGATCAGCAGAGCGGCGATCACCGCGACCGCCAGGACAAGGCAGCAAATTTTGATGACGTTTTTCTTCATAAGCTTGTCTCCTCGTGCGCTTCGCGGGCGCACGAAACGGGATGGGCATTACGCCACATAGTATTCTCCGGTGACTTCGTCCACCATCACGCCGGTCTGGGGATTGCCGTTGACCTTCATGAAGGTGACCTCGATGGTGTGATTTTCGGTGACGTTCTCGAAGGTGTAGGATTTCACCGCACCGATGCTCACGCCGTCGATCTTGACGTTGGAGATGGCGTAGCCACTGTTCGCGGCAATGGTGAAGGTCTGGCTGCCGCCGTGAAGGACGTCAACATTGCCGGAGGGAGTGATGGAGCCGTGTCTGCCCGCCGTGGCCTTGACGGTGTAGACCGGCCGCTCGTCGACGGTCAGCTTGCCGTCCGCGAAAACGACGGTGTAGTTGTCGTTGGGGGCGGTCAGCCCGCCGGCGCGGATAATGACCTTACCGACCTTCGTCGTGTCGGGGGTGATCTCCGTTCCGGAAGCGTCCACGTAGGCCAGCTTGATACCGCCGGTCAGCGCATCCTCGCCGAACATGGCGCTGACGGTGTAGTCCTTGCCCAGCGCGGGCTTGCTCAGGTCGGGAGCCTTGTCGCCGGTGTAAATGCGCTTGTCCAGCGCCGTGACCGTGACACGCGCTTTGCCGATGGTGACGGTGAGACTGTAGATTTCCGAGTCGCGGTGGTTGCCGTCGCCCTCGACCATGTAGTACACGGTGTAGGTGCCGGCATTCGCGGCCTTGGGAAGAGCCTCCGTGAACCCGCCGCTTTCACCCAGGCGGTATTTCAGCTTGCCGCCGAGAGCCGTCCCGGTGGTGACGAGGGTCTGCTCGCCGCCGTTGTAAACAAGGCCGGTGTTCGCCCCGGGGGCGGTCTTGACGTCGGAAGCGGCCTTGCCGATCTCGAAGGTGGTGCCGCCGCTGACGGTGTAGTTGCCGCCTGCCTTGTTCCTGACGGTCACGGTGGCGGTGCCCGCGTTCACGTTGTCCTTATAGGAAACGTCGTATTCCTCCGGGCTGATGACCGTGTCGCCGTCCTTCACAATGACGCCGGGCTTCAGCGGGTCGCCGGTGTAGGAGAGGGAATCGCCGCTGACCGTCACGGTGGCGGTCACGGCCTTGGGGGCAACGGTCACGGTGACGGACGCAGGCTGGGTGTCCGTATGGTTGCTGTCGCCCGCGACCTTGTACCAGACGGTGTATTCCCCGGCGTCCGTGCCGGTGGGGATGGTCTCGGAGTAGGCGCCGTCCTTGCTGAGACTGTAAAGGAGCTTGCCGTGGGCGGTAGAACCCGCATTGACCAGCGCCTGGGCGTTGCCGCTGTAGATCAGGCCGTCCATGGCCGTGGGCGCGGTATACGCCGGCGCGACGGGGGAAATGGTGACGGAAACCGTCCCCTCCGCCGGGAGGTAATTGACCGGATCGTCGGGGGTGAAGACAATGGTCTTCGTGCCGGTGTCGGCTGCGTTGGTAATCGTCTGCCCGGCCTTCCAGCTCCACGTACCCGGCACATCCTTGCCGTCAAAGGCGGCGCGCTTGCCGGTGACCGCGCTGACGGGAATTCCCGCGCCGGTGTAGTCCACGGTGATGCTGTCCGGCAGGGTCAGAATGGGGGTGTCCCGCTCCGTCAGGGTGAGATTGACCGTGACGGCGGCGTCCTTATAGTTCTTAGAGCGAACCAGAAGGGTGAAGGTGATGACGTCGCCGGGGGCAACGCCCTCCGCCAGCGTGTAGGTGATCGCGCCGGTGTTCACATCAATGCCCCAACCGTCCTCGATCTTGCCCGCGGGAGAATAAGACCCGCTGTGGAACGCGTTCGTGTCGGACACCTGCGCGTCGCCGGGCATTCCCAGGCTCTCCAGGCCGGGGAGGGGGATGGTCTGCTCCGTTTTCAGAGTGTACTTCCGGGTGACCGGATAGGCGGTCAGCCCGGGCGCGGCGGCCTTGGTGATGGTGAAACGGGTCGTATCGTCGGTTGCAAAAGTGTCACTGACCGTTTTGGTGCCTTCCGGCTTACCCTCAAACACATAGTTGTCGTTCGCAAGCGTCATGGTGAAGGAAAGGGCCTTTCCGTTTCCGACGTCCGGCGAGGGCAGGTAGCTCCCGTCCGCCTGCTTCATGGTAAACTGGGCGTCAGAGAAGGTGAGCGCCGTATCGGGGAGCTTGATACTCCAGATATTCGCCGCCTTGCTGAAGAACGTCAGCCTGCTCGCGGTAAGCGTGACGTTTGCGGTGCCGTCGTAGGACTTGGAGATTCTCTCGACGGAGAGAAGGCTGATCGGCAGCGGGGCAATGGTTACGGTGAACGTACCGGTAGCCGTTTTGTGGTTTGCTGCTTCCGCTTTGTAGTAAACGGTGTACGTGCCTGCGTCGGTGAAAGTCGGTCCGTCCGAAGTATAGTCGCCGTCTACCTTGTCGCTGTAGGTGAACGTCACGGTAGTGCCGTCTACACTTTGCCCAGACGCGATTGTCGATGCGTGCTGCGGCTTGCCGGTGTAATATGTGCTGGATGCCCCCACGGAAACTCCCGTCAGCTCTGCCGGTTCGACTGTGACGGTCACGGTGCCGGTCGCGGGGGCGTATTCTTCGTAGCCTTCCGCCGGGGTGAACGTCCATTCGGCGTCATAGCTGCCCGCGTTGGGCTTGATGGTGCCGTCCTTCCACGCGAACGTACCCGGAATCACGGCCTGTGTGCGGGGGCAGATCATCGAACCCGTGGCCGTGAGTGTGCTCTCTGCCAGCGTCTGGCCGTAGGTGATATCCGTCGCGCTGACGCTGACGCCCGATTGATCGAGGGGGATCCTCTGGCCAATGACGACCTTGATGGTCAGCTCGAACGGCTGATAGTTCGTGCTTACAATCGGGACGGTCAAAGTGCCGATCTGATCGTTCACATTCGCGCTGTGCGCGGCCACGATGGGCAGAGTCAGAATGCCTTCGTTTGACACGAATATATGGTTGCTGCTGTCGAGGTAAGTACTATCCGTAAAGTGGTAATCGCAGCCCCGATTATGGATCTTGCCGTACTCGCAGCCTACAGGCAGCTCTGGCAGGAGCGTTCTCAAATCGATTTCGTAGGTCTTTGACAAATCGTTGAAAACGTACTGCGTGATCTCGTTCGGGGTCACAGTGGCCTGACTGATCTTGAAAGTCTGCGACACATCCGTGCCGTTCAGCACAAAGTCCTTTTGCGTCGTGCCGTCTTCAAAGGTATAGTTCCTATCCGTCAGCTTAATGGTGAAGGAGACGGTCTTTTCGTCCTCACTTGCATTGGCGGAATCATAACTGGCATTGAGTATCTGGTAATCCTCACCAGCCACCAGAGGAAGTGGCCCGCCGGAAGGAGCATAGCGGGAATCCGCACTCTTAAGCTTTATCGACGCGTTTGCGGGCAGGTCTGTTGTGCCATCGTATGCCTTTATGATGTCGCCGACCGAGATCGTTGCTTTGTGAGCTGCGACCGTCCATCTGGCGGTTTTCTGGCCGGTGTAGTCGCCGTCGTCTGTCGCCTTGATGGTCAGAGTGGCGGTGCCGACAGTGGAACGGGAATCGCCGCGGACGACGGTGTAATCGACTCCCGCTTTCAGCTCGCTGCCGTTGTACGTTACAACATAGGGCGGCACGCCGGTGGTGGTGTTATAAGGCTGATAGACACTTTCATTGCCGTTGGGGAACGTGATTACGGCTTTGCTGAGATTCAGCTTGGTGACGGTCAGCTGTTTGTGACTGCTCGTCACCGAATAGCCGTCCTTGGTGGCGGTGAAATAAATGTCGTAGCTTCCGATCGTGTTAGCGTCGAGGTCTACAACGTAGTACCAGCTGCTGCCAATCTTTTTATATTCAGCTTTCTTCTGGCTGTATGTGGGGATGCCGTCTCCCCCTATCTCTCCGACGTAGATGGCCACATCCGCATCTTTTGTGTTGCAGCTGGCGCAGAGCTGGACGGTCGTGCCGCGCTCCACCTTCGGGTTACTGCCGGTCAGGTTCTTCCCATCGACCTTCAGAGACAGGGTCTTGGAGGTGATTGGCAGACGATTGATGATGACATTGTTCAGCTCCGTGGAACCGGCGGGAACATCCGCCGGGGCGTACCACTTGTGAGTGCCGTCCCCATTGAGCACCTTGTAGCCAAGGCGGTTAGGTTCATACAGGATGTTTGCCCATGTGGCGCCCTCTGCCAGCTTCAGCGTGCCGATAACGGCGGGGGATCCCGAACCGGCGAGGTTTGCTCCCATGTGGGCAACGACGGTATCGATACTGGCTGTGGTCGTGTTTTTCGTGTTGCTCAAGGTGGTGCTATTGCCTGTGGCGGCCTTGACGGTTACCGTACCGTGGATTGAATGGCCGTTCAGATCTATGCCGGTGTCCCGGGTGCCGTTGATGGTATAATCGCCGGTAACGTCGGTCAGCAGACTGAGGGTCGAGCCGCCGTCTCTGTCCGCGTCAAGGGCAGTCTGCAAGTCGGCAAATCTCCGCCACGGGCGGTTGCCCTCGCCATTGTACAAGGCTGTTTCAGCCACCGCGGGCGCGTTGCAGTAGGGGCAGTTGGTGCCATCAAAGCCGTTCTTGCCGCCGTGGCTGCACAACTTTACCACCAGGTCGCAGGTCTGGGAAGCGGCTTCCTCCAGCGTGAGCTGCGTGTCACCACGATAGTAAGCCAGTCCCGCTTGCCCGGGAAGCAGATTGCCCAATGTGATGTTATTATTCAGCCGCAGACCGCTTCTCGAAATCTTTCCGCCGAACAGCTCGACTGTGCCGCCCCAAACCTCCAGCTGGAGCAAAGTGGTATTGTCATTCTCCGGATTGAATACCAGTGTACCGCCGTCCCGCACGGTCACTCCCACCGCGCCGTTGCCGCCGCTGCTGTCAATGACCGTCAGTTTACCGGTGCGAACCTGGCTCATGGCCGTAAGGCCGCCCACATTCAAGCTGTACCCATCCAGGCTATGTCCGTTCAGATCCAGCGTGAGGGTCTTGCTGGCATATATGCCGGAAGGCAGCATCCCGTTTGCCAGCAGGGTGATGGTGCTGCCATCTGCGGCCTCGTTAAAGACCTGTCGCAGCGTATCATCGGTGCCGTCTTGAGTGGTGGTCTTCATGTACAGCTTGTTCGATGTGATACCCACGCTATCGGTACACTCCACCCGCACCGCAAACGGCGCGCCGCAGCGAGCACACTTATCGTCGCTGGTATACTCGTCATGGGTACACGCCGCGTGGCAGATGTCGCAGATGCTGTTCGTGAAGCGATCGTGCGGACATACGAAGCCGCAGTCGCAGATGTAGATGTAGGTTTGGAGCGCATCCGGGTCGGGATTCTGCGTACACTTCGGGCTATGCGTGTGCGCCACCACGATCACGTCCTCGGTCAGCTGTTTTACACTTCCGTCGACGATTGCGCCCGCCTTGTTTTCTGCGCTCTCGTCATATTTCGCAAAAGCAAGCCCCTCGCCCAGCAGCCCCAGCACATTGTCGTAAGTATCTATAGATCGCTCTACAGAAACGCTGTATGTACCGTTGCTTGTGATAATCGTGCCTTCCTTCAGGCCACCCACCAGCTTGCCCCAGTTCTGGATGAGCAAGCCGCCGGTAAGGTTTGCCTTGCCTTTGAATTCCAGCGTACCTCTGTCCTTGCTTTGCTCATCGTTATCTACGAAAACAGCAGGCTGCGCCGTTTGTGCAGGCTGGGAAATCGTTGCTTCATCGCCGATGATCAGCTTGCCGCTCTCTATACACAAAGACGGAGTGCCCTCATAGGACAGGCTGTGCCCATTCATCATGAGCGTAACGGTTTTTTCGACAGGATTTCCCTCTGCATCACGGCAGAAGCTGATCGTGTCATCATCTTTCAGCGTTGTCAGCATCGTCACCGTGCCGCCATCCGCAACGCTTTCAAAGGCTTCCGCCAAATTGAGATAATATTTGCCGGTATTATCCTGTGCCCCCATCGCCGTGTTGCAGACGGTGCAAATACCATTTTCAATCGTTTCATGCGCACAGGTAAAGCCGCAGGCGCACTTGCCGTCTGCGATGTTGTGGGTGTGCGGCATGACCTTCACATTGGTCAGCGTGGCGCCCTCGCTGCCGTCTTTCAGCGTGCCATCATCCTGATCGTAGAAAGCATAGCCCTTTGCCAGCAGGGACATAGGCGGAATGATGCTGTCTGCGTCATGATTCGTAACTGCACCGAACGTACCGCCGCTGATGGCGATGGTTCCGCCATTGTTGCGGAAATGAACATTACCGAACGTGCCGCCTGTGATTGTCAGCGTACCGTCGTTGAACCAGGAATCCGCGTGCATTGAGCCTCCGGAGACGGTGACGGAAGCGCCCTCGCCCACCGTGAGACCAAGCACCGTGCCGCCGCAGACAGTCACGCTGCCGCTGTTCCCGTTACAGGTAAGTTTGCCGCTTTCATAATCTCCCAGCTGGCCACTCCGAATGTCCAGCGTACCTTTTACGAGGTCGAGATCGATAATTTTGCCTACCGTATCTCCGCCGCTGCTCATAACGGTCAGGTCGCCGTCGGTGGATTCAAGAATTCCGCCCTCCTCGTCAGGAACCACGTCGCCCACAGCCAGATAATCCACCGTCCTGCCGTTCAATTCCAGCGTCAGCCGTTTGGTGACGACAGCCAGTGTGGAAAGATCGCTGGCATAGACGGCGTCCCAATCGGTTGTATGGTTCTCCAGCAGCTTGACGGTGTCGCCGTCCTGCGCCGCGTTCAGCGCCGCCGGGAGGGATTCGTATGTACCGCCATCCGTGCCGTCCGCTCTTGTCACCGAAGCGGCTTCAACGACAGGCTCGTTGACCGTGAGTTCCACGACATTCGAGATAGCTTCATTGTAGTTCTTGGTCGCGGCGGTCTTGGCGTAGAGATAATAGGTGTTATTGCCTTCCTCGTCGAGACTGTTGATTGCAGTGTTTTCGTCGATTGCGGGAATGATATAACCCTCGTACTCCGAATTGCCAATTATTGTTTGGTACTGCGTATAGTAATATGTCACCGCGGCATTTTCCTGCACGCCGCTGATGGACAGCAGCGGCAGAAGCTTTTCGCCCGCCGTGCAAGTCTTCTCGGAAAGAGATACGGTCAGATTTGGATAGGCCTTGTTGATGGTGCCGCTGATCGTAAACGTTTCCTCGCCCGCCTTGAGCTTGTACTTCGCTGCGGCCTCGCCGATCAGCGTGACCTCCACAGTGACGGTATGATTACCCGCGTCCGCAGAATCGAAGGCCTTCTTGGCGGTAAAGTCCGTTCCTTCCGTGAGTTCAAACGTATTTGTGCCGTCCGTGAATTGCGGTATGCCGAACGAAACCATGCTGCCGTCCGTCGTGCCGTCATAGCTGCGGCCAATGGAATCGGGCTTGCTCACGCACCAGATCTCCGTCCGCATGTCTTCTCCGGGGATATGCGTGCCGCCGCCCCCTTCTGCCGGACCACTTGGGGGCGTATAGATCCCACCACCTTCGCCGGTCGAACCGCCGGGTGGTACAAGGACTCCACCGCCCTCGCCACCGGTCTCACCGCCGCCGATGACACCGTCAGAAATGCTCACGTCCCCACCCTCGGCAAAAGCCGATGTCGGCAGGAGCGTCAGGCAGAGCGTGAGCGCCAAAAACAGACTCAAAATTCGTTTTTTCATAGGATCCTCCTGTGTGAAAAAGTGCAGTTTTCTATCGTCAGCCCGGTAAAATCCGGGCGGGGGTTTACCGTTCTTCCGGGATAAGCCGCAGACGCTTTGCGGCGGTTTTCGCTTCGCTTCGCCGCCGGACGTCCAGCTTATCCAGAATGTGGCTTACATGGGTCTTTACCGTGGGCAGCTTGATGTCCATGATCTGCCCGATCTCCGCGTTGCTCTTGTCGGCGCAGATCAGGTGCAGAATTTGCAGCTCCGTGGGCGTCAGGGCTTCCCCCGGTGCAAGGCGCGGCTCCAGAAAGCGGGGATAGTACGCCGCTTGCAGCCGCACATCGTCCATCAGCTGCTTGCGCCATCGGGCGCTGCCGCTCCAGTCCAGCTTTTCAAGCAACGGCCGCACCGCCGCACCGTAGACGCTGACGGTTCGGATGAAGTGATACTCCGCCGCGGTGTCCAGCGCGTCGGTCAGACGCTGCCGCCAGGTCTCGTCCTTACTTCTATATAAGGAAACGGCGGTGAGGACATTCAGGTGGATGCCGTCGATGTGCCGCCCACAGTCCTGAATGTAGGCTTCCAGAGGGGAGAGGGTCAGCATTGCCGCCCCCGGCTTCCCGTCCGCCAGCTCCACCATGGCCTGGGTCAGGTACTGGTAGCGCTTCATGATGTTGATCCGCATGGGATTTCTGGGCGCCTTTTCCCGGTACCAGGTGTCCGCGTAATCCAGGTCGCCGGTATGGAGGGAAATTCGGACGAGCATGGCGTCCATGTTGGGCAGGAACCGCTCCTGCCCCTCCTCGGCAAATTTTGTCCGGAGGGATTCGACGGTGCGATAGGCGTCCCCGCTCTGCCCCGCTGCCAGCAGGCTTCGCGCCAGCAGACCGTTGACGGCGAACTCCATGTCCGGCGTGCCGCGTTGGTGAATTTCGCTGATGCGGGGGAGGATGGTCAGCATCCGGCCGGTGATGTTCTCGCCCTTTTCAAATTTGCTTTCGGCAATGGCACAGTCCGCAAGACCCACGCCGTCCCGCCCCAGTATGGCCTCCACCGGGATGCGGAGGGTCTGGTAGAGCAGGTCGTCCCGCTTGCTCCAGGCGGAAAAATCCTTGCCGCCGTTCATGATGCTGGGCAGTGCGCTGGTGACGGAGAAGGAGGGGAGGGAGACCTCTTTATTGGTCATCAGCCGGAACACGGCGGGAATGGTTTCCGTCAGCCCCTCCACGCCCCGCTGGGGCAGGGAGATGTCCAGCCACGCCAAACGGCTGCGGGCCTGCTTGCCCGCGGCGTCGTCCTTGCCGCACCGCCGGGCAAATTCCTGCAATTCCTGATACCAGCGCCGGGAGCCGTCGTAATCCATGGACAGCGCGCAGAGCATACTCATGCCCTGCATCAGCGCGGGTGATGCCGCGATCTCCGCTTCCGGGAGACTGCGGTAATATTTTCCCATTTCGCTGTAATGTCCCATGCCGGGGTGCAGCTCCGCGTTGCGGACGAGAAGCTCGGAGACCTTGGCGTGGTCGCCGCATCTGGTGTAGCATTCCAGGGCGTGGGCGTAGTCCTCTTTCAGCTCATAGTAGAGCGCGCCCCGGCTGAAAAGCGCCCGGCGCTTTTCCTCGCTGTATTCCCGCGCCATCTCCCACAGAAGAAAGTCGCGGAACTGCGGCCAGAAGCGGAAGTGCTGCATGTCGTCGTAGCGGAGCATGGTGGTGTGGCTCAGGAGCCAGTCCAGACGGCTGCCCGCGTGGGGGTCGCCGGTGACCATCCGCGCCATTTCCGGGTTGAACCGCTCAAAGGGTGCCAGCTCCAGCAGGAACTGCCGCACGGGAAGATCGAACCGCCGGTAAATCGCGTCCTCGAAATAGGAGAACACCTCCCGGAACGCCCGCGCCACGATCTCCGGGCCAAAGGGCTTTCCGCCGGACATGCACCGGGCGGTGACGGCGATGCCCAGGGGGTAGCCGACGGATTCTCTCAGAATGCCGCCGATCTCGCTGTCCGCCACCGGAATGCCGCAGCCGGCAAAATATTTTCGGATATCCTCCCGGTCAAAGAGCAGGTCGTCGGCCTCCAGCGTGGTCATCAGACCGGAATACTGGAACGCCGTCAGATATCCGGGCGGCGCGCCCCGGGAGAGAAGCACGAAGCGTTTGGCGGGGTCGGAGCGGATCAGCTCGCACAGCGCCTGCCCGCCATCCTCCGCCGATATCATCTGAAAATCGTCAATGAGCAGGATATCCCACCCGTCCGAGAGGGCGGGAAGGGCGAAATCCGGCGCACCGGCATTCCGCCGCAGCACGTTTCGCCCGGAGAGCAGAGCGTCCGCCAGCGCGGTTTTTCCAAAGCCGCAGGGCGCACTGAAAAAGAGGACGCGCCCGCGCTCCATAAAGCTGTCAAACCGCTGCTGAACAGACGGCTTCACAATCATATTCCCGGTCACGTTCTCCCTCCCTTTCCCTGTCAGGGGGCAGCGCCCCTGCACCGTACACATTCCAACGCCATTTTATCAATCATTATACATACCTGACAGAAAATGTAAATCATGCCAAAGTATGATACGGGAGCAATTTGCACTTCCCTTTCCGGAAAAACCCCGCTGCTTGGGCATGTTGACAGTTTTGGATAGGCTCTAAACGAGTGAAAAACAAATAACCCGCCGGGGACTGTCAGACTTTGGCAGTTCCCGGCGGGGATGAAAGTATGATTGTTGGGTGGAG
>ERZ791734.2244-NODE-2244-length-12840-cov-2.118811_pt1 | contig 12840 bp, 9 predicted proteins | sample MGYA00509953_ERZ791734 | MGnify/ENA primary metagenome ERZ791734 (study PRJEB30046, sample SAMN00792038) | human gut metagenome | study: EMG produced TPA metagenomics assembly of the A metagenome-wide association study of gut microbiota in type 2...
GTGAAAGCATAAGCATGCTTTATATCGCCTATGGATTGCTTGTAGGTATTGGTACAGGAATGGTGAACGGCTGCACGATCAATTGTGCGGTTAAATTTTTTCCTGACAAGCGAGGCTTTGCCGGCGGAACGGTAACGGCTTTCTTAGGAGTGGGTGCTGCTTGCCTGCCTTTCGTTGTTAACTGGCTGATTCGCGAATATGGAATTTCAACCGCTTGCACGGTGTTCGGAATATGTGCCGGCCTCGTTATTTTTACCTGCGGACTTTTGACCTTTAAATGCCCGGATGATTTCGCGCTCTGTTTTACAAGCAGTGCCCGAGCCAAGGTGACAAAAGGCCTAGATGTTAATTGGTTAGGGATGATTCGTTCCCCATTATTTATCCCGCTTTATCTGTTATTTGTTTGCGGATCTACGATGGGGTTAATGTTGATTTCAAGTATGTCCGGAATTGCTGAATACCAGATCGGAGTTGGGACAGCACTGGCTGCGACATCGGTTTCCGTTATCTCCTTGGCCAATACGACGGGAAGATTCTTGTCCGGCACGGTCTCGGATATGCTGGGACGTGTGCAAACTTTGGTTTTAATGCTCTCCGCAGCTGTCTTAGGTTTTTTCCTTTTGATTCAATCCGGACGAGGAGACCTGACCACCTTCATGTCCGGCATTGTTTTGGTGGGTATCTGCTACGGAGCTTTCATAGGAACCTATCCAAGTTTAATTGCTGATGAATTCGGCCATAAGCACAACAGTGTGAATTTTTCTTTGATGATGACCGGATACAGCATTGGCGGAATCGGTGGTCCGATTCTTTTGAGGTTGGCTTCCAAGGAAGGCTCATACGTCGGCGCTTATGCGACATGCATCGGACTCGCAGTGGTCGGAGCTCTTTGTGCGGCGGCATATTTCTATCTTAAAAGGCGCGAGGCAAAGACATCGCGTTGATCAAATCTAAAGGAGAAAACGATGGATCAAAAATATATTGAAGAAATGGTTTGCAGTAGACGCAAACTTCATAAGATTCCTGAAGAAGGCTGGACCGAATTTCAAACGACTTATTTCGTTGTCGAGTTTCTGAGAGGTCTCGGACTGCCGGTATTCGTCGGAAAAGCAAACCTCAATCTTGACGAAGTTCTAGGCAGAGATGTCGAACTTGTTCAAGACAGTATTGAGCGTGCACTTAAAGCCGGCGTTCCGCAGTCTTTCATTGAGGAAACGGAAGGTTTCACCGGAGCAGTTGCGGTACTGGACACCGGACGTCCGGGCCCAACGACAGCATTTAGAAGTGACATGGATTGCGTCATTGTTCGAGAAACGAAAGATGCTGACCATCTTCCGAACAAGTTAGGCTTTGCCTCGGAACATCCGGGTTTGATGCACGCATGCGGCCATGACGGGCATACTGCCGTCGGCTTGGAACTTGCCCGTTGGTTGGTGGAACACAAGGATCAGCTGTGCGGAAAGTTCAAATTAATTTTCCAGCCTGCAGAAGAAGGAGTCCGAGGTGCGAGAGCTATGTGCGAAGCCGGTATTGTCGATGATGTTGATTATTTTTTAAGCGGTCATGTCGGCGGTGTCATCGGTCGTGGGGAAGTTGCCGTGATGGACGGCGGTTTTTTAGCATCTTCAAAGTTTGATATTGCGATAGAAGGAAAACCGGCTCATGCAGGAAATGCTCCCCAGCAGGGAAATAATGCTTTAATGGCAGCATGCGCCGCTTCAATGATGCTGCAGGGAATTCCTCGCCATGCGGATGGTGTAACACGAGTATCTGTGGGGACGCTTCATGCCGGAGAAGGCAGAAATGTCATTCCAGCACACGCTAAGCTGCAAATGGAGGTCAGAGGAGAAACTAAAGAAGTTAATGAATTCATGAAGGAATATGTCTACGACATATTTGCAGGTGTCGATAAGGCCTATCGTGTGAAATCTAAAGTTGAGCTGGCCGGTGAGTCTACGACTCTGATGCAGTGTCCTGCTATTTACGACAAAGTTGAAGAGGTGATGAAAAAGATCCCCGGTATCAAAGTTCTCCCGAGGATCCACACACCGTCTGGTTCTGAAGACTGTGCACTGTTCATACGACGTGTGATTGAAAGGGGCGGTCAAGCCGGATTTATTCTCTATGGCTGCAACCATCACGGGCATCATCGTCCGAATTTTGAGATACAGGACGAACAAAGTCTGCCCATCGCTCTTTCTATATATACAGGGTTTGCCGAACTTGTGAACGGAATAGGAGGAAAGGTAAAATAAGGGGTAATTAAAACATCAATTCTTGGAGGGGCTATGGAGGACTTCGAACTCGAATCGAAATCGTATTTCTTTCCTAATCGTTTAACACTCTTTGAGCAGGTCAGCCAGTCCCTTTCTCGTCTTATCAGTGAAAAGAAATGGCGACCGGGAGAGATGCTCCCGAACGAGACCGAGCTTGCTCAGATGTTTAATGTTAGCCCCGGCACGATGCGGAGAGCTTTGAAACTTTTGGTGGATAAGGGTGTACTGATTCGCCATCAGGGAAAAGGAACTTTCGTAGCGGAATTCTCTAACAACCAGCAACTTGTATATAAGCGCTACATTAAGCTGCAGCCTGATAACCCAGAAGTCGATGAAGCGGTCCCTACAAAATCAGATTTGCTGTTTTTCGAGAGAGTGAGTCCGTCTCTCGAAATTCAGCAGCTTTTAAATCTTCAGCCGTCAGACCAAGTCGTTCACGCCGGAAGAACATTGTCCGCTTCTTCCGGGATTGTGACCTTCGATGAGTTGTGGGGTGTAGGGAAGGATTTTGAAAAGCTGACAAAGGAAAACCTTGCGCATCATCGCGAAAAGTTACTCTATGCTTTCTATCAATTCGAACTTGGAATCTCCATTACCCGCAGTGAAGAACGAATTAAAGCCGTGCTGCTCCCGCTGGATTTGTGTAATGTGTTTAAGCTGTCTTATCCACAGCCTGTCATTGAGATCCGAAGGGTGGCCTTCACATTTGAAGATCGCCCTGTAGAGTTTCATAGACAATTGTCGTTTACCAGTCGATACCACTATCGTATCTTTTGATCTGACTGCCAGCTATCTCAAATCAAGAACCGGGATAACTTTTGGCCTCCGGTTCAAGTATGAGAAACAGCTATATACCTTGCTAATTGCTGGCTAGAGCGTACAAAAGCCAATAGTCTACTGAGTAAAGGCCCGAGCCGACGATAAATATCGCAATGAGTCCGAACAAGTAAGGCAGAGCGGGAGAGGTCAGATCTTTACCGATAGTGACCTTGGTTGCGATTGTGAAACTAACAATCGCAGGGATAACCGCTAGACGTGTGAGCAATCCGGCCATGAGAAACAGCGGTACGAAAGTTTCAATGATTGCCGCTGAATAATATCCGACCTTTGGAGAGAAGAATAAGACCTTCGGAAACTTCGCTGCGTTTTCCGGATGGAAAAGTTTCTGTACTCCGTAAGGGAGCATCGCTAAAGCAATTGCCCATCTAAAGAGTAGAGATGCCATGCTGGCAGAGGTTGGGTCACAGGTCCAATGCAATATGGTGGACATCATTTTCATTTCCTTAGTTTATGGAGGAAATTTTAGAAAAGAACTACAAGGGCAATCGGTTAGCGTTGCTTAAATGAGGTAGTGAAGGAGAGCAGTTAGAAGAAAATGGATGTTTTTGAAGGTAACGACCGAAGCCGCAATCTCGAAAAATCAAGGCTTCGACAAAGTTGTTTGCCGTTCACAAAAATGTTCCTGAGTCACGGCTTCAAATCTATAATCAATTTGTTTCAGTGGCTGGTTTTTGCTGAAACACGCTCAACAGGAAACCTGTGAAGCAGCCGCAAAATACTCCGATAGTTTGCGGCCCCCTGAGCGGCAAGAAATTTGTCCAAGGTGAAAAAGTGATTAAAGACTTAATAGAGAATTCATATCTATTCGGTGGGAATGCTCCTTACGTAGAAGAGTTATACGAGCAGTACCTCGAAGACCCAAATTCCGTAGATGAAAAATGGCGTCAGTACTTTGACCGTCTGCAGCAGGCCCCGGCTTCCGACGGCCGTGTCGAAACCATTGACGTTCCTCATGCACCCATCGTTGAGGCTTTCGCACAGAGAGCATCCGAACCGCGTTCGGCTGTTTGTCCGGTAAGTGAACGAGATCTTGATCTGGCAAAAAAACAGGTTGCGGTTCAGTCCATCATCGGTGCGTACCGATTCTTAGGAAGCCGCTGGGCCAACCTTGACCCGCTGCACAGAAGAGAACGTCCGAAGATTCCCGAGCTTGAACCTTCCTTCTACGGACTGTCCGAAACGGATATGGACAGCACCTTCTCGGCAGCTAATACGTATTTCGGCGCCGATAAGATGACGCTTCGGGATTTAATCGCCGCCTTGAAACAAACTTATTGCAGCGATATCGGTATCGAATTCATGTACATCAGCGATCCGGTGATCAAACGCTGGTGGCAGCAAAAACTGGAACCTTGCCGCTCAACCCCGAGCATGGACGCCAAGTCCAAGAAACGCATTCTTGAAGAACTGACGGCCGCAGAAGGTTTGGAACGTTATCTCCATACCAAGTATGTCGGCCAGAAACGCTTCTCGCTCGAAGGCGGAGAAAGCTTTATTGTCGCCATGGATGAAATCGTGGAAACAGGCGCAGCACAAGGCCTGGAGGAAATGGTTATCGGTATGGCTCACCGCGGTCGTCTCAATGTGCTCGTCAATACGCTTGGCAAAGCGCCGAGTGAACTGTTTGCAGAGTTTGAAGGTCACTACAAGAGTAAAGACCTGCCGGCGGGCGACGTGAAATATCACAACGGTTTCTCAAGCGATGTCGTTACCGCTTCCGGACCGATCCATCTGGCTTTAGCCTTTAATCCTTCTCACTTGGAAATTGTCGACCCGGTCGCAGTCGGAAGCGTTCGCGCCCGACAGGATCGCCGCCATGATCCTAAAGGTCGCCGCGTGATGGGCGTTCTTGTTCACGGCGACGCTGCCTTTGCAGGTCAGGGCGTCGTCATGGAGACGCTGAACCTTGCCGATACCCGCGGCTACGGTACCGGCGGCACGATGCACATCGTGATCAACAATCAGATCGGTTTCACGACTTCGGATCCTCGTGATAAAGGCTCGATGACATATTGCACGGATCCGGCAAAACTCATTGAAGCCCCGGTTCTGCACGTGAACGGTGACGATCCGGAAGCCGTCGTATTTGCGACGCGTCTGGCCATGGAGTTCCGCAAGAGCTTCAGCCGCGACGTCGTGGTTGACATTGTCTGCTTCCGCCGTTTAGGCCATAACGAACAGGACACGCCGGGACTGACTCAGCCGCTGATGTATAAGAAGATCAATGTCCATCCGGGTACTCGCCAGGTTTACGCTGACAAGCTGGCACTTCAGGGCGTCGTAAGCCCCGAAGAAGCCAAAGAAATGGTTGCCGCATATCGACGCAGTCTGGAAAGCGGTATCCCGCCGAGACAGACGGCTTTGATCGAAGGCAAGAACCCTTATGCCGTTGATTGGTCCCGTTACAACGGCAGCTGGACAGACGATGTGAAGACGTCTGTTCCTTTGGACGAATTGAAGCGTTTGACGGATGTCATTACGACCGTTCCGGAGAACTTCAAGCTCCACCCGCTCCTTCAAAAGGTCATCGCAGATCGTCGTCTGATGATGCAGGAAGAAATCCGTGTGGATTGGGGCTTAGCCGAACATCTGGCTTTTGCCACGCTGCTCACGGGCGGATACTCCGTTCGTATTTCCGGCGAAGACTCCGGCCGCGGAACCTTCAGCCATCGTCATGCCGTCTGGCACGATCAGAACCGTGACCGGTGGGATTCGGGTATTTGGATTCCTTTGGAGCATCTAGGTGAGCATCAGGCTCAGTTCACAGTGATTGACTCCGTTCTTTCTGAGGAGTCAGTTCTCGCATTTGAATACGGCTATGCCAGCTCTTCTCCGAAGTGCCTGACGATTTGGGAAGCTCAGTTCGGCGACTTTGCCAACGGCGCTCAGGTCGTGATCGACCAGTTCATCAGCTCCGGTGAGGCCAAGTGGGGCCGCAAGAGCGGCTTGACGATGCTCTTGCCTCACGGCTACGAAGGGCAGGGCCCCGAGCATTCATCTGCCCGAGTCGAACGTTATCTGCAGCTTGCAGCAGATACCAATATGCTGATTTGTCAGCCGACAACCGCAGCTCAGATCTTCCATTTGCTGCGCCGTCAGATGGTTGGCAATATCCGTAAACCTTTAATCGTCTTCTCTCCAAAGAGTCTGCTGCGCAACAAGATGGCAAGTTCCGATTTGGAAGAACTCTCCGAAGGCAAATTCGAAACCGTCATCGGTGAAATTGAAGAGCTCGATGCCGATAAGGTCAGAAGAATTCTGGTCTGCACCGGCAAAGTTTATTACGACCTCGTGAAATACCGCAAAGAGCATGAAATCGATGATGTCGTCATCGTTCGTCTTGAACAGCTTTATCCCTTCCCGCACAAGAGTTTCCGAGAAGAGACTTCTGGTTACTCCTTCGCTTCCGAGGTGGTTTGGGTCCAGGACGAACCTCAGAATCAGGGCGCCTGGTTCTATGTGCAGCACCATTTGCTTGAAGAAATGCCTTCCGGCGCAAGATTGAGTTATGCAGGACGTCCTGCTTCATCTTCGCCTGCCGTCGGCTATGCCAGCAAGCACGCCGAGCAGCTTAAAGAATTGGTGGAAAACGCTTTCGGACGCCTTAAAGGCTTTATTCAGACGAAATAGTTCAAGCGTTGCTTTGTAAAGAATTCGGAGAAAAAAGAAATGTCTATTGTTGAAGTCAAAGTACCCGAGCTGTCCGAGTCTGTTTCGGAAGCCAGTCTGATTGAATGGAAAAAGAAAGTCGGTGAACCGGTTAAGGCCGATGAAATTCTTATTGAAATTGAAACCGATAAGATCGTTCTGGAAATTCCGGCGCCGGCAGACGGAGTGCTGGCAAGCATTGAGCAGCCTGATGGTGCGGCAGTCCTCAGCGACCAATTGATCGCCACAATCGATACTGAAGGAATGGTTGGTGCACAGCCGGAAGCCCCTAAAGCAGCCGTTGCTGAAGAAGTCATTATTTCGACGCCTGCGGCAGCCCCTGCGCCGACTCCCTCACCCGCTGCGCCGACGGCAGCTGCTTCTACGCCAGGCGCCTTTATGATGCCTGCCGCAGAAAAACTCATGGCAAACAGCGGATTGTCTGCAACTCAGGTTGCAGGAACAGGCGTCGGCGGACGTATCACGAAACCCGATGTCATCGCTGCCTTAAAGAGCGCTCAGCCTGTGGCTCCATCTGCTGTTGCCGCAGCTCCGGCTCAACCGGCCGCTCCTAAATCCGCGCCTGCTAAACAAGCAACTCCCGTCGCATCTCTTGACGGCAGACCCGAGCAGAGAGTTCCGATGTCTCGCCTTCGTGCCAGAGTGGCCGAACGCCTCGTAGAGTCCCAGTCCAACTGCGCCATTCTGACTACTTTCAATGAGGTGAACCTGGCGCCGGTAATGGCTTTGAGAGCGAAATACAAAGAAAGCTTCGAGAAGAAGTATGGCGTCAAACTCGGCTTTATGAGCTTCTTCGTTAAAGCTGCTGTTCACGCTTTGAAGCAGTACCCGATCATCAACGCCTCGGTTGACGGCTACGACATCATTTATCACGGATATATGGATATCGGCATTGCAGTGGGTTCTCCCCGCGGTCTTGTTGTACCGGTCTTAAGAGATGCCGATCAAATGACGTTTGCCGAGATCGAACTCAAGATTGCAGACTTTGCTAAGCGTGCCAAGGACGGTAAGTTAACGCTCGAAGAGCTGACCGGCGGCACGTTTACCATTTCCAACGGGGGCGTATTCGGGTCTCTCTTCTCCACACCGATTATTAATCCGCCTCAGTCCGCCATTCTCGGCATCCACGCGACCAAACCGCGTCCTGTAGCAGAAAACGGCGAAGTCGTGATTCGTCCGATGAACTACTTTGCGATGAGTTATGACCATCGCATTATTGACGGACGCGAAGCCGTGCTGGCACTTGTGGCGATGAAAGAAGCCCTTGAAGATCCGGCCCGTTTACTCTTAGATCTCTAAGGAGCAGGTTATGAAAGATGATATTCAGACCTTTGACGTCGTCGTCATAGGCGCCGGTCCCGGCGGATATGTTTCTGCGATTAGAGCAGCTCAGTTGGGCTTAACCGTATGCTGCATTGATGATTGGGTCACGGACGGTAAACCTGCACCCGGAGGTACTTGCACCAATGTCGGGTGCATTCCCTCGAAGGCTCTTCTTGCGAGCAGCTGTCTCTTTGAAGAAATCAGAGACAAAGCTTCCGAGCACGGGATTCATGTTGAAGAACCCACGATTGATGTTCCGACGATGATTGCCCGCAAGGCCAAGATCGTTCGTCAGACTAATGACGGAATTCTTTATCTCTTCAGAAAGAACAAAATCACGTTCCTTAACGGTCGCGGATTCTTTGTGACTTCTGATGAAGACGGTTATCTGATCGGTGTGGAAGGCAGGGACGAGACACGTGTTTTTGCGAAGAATGTTGTTCTTGCTACCGGCAGCAAACCGAGACAATTCCCCGGAGTTCCTTTTGACGAGGAACGTATTTTGTCCAATGAAGGCGCACTGAAACTAAAGAGTGTTCCTTCTACCTTGGGGATCATCGGTGCCGGCGTGATTGGTTTGGAACTTGGCAGCGTCTGGAAGCGGCTCGGTGCCGATGTCCGAATTCTTGAAGCCATGCCGTCACTTCTGCCTTTTGCGGACTCCGCGATCAGCAGAGAGGCGCTGAAGGCCTTTAAGCAGCAGGGTATCGATATGGAGTTCGGTGTTCACATCGACAGCATTCAAAATGACGGTGACCGTGTCATTGTTCAATACAAGGACAAGGACGGAAAAAACAGCGAGATGTGGGTTGATCGTTTGATCATTTCTATCGGCCGCGTTCCGTTTATAGCCGCTTTAGATGCACCTGTTGTCGGCCTCAAACTCGATGAAAGAGGCTTCGTGGAAGTCGATGCAGAAAACCGTACGAATCTTCCTCGAGTATGGGCGATCGGTGACCTTGTCAAAGGTCCGATGCTGGCTCATAAGGCCGAAGAAGAGGGTGTGGCGGTTGCAGAACGCATTGCAGGACGCAAAGCTGTAACGCATATTGAACGCGTGCCTTCCGTGGTTTACACCGAACCGGAAATTGCTTGGGTAGGCAAAACCGAAGATGAACTGAAGAATGCTGGTAAGCCTTACAAAGTCGGTGTCTTCCCGTTCATGGCCAACGGCCGCGCCAGAGCTGTCGGAGAAACCCAAGGCTTTGTGAAGATGCTGGCAGACGCCGAGACCGACCTGGTTTTGGGACTGCATATCATCGGACCTCAGGCCGGCGAGCTGATTGCGCAAGGCTGTGATGCCTTGTCCTTCGGCGCGACCGCAGAAGACCTGGCACTGATCTGCGATCCTCATCCTACTTTCAGCGAGGCCATCAAAGAGGCGGCCTTAGCGGTAAATAAAGAAGGCATTAACTTTTAGCTAGAATAATGAGACCTGGGACCAAGAAATCTCAGGTCTTATTTTTGCTTAGGCCGCACACCATTCAGGAGCTTTTCGGATGCGAATCCCGCTTATTCTTTTTACTCTCGGCTTGCTCAGCTTCAATGCTTGGGCAGTGGAGCCGCCGTCGACTGTTCCTTTCGCCAAGAGGTACGATCCCGCCTCCATTACAACAGCTTCACGAGCAAGAGAAGTCATCGCGGCCTACGACAACGAAAAGAGAGTCTGGGAGAACTGGTACAAAGAAGAAACAGCTCAGTGTTATCGCAACTTTTTTGTGACTTATTGCTTGGATAAGGCTAAGTCGGAACGCACAGAACACATCAATGAGGCTCGCCGCGTTTGGCTCGTAGCTAGAGACTTCCTGAGGAAGGAACGTTCCGAACAGGCGGTGTAAGACCGCAAAGCTGCTGAGGCCAAGCAAGCCGCCAAAAATGCCAAGATGGATGCTCAGCCCGCTCGCGTTGCTAAAGCTCCTTCCAAGACACGAGACGTCACGCCTCGCAAGCCGGGCGAAGGCCATGCCGCAGATCGCGTTCTGACACCCGAAGAAGAAAAAGCGAATGCCGAAGCCTATGCCATGAAGCAGCAGGAGCGTGAACAGCGCATTGCCGAGCAGGAAAGTAAAGTTCCTGAAGCTCCTTCTATGACGCCTGAAGAACGTATTCAAGCTAGAGCCGAGCGCCGCGCCGCAGCCGAGAAGAAACGCGCTGAAAATATCAAGAAGCGCGCAGAAAAAGCTGCGGAGTATGAACGTCAGGTCAAGCTTCGTGAAGAGCAAGAGAAGAAGAACAGCGTCACAGGTGACTTGATTCCTCGGCTGTAACAATCCAAAAAAGATCGGAACTCCTTGATCTGATAGGATTGTGTTCCTAAACAAGGAACCTAAATGCCATCAGAATTCGTAAAAGAAGTTGCCGACGTTTTTGCCAAGGACGGACCTCTCTCTAAAGTTACCGCGAATTACACGCCGAGACCCTCGCAAATTGAATTTGCGACCTCGGTGGCGGAAGCATTGGAAAAAGGAAAAACGCTTGTAGCTGAGGCGGGTACAGGCACCGGCAAGACGTTTGCTTATCTTGTTCCTGCGCTCCTGAAAGATCAGAAAGTCCTGATTTCTACTGCAGGAAAGACGCTGCAGGATCAGCTTTTTACGAAGGACATTCCGGCGCTTTTAAAAGCCCTAGGCATGGGCTGCCGTGTTGCACTCCTCAAAGGACGTTCCAACTACATCTGCAAGCAGCGTTTAGAACATGCGCTTCAGGAAGATTCCTACGTTGCTAAGTCTCGAGAAGAAGTCGTTCATCTTCATCGCATTAAGAAGTTTGCCGGACAGTCCGTGACCGGCGAGCGCGGCGACATTACCGATGTTCCCGAAAACTCCGGTATTTGGCCGGAAGTGACAAGTACCGGTGAAAACTGTCTCGGCCCCAATTGCGATCATTACAACGACTGCTTTGTGATGCAGGCCAGAGAGAAGGCAAAAGAAGCTCAGCTTTTGGTGATTAACCATCATCTGTTCCTGGCCGATATTTCGCTTAAAGACAATCAAATCACGGACTTTCTGCCGGAATTTGACCTGGTGGTGCTTGATGAGGCTCACCAGCTGACCAACATCGCGACGAACTTCTTTTCTCAGACGCTGAATCTTTACGATGTCAGGAATTTAGCTGCGGACGCGGTTTCTCAAGGTTACGGTGTCAATAAACAGATTGATTGGAACGGCATCTACAAAACCATTTCAAACGCCTGCGATGATTTAATCAGCACGACGCACAACATCCTGAACACCAAAGATAAACAGCTTGCGGTTGCCAAATTCAAGGATAAGCATCTTTTGGTTGAACCTTTCAAAAAGCTTTTGAATGCGGTGGAGAAACTGAGCAACGCGGTTCATGTGCACAAAGAGGCATCTCCTGAGATGACGAAGCTCGATGAACGTTGCACAGAGGCCCTCGACCTTATTGAATATTGGCGCGATGTATTCAACGGCAAAGCGGTTTCTCGTTCCATGAAGGGTCCGCTCTTAGATTGGTTTACGGTGAAACCGAAGAATATCTTCTTCAACACCACACCGCTTTCTTATGCCGAAATGCTTAAGAGCGCTCGGGAAGTGCAGGGCAAGCCGTGGGTTTTGACATCCGCAACATTGGCTGCCAACGGGGACTTTAAACATTTTATTGACCAAGTCGGTTTGGAAGACGCAGAAACCAAATCTTGGGAGAGCCCCTTTGACTTTAAAGCTCAGGGGATGCTGTACATCACCGAAGATCTGCCGACACCGAGCGCCTCTAACTTCTCCGATGAAGTTGCCAAGCGCATTTGGCCGTTCATCAAAAAAAACAAGGGCAGAGCTTTTGTGCTGTGTACAACGCTTAGGGCAATGGAAGTGATTTCCGAAGCGCTGCGTTACTTTGCTGAGACAGAAGGTGTCTCAATGAACATCCTGGTTCAGAACGAACAGTCCAAGCAAGAATTGCTGCGTCGATTCAGAAGTGAAGAAAATTCCGTGCTTGTCGGTTCCATGAGCTTCTGGGAAGGCGTGGACATTAAGGGCGACGCGCTGTCCTTGGTTGTAATTGATAAGATTCCTTTCCCGCCTCCCGATGATCCGGTGTTTGAGGGACGCTCAAAAGAACTTGAGGCGGAAGGCAAGAATTCTTTTAACGAAATATCCATTCCGGAAGCGATCATGCTCTTGAAGCAGGGGGCCGGTCGATTGATTCGTGATGAGAAAGATGAAGGTCTGTTGATTCTCTGCGACAACCGTCTGTTATCCAAGGGATACGGAACAAAGATTTGGAAGAGTCTGCCTGACTTTGCTAGAACTAAGGTTTTTGATACCGCAATGAATTTCCTGGAAAGGTGCCAGGAGCCGAGAGGTTAAAGGCAGCTCGGTAAAAGTAGATTTCAAACGGGGACATATCGTAAGAATGTTTCCGTTTAAACCGCAGTTACCAAAAGGAAATCGGGCTGTAAAGGTTCTTCAGACAAGCTGCCGCGCTCAGCGCGGCTGTGGTGCTGGACTTCGGATTTGCCGGATCAGGTTTGCCGGAAAATTCCATCACAGCTTCGGCCAGAGCAGAGCGATAGATAATCTTATGTGTATTGCTATGGACCTCGGGATCGGAAACAATCTTAACTTTGGTGTGAGGATTTTCCGATGCCAGCGCAGTAATGACGCCGACGTTGATGTTCTTCGGAAAACCTTTGATTGCTTCCTGAACTCCGCCTTCGAAAACCACCATCTTCTTGGTTAAGTCCAGAGTTTTGCCTTCTAAGGCGGGCGCT
>ERZ791734.2245-NODE-2245-length-12836-cov-3.862296_pt1 | contig 12836 bp, 9 predicted proteins | sample MGYA00509953_ERZ791734 | MGnify/ENA primary metagenome ERZ791734 (study PRJEB30046, sample SAMN00792038) | human gut metagenome | study: EMG produced TPA metagenomics assembly of the A metagenome-wide association study of gut microbiota in type 2...
AGGCTCAGATTCCTTATCAAGGTTGATTACCTTAGCATAGCAGCCGCCCTCGAAGTTGAATACTCCGTTGTCGTCCCAGCCGTGCTCGTCGTCACCGATAAGAAGTCTCTTAGGGTCTGTAGAAAGTGTTGTCTTACCTGTACCGGACAGACCAAAGAAGATAGCTGTGTTCTCACCGTTCTTGTCTGTGTTAGCTGAGCAGTGCATTGAAGCCATGCCCTTGAGTGGAAGGAAGTAGTTCATCATTGAGAACATACCCTTCTTCATCTCTCCGCCGTACCAAGTGTTGATGATAACCTGCTCACGGCTTGTGATGTTGAACATAACTGCTGTCTCAGAGTTAAGACCAAGCTCCTTATAGTTCTCTACCTTAGCCTTTGAAGCGTTGTATACAACGAAGTCAGGCTCAAAGTTCTCAAGCTCCTCAGCAGTTGGCTTGATGAACATATTTGTTACAAAGTGAGCCTGCCAAGCAACCTCAACGATGAAACGGATAGCCATTCTTGTATCCTTGTTAGCGCCGCAGAATGCGTCAACTACGAAAAGTCTCTTATTTGAAAGCTCCTTGATAGCGAGTTCCTTAACAGACTTCCAAGCCTCCTGTGAAGCTGGGTGGTTGTCGTTCTTGTACTCGTCAGAAGTCCACCAAACAGTGTCCTTAGAATTTTCGTCCATAACGATGAACTTATCTTTAGGTGAACGGCCTGTATAAACGCCTGTCATAACGTTTACTGCGCCAAGCTCACTTTCCTGACCCTTTTCATAGCCTTCGAGTGTTGGCTTTGTTTCTTCCTCGAACAGCTGCTCGTAAGAAGGGTTGTAAACAACTTCTGTAGTTCCGGTGATACCGTACTTGCTCAAATCGATCTTTGACATGTTGCAATAACTCCTTTTCAAAAAAATATCGTTAATAGGCGCTATAATGAAACAGCACACGCTGAAGCATTCATTTTCTTTCCTTATTATAAAGCATAAGCTATACAGAAATTCATCTGATAATTGAAAACACACTGTCAGCATTTCATGCTGTGCTCCTATTACAGCAATATAATTATACCACATATTTTTCTGAATTGCAAGGGTAAACGCAGATTTTGTGAGCTGATTTTTTACATTTCGCTTAAATCTATAACGATTTTTTATGAATAAATGTAATTTCATGGTATAAAATAGATAATAAAAGATATTGACTATTATCAATAGTTAGTCTAAGCTTGCGCGGACGATTTTGCAGTATCCATATAAAATAATTGCATTTTTATGCTTCCTTGCAAAAAAACGCCCCAAATTATGCAGGCAAATCCCGCTTTCCTGCAAACAGAAAAAAGGCAGTCCACAAGGAACTGCCCTTCTCCGAAATATCAACAATAGGGGAGATCTTATTTACTTTTTCTTCTTAGCCATGACCACAGCCGCACCGCTCAGAAGCGCAAGAGCGAATGCTCCGCCTGCAACACCGGTCGATGGGTTTGTGTTTGAAGCGTTTGAAGCCGCCTTTGAGCTGCTGTCTGACTTGCTGTCAGTTGCCTTGCTGTCAGAAGATGAGCTGTCGGAAGCGGAACTGCTCGTATCTGACGAAGCATCAGAACTGCTTACGCTGTCAGGCTGTGAAGAAGCAGGTGTTTTCTTTACAAGGTTTGCCACAGCGTCATTTATAGCCTTTGCCATAGCGTCCACGTCAGCCTGCTCTGTGATGTTCTTTGTTCTGTCGATAGCGGCAAGAGCCTTTTCGACTTCTGAGAAGTCCTCATAATCGTCCTTGTTGAGAGCCTTTGCAGCTTTCTCTGCCTTGTCAAGCTCTGTGTAGTCTGCTGACTTGTAAACAAGTGCTGCAACGGCATCGTTTATGTCTTTCGCCATTTTGTCAACATCTGACTGCTGTGTAAGGTTTTTAGTTCTGTCGATAGCTTCAAGTGCCTTTTCTACGGCTGTAAAGTCCACATAGTTGTCCTTATTAAGAGCCTTTGCAGTTTCTTCTGCCTTGTCAAGCTCTGTATAATCTGCCTTTGCATACTCAAATACAGCCGAACTGTCTCTATGAACTGCGAATGGTTTTTCACATTCATCAGTATGGAATGTACCGCCCTTTATCTCGCACTTTTCGCAATCGTTAAGGAAAATTCCTATGTCACCACCGAGTGTGATATCTCCTCCCGAGATAAGACCGTTCTTTATATTGTCTGTACCAAGATAAATATCCGCAAGCTTGGCATTGATATCTACCTTTCCGTCCTTTATAATCAAGCCTGTCTTAGGCTCAGGAGCACCTATACCAACTACTAATATTCCTGCTCTTCCTGCATTGATATTCACATCTCCGCCGTATATCTCAACAGAGCCGTTTGCATACAAACCGTCATTCCAGCCACCATCGGCAACTTCACTTGTGTCAATATTAAGAGTTGCGTCCATTACCTTTATGGAATAAAGTGTTATGACAGCACCGCCCTTTGCGTTGACAGTTCCTGACTCAAAAGTAACATTAGGCTGATCCATTACTGGAAGGTTGCCTGTTTCTTCAAGATTAAGCACACTGTCCTTAGTCTTTCCACTTAGTACTACACCGGTATCTTTTGCGCTTCCTTTTCTCGAAATAACTGTAGTGCCTGAGGTCATCTTGTTATCTCCTGAGAAAACTATATTAGTAACTTTTTCTCCGTCAACAATGACACAAGACTTTTTCGCCGTCGAAAAATCAACATTGTCAAGTGTAAGAGTAGAAGTTGCTGCGTCCCAGCTCCAGCCCTCGTCTTCATTTTTCTGATCGTTCTGAAATCCTGCCACTGTAAGGTCAAGAGTTGTAGTTCTCTGCTGATTTGCCGCAAAAACATTTATTGCAGGCAAAGATGCCATACATATGACTGTTGCGAGCATCGTGCTAAAAATTCTTGTCTTTTTCATATTTTATCCTCCCGAAATATAAGACTTCATATCATATTTGCATTGCGATATAAAACCGCCCTGCTTATAATTATGATAGCAGAGCGGTAATAATTTTTCAACTATTTTGACACAAGCGGTCAAAAATCTGCACAAGCGGTATTCATTTAAACAAATAATGTATAAAAGTCCCACTTAATTGCTTTATATATCTATTTAATGGATATATTACTTTTTCTTCTTAGCCATGACCACAGCCGCACCGCTCAGAAGTGCAAGGGCGAAAGCTCCGCCTGCAACGCCGGTCGATGGGTTTGTGTTTGAAGCGTTTGAAGCCACCTTTGAACTGCTGTCTGTCTTGCTGTCGGCAGTCGAGCTGTCAGGCTGTGAAGAAGCAGGAGCTTTCTTTACAAGGTTTGCCACAGCGTCATTTATAGCCTTTGCCATAGCGTCCACATCAGCCTGCTCTGTGATGTTCTTTGTTCTGTCGATAGCGGCAAGAGCCTTTTCAACTTCTGAGAAGTCCTCATAATCGTCCTTGTTGAGAGCCTTTGCGGCTTTCTCTGCCTTGTCAAGCTCTGTATAATCTGCTGACTTGTATGCAAGTTAAAAAGCCTGTGTATGTGTTGCGATATCTGCTGAAATAGTTATTTCCTTGCTGAGAGGCTCGCAATCGTCAGCAGTTACATCTACAGTGTAAGTGCCTGCTGTAAGCATTGCAGTATTGTTTGTTATCTCTTTTCCGTCTACCTTTATTACAACATTTTTCAGGTCAGCAGGTGTTACTTCAAAATCAACTGCATATTCCTTAGTTGGCAGGACAGGCGTTTTTCCCTCAACATACTGATACTTTGCACCGTCAGCTGTCAGCTCGTCATAAAATTCTTTTGTTGTCATATAGTCATAAGCTTTAGCCTTGCCTGCTTCTTTATTTGAACCGCAAGCTTCAACATCTTCCGTTTCTGTGAAATAGTTGTTTTTAAAGCCAGGTGTAGACGAGGAATCTTTTCCCACTATTCCACCGAAACGTGTATATGGCTTTTTGGCTGAATACTGTGAAAGATCAATTTCTCCTGCAAAATAGCAATCACTTACAGAACCGTCAGTTACTGAGCCAACGATGCCGCCTACATCTGTGGTTCCGTTGCCAACCGGCGTGAGTTTTCCTGTAACATAGCTGTTTATGACCTTGGAATCGCCATACAAACATCCTACGATACCGCCGGCGTCTGGTGCAGCATATACCATATCGCCTGTGCTTGAACAATAGCGGACTTCCGTTCCATTCTGTGCATATCCAACTATACCGCCCACATAAAGACTTCCGCTGTCGCCTGAGATAGTTATGTCTGCTGTGTTCTCACAATATTCAAAAGTTGTGGCGTCTGCCTGACCTACCATGCCTATTAAGCCATAAACATATTTGCCGTTATTGTTGAACGATACGTTTGACACACAATCAGAAATAGTACAATCACCTGCAAATCCTGCAATAGTGCCATAAAAAGTATAGTCGTTATCAGTATTTGTCACATCAATACTTCCCTCTATAGTCAGACCTGATACCTCCGCTTCCTCGATATCGCCAAAGAAACCGACCAACACGTCTTTACCATAAATAGACGTAAAATCAATGTTTGAAATAGTATGACCATTTCCGTAAAATTTACCGCTGAAACAATGTTCAATATAGCCGTTTTTACCGATAACGTTTCCGATAGGCGTCCATACAACTCCCGTCAAATCAAGGTCATTTTCAAGAACAACAACTGCGTCCTTATTCTTGTCATAATCTCCGTTGTTTACCGCTTTTGAAAACGCCAACAGGTCGTCAACAGTTTTTATTACCGTCTTATTGTCGTCTGCAAATGCCGTTGTCGGCACAAACAAAAGACAGCCCGTCACCAAAAGACTTAAAATTTTCTTTTTCATTCTAATTCCTCCATAATATTTTTTTGTTGCTGATTTTTCTTTTTTACTCAGAACATAATTTTACTCGATTGTTTTAACATAGCCTACACACTTTGTCAATAGATTTGGCACAAACGGTCAAAAACCTGCACAAGCGGTAATAAAATAAATGAATAATGCTTGAATTTTGCTTTGATATGTGTTATTATATATTAAGAAATCATGTATAAGAAAGGATTTTTACAGTATGAGAGTGGCATTGGTAGACGATAATAAAAACGACCTTGCACTTCTTCATGAATATATTTCCGAACAAACCGCTCACAGCTGTCAGATAGATACGTTTTCAAGCGGAGAAAGCTTTTTGTCATGTTGGCAGATGGGAGCTTATGATCTGGTTGTGCTTGATATATTCATGGGGAAAATGACAGGGATAGAGGTCGCAGAAAAGCTTCGTGAAACAGACAAAAACGTGCATATCGCATTCGGCACTTCAAGCAACGAGTTTGCAAGCGAAAGCTACGACCTCAACGCCTGCTACTATCTTTGCAAGCCCTTTCAGGCTGACAAAGTAAAAGCCATGCTTGACAGGATCGGTTCTGATGAAATTGATCGTATGCGTTCCGTTAAGCTTCCCGACGGTCAGAACGTGATACTCAGAAATGTTATCTACATAGACTGTGCGTCACATATCGTGACAATCCATTGCACAGACGGTGAAAGCATAGTTTCAAGAAATTCTTTTGCTGAGATCGAGAGCATTTTTTGCAGTCATTCATACTTTTACACCTCCACCAAAGGCGTCATCGTGAATTTCTATGAGATAGCCCAGCAAAAAAGCGACCTTTTCATAATGAGCGACGGCACACATATCCCCATAAGTCGCCGAAAATCCAGAGAAACATTAGACGCCTTCGCTCAGTTTCGCTTCAGTGATCTGCGAAAAGGCGGTGAGCAGTAATGCCTCCTTTGTACCGCCTTGTGGAAGTGGGCATATATTCCCTTCTGAATTTTCTGCCACTTATGGTGCTTGCCCTTTATCCCTTCCGGCATAGGCTTCGCTTTTCCAAAACAGCTACTGTGGGACTTGTTGTGGCTCTTTCACTGGTGCAGATCTTCTTAGGCTGGCAGGCGGCATTTTTCAGCACAAATGCAGGTCTGCTAAGTGCAGTCAGCACCCTGCTCTATGCGGCTTTTTACTTTTTCGCTGTGAAGGTCAAGGTCGGCAAAACAGGCTTCACACTGCTTCTGCTTTCAAATAACGCAAGCTTTATCGTCATTACCTCAAAATGTCTGGAGGGCATTCTGTTCCCGTCACTTGCCTATGAATCATACCGCTGGTCGTTTTCCCTTTGTATGCTTATGACAGAAGCCGTGGTATGGGGGCCGCTTTTTATCTACATGAAAAAGGTCTACACACCTGCGGTGGAAAGAGAGCCGTCAGGTCTGGAGTGGCGCTATCTTTGGCTTATCCCATTTACGTTCTATATAATATGGTATTATACGCTCTACGGCAACTCTGCGAAAAGCAGCTTAGAGCTTGCTCTGGAGCCAAAGAACACCATAGCCCTGTTCTTTATAAACGCAGGAGCATTTCTGGTGTATTACATCGTGGCACGGCTGGTCATCGAGCAGCAGAAAAATCTGCGGCTTCAGGAAAATAACCACCTGCTTGAAATGCAGAACCTGCAATATGACTATTTGCAGGATAAGATAAAAGAAACAAGACGCTATAAGCATGATGTCAGACATCATATCGCTCTTATGCAGGAGCTTCTGAAAAAGGGCGAATATGATAAGCTTTCGGAATATCTCAACGCTTTCAGGGATTCTATGCCCGATATATCAGAACACATTTACTGCAAAAACACATCTGTAAGCGCACTTCTTGCATATTTTGCTCAAATAGCGGAAAGCAGCGGCATTGAATACAAGGTGAACGCTGACATACCAGATGATATAAAAATAGACATAACCGACCTCTCTGTGCTTTTCGGAAATCTTATCGAAAATGCCATTCACGGTTGCGTGTCTGACAGTGCAAAGAATAAAAAAATAATAATCAGAGCAAAGGCTGACATCTATTCCCTTTGCCTGGCGGTGGACAACACCTTCACCGGAACTATCCTCACCGACCCGGAAGGCGGTTTCCTTTCCTCAAAACGCAAAGGCAAAGGGATCGGCACAGAGTCTGTCAAGAACATTGCCGCCAAATACAATGGCATAGCTAAATTTGAATACGGTGACGGAATGTTTTACGCTTCCGTAATGCTGAACATATGAAAAAAGCGGAAAGCTCGCAAAGAGCCTCCGCTTTTTCTGTTATATATAGTATATCCGTTTTGCTGTTCTTAATTGTCGCTTATATCACACACTGCCACGCTTGTAACAGGGTCAATGTCAGAGATGTCAACGCCGTATTGATATGGGTTGAGTTCAAAAGTCTCGCTGTCCGTCTGAGCCTGCATTCTTTTATATGTTTCATCAAGCTGTTCGTCAGTGAGGTCAAAGCCGAACCACCATGTTCTGCCGTTTATTGTCGCTGATACGATTCGGTTTCTGTCTGTATTTGAAAGATACATAAGTGGCTTTTCACCCAGAGCGTTGCAAAGCTCGTTGTATGTCATGCCCACATAGATATTCTTTGTGATGTATGCACCATTGTAAAGCTCCACCCTTGTGATAGGCAGGCTTTCGTCAACATAGCCCTTGCCTGTTTCGGTATTCAAAGCCGCCCTGCCGAAGTGATACTGCGGAAAAGCCGAGCACTGATACATAGAATCATAGCCGTTTTGAACGAATGTTGGATAAACAAACTCATAGTTGTTGTCTGCCATTTTGAGCATATCCCCCACTGTATTTGAAAACAGCTCCTCGCCTGGGTTGTCTGCACTTGGGAGGACAGCGCTTGTATTTTTGCCTTGCGTATCTGTAACAGGAGTATCGGTTTGCACAGGTGCAGGTGCAGTTGTCACGGCGGTGTCTGTTACCTTTTCAGGCTCGCTTGACGGCTCAGATATGCTGTCTGTTTCAGCTTTTGACGAACTGATTTCAGGTATCTTCTCTGATGAAGTGTCTGCCATACTGCTGTCAGAAAGGTCAAGGCTATCGTCATTTAAGCTGTCTGAAACACTGCTGTCATCGTGAACGCCGAAGCCGTTGTTGTTCACTCCACGGAGAGCCAATGGTATGCTCACTGCCACCACCACAGCCGCCGCAGTTCCCACTATCTTTATAGCAGCGGAAGAGGTTTTCAACGCTGTAACAGGTGAAGCCGCTGTCATTGCATACTTTTTCGGCAGAGCCGCTCTCATCATTGCGCTCATAGGCACAGCCGCAAATGCGCCGCCATCAAAGATACGCTCTATCTCTTTCTTTATCTTTGCCCTCGCCTTAAAAAGCTTCTGCTTGGCGGCATTCTCGCTTATCCCCAAAATCTCGGACACTTTTTTCAGCGGCATGCCGTCATAATAATAAAGTATCACCGCCGACCTCTGCTCAGGCTTCAGCCCCTCTATGACCTTTTTCAGACAGCGTTTAAGCTCCTTGCTGTCGGCATAATCCTCAGGGAGCATAACAGTATCGTCAGCATGGATATCCTCGCTGAGGTTTTCGTCATCAAGGCTTATGTTATCCTCTCTGCCCTTTTGTCTGAAATACATTCTGCACTTGTTGAAAGCGATAGAGTGAAGCCACGTTTCATAATGCTCAGGCTCTTTCAGCGACCCTATCCCATCCATTGAAGCCAAAAAGCTGTCCTCGGTGATATCCTCTGCGGTATGCTTATCCCCAACGTTTTTCAGCACGAAGAAATAAAGCTTCTCGTGGAACTCTTTGTACAGCTTCTCAAAAGCTGTCTTTTCGCCATTCTGAGCCTTTTCTACAACGGCTCTCAATTCATTCTTGTTCATTCACATATCCCTCCAAGACAAGTATGCGTATCAACCTTTTCATCTGCGCCTCTGCCTCCTCGTCTGTCTGACGAGTTTCCTCGTTCATGGACCTTAGGACAAAGGCGATGACATCTCCAAGCTTTGCATTTTTCATTTTTATCTCCGTTTCATGCTCTCTCGTTTTTGCCCTTTCATATACTTAGTTGCAGTTATCCCGATATGGTTATCATAACATCACACTTTTGTATATCTGCACAAAAACGCACCCCACAGCCTATGAAAAATACACAACCTTATGACGCATACTGTCTTAATACTCATTATACTATATTTATGTATATTAAGCAACTATTTTTCAAAACTTGCCACAACAAATAATTCACATATCATTTATAAAATGTTCCTTGCATCTTTTGTGCAAAATGCTATAATCTAATTGAAAATACGGAGAGAATTCCGTATAAAGTTAATAAATCAAACAAATCGGAGGTAATTCATTATGATGGGAAGACTCAGAGCAATGCGTGAGCCGCTCAAATATGTTCAGGGCAGAGATGCTACACTTAAGTTTCATGAAGAAATGGGCTATATGGGCAAAAGGTGGCTGTTTGTATGTTCAAACAGCGGCTACAAAGCCTGTCATGACAAGATAGAGAAAAGCTTTGGCGAGCTTGACGATTACAGACGCTATGAAGTATTTGGTGGTATATCAAGCAAGGGCGAGATAGCCAAAATGGAAGAGATAGTAAAGGCTGACAACATCGACACAGTAGTTGCAGTTGGCGGCGGAAGCGCAGTTGATACTGCAAAAGCTACAGCATACTACACAGGCAAGCACATTGTTATCGTGCCTACAGTTGCGGCAACAGATGCGCCATGTACAGGTCTGTCAGTAATATACAATGATGACCACAGCTTTGACAAATATCTTTTCTATCCTACCAATCCGGACGCAGTAATGGTAGACACAACAGTTATCGCAAACGCACCTGTAAAGTTCCTTATTGCAGGCATGGGCGATGCACTTGGTACATATTTTGAGGGCAGAGCTTCCATAAGAACAGAGTCTGCAAGCCTTGAAGGCACAGGCATCACAAGAGCAGGACAGGCACTTGCAAGACTTTGCTATGACACGCTGAAAACATACGGCAAGCAGGCAGTTGAGGCTTGCAAGGTACACGCAGTTACACCTGCCCTTGAAGCTATCTGCGAGGCTAACGTATATCTTTCAGGTGTTGGAGCAGACAACGTAAACTGTGCGGCTGCACACTCGTTCTACAATGGCGTAACATCATTGGGAATCAAGCACGCAGACCACGGCTGTTGTGTAGCCCTTGGTACACTGGTTCAGCTTGTACTTGAGGGTGCGCCTAAGGAAGAGTTTGAAGAGGTACAGAACTTCTGCCTTGAAGTAGGACTTCCTGTCACACTCGAGGAGATCGGTGTAACTACACCTGAGCAGGTAGAAACTATCGCAAAGAACGCTTGTATCCCAGGCGAAACTATCCACAATCTTGCAGGCGACGTACAGCCTATCGAGCTTTATGACGCTATCATGCAGGCAGACGCAATGGGCAAGATAGCGCTGGGAAAATAAAGAATAGTGTATATTTAAAATAATATTGCCACCCACGTCTGATTTGGCTGTGGGTGGTTTTTTTGAGAAAAGGCGGACAGCTCATAGGAGCGTCCGCCTTTTATATCATGGTATTGTAATCTGCTTATTCCTCGTTGTAAAGTGCGTTCGATTCCCTACTTATCATACTTATTTAAAATATAAATTCGTTCCAATATCCTTCCCTTGTTCTTTTCTGACAATATTCTGTAGTTGTTAATAAGATTAGTTTCGTCATCATCTAAGCTTGACTTGGTAAGACCAATTTTGTCATTCGTCCTGCCTGCAATATAGTCAAGAGATACATTATAGTAATCGGCAAGTTTTACCGCAATATCAAATGGGATCTCACTTTCACCACACTCATATCGGCGATATTGCGTTGTATGCATATAAAGGATATCTGCTACTTGCTTTTGTGTAAGGTCTGCGTCCTCACGCATATCTCTTATTCTTTGGTAAATGTGCATAAAAAGTCCTCCATTAATTCATTAAAAATATTCTATTACAAAAACACAAATTTGTGTTGCTTTTTTGCATTATGTGTGTTATAATAAGCTTATAAAAACACATATTAGTGTTATTATGTACTATCTTATAGTAAAAAGAAGTATATAAATTGAAATTTTAGGAGGAATCAAAATGATCAAAAAAATTTTAGCCAGTACATTAGCTTTAGCTCTTGTTTTCGGTATGGCGACAGTAAGCAACAACTTTGCTGATTTTGGCACAATCAATTTTATTACTGCAAGCGCTGATAATGTAGAAAGCGGTGAGTATCAGGGGTGGAGTTATGTTTCATATACATCTGACGGGACTGTATATACCCAGATTTATAAATATGACGGCAACGCCGAAACTGTAACTATACCTGCGCAGATCAACGGAAAAACTGTAACAAGTATTGACCCTACTACAGCATATGGAAATGGCAGTATTTTTCGAGGCACTGATGTAAAAAGGGTCATTATTCCGGCAGATTTTGAAGGCAAAATTAACGAAAAAACTTTCTGGGCTGCCAAAACCATAACAGAGATAATTGTTGAGGAGGGAAACCCGAACTATTCTTCATATGACGGAATGTTGTTTTCTAAGGACATGACGGAACTTCTTGACTGCCCTGAGGGAAAAAGCGGAAAGGTCGTTATCCCAAGCGGAGTTAAGTCATTAAAGGGGATTGAAGGTTATAATAATCTTGGACCTTTTGAGGACTGCAATAATATAACCGATATCGAGATCCCTGACAGCGTAGAATATATTAACGACCGTACATTCAGAGCCTGCAAGAGTTTGAAAGAAGTACACATACCTGCTAATGCAGAATTTTGTAACGGGGGTTACCTGGATGTATCAGATGCTTTTTATTGGTGTGATAGTCTTGAGAGTATAACAGTTGACAGTGGCAATGATAAATGTGGTTTTGTTGTTGACTCAGGCGCAGTATTTAATAAAGATAAAACTAAACTGTTATACGTTCCGCCAAAAGCAAAGAATATCAATATTCCTGCGGAAGTGACAAGTTTAGGTTACGATGGAACATTAAGACAAAGCATGAGCAAGGTGTTCCCCAATATAACAGTTAATGAAAATAATACGAAATTCACCATAATAGGAAACGGCTTATATGAAAAAACTGACAACGGTTTATCGCTCGTTTGTTATTATAGTGACGCAGACGACTTTGATATTGCAGATAATACTGTAACAATAGATTTATATGGCGGTGGCGCACTGTTGAAATTTTCTAGAATTACTATCCCAGAGGGCGTAAAAAGAATTGGTTATAGTTCATTTGAGAAAAACAACAGCCTTATGCAAGTGATTTTGCCAAGTACACTAGAAGAAATTGGCCAATGTGCTTTCGCTGGCTGCCCAAATTTAAAATCAATAACTCTGCCAGATATCCCAGTAAGCGATAAAGATAGTTATTTAGGAAATATAGGTGCATTAGCAATAGGCTACAATATTGACTATAATACAATGAAATATGTAAAGATGAGTGACTTCATCATTTACTGCAATGAGGGCACGGACGGAGAACGTTATGCTATCGAAAACGGCTTTACATATAAAAAGCCTGGAAGTGATGATTCATCAAGTCTGCCTGACAGTTCAAGTGATACTGACCCAGACTCATCTTCTGATAACTCATCTGATATTTCCAATGACAGTTCCTCTGATGTTTCCTCCGATACAACAAGCAATTCGGATAATTCATCAACAGCTTCATCTGATTCATCATCAGGCGCAAACTCTGTTGCTTCAAACAGCAAGTCTTCATCAGCTTCAGACAAGGTATCTTCTTCAAGCACAACTAACCCACACACAGGTGCAGCAGCCGCAGCCTTTGCAGGCACAGCTTTGCTTGGTATGGCGGCGGTAGTTGCTACCAAAAAGAAAAAGTAAATATATCCTGATAAAACAGCGTACCGCAGTCCCCTGCGATACGCTGTTCTCATATAAAATTACTTCTTAGTAGTCACACTCTTTGAAGCCGACCAAGCGCCGTAGTATTTCGTACCCTTTACAGTTGTGTA
>ERZ791734.2246-NODE-2246-length-12822-cov-2.905538_pt1 | contig 12822 bp, 13 predicted proteins | sample MGYA00509953_ERZ791734 | MGnify/ENA primary metagenome ERZ791734 (study PRJEB30046, sample SAMN00792038) | human gut metagenome | study: EMG produced TPA metagenomics assembly of the A metagenome-wide association study of gut microbiota in type 2...
GATTTTTTCAGATAGGGGATTGACATTTCCGAGATATGTGCTATTATATCGATAGTAATATATCGGTACGAAAATACTGATAAATTTGTTCGGGAAGCACCGGTGAATCCGGCGGAGGCTGACGGCAAAAATTTCAGCCGAGGACGGTTTCATCAGGGATTCCTCAGGAAAGGTCGATTTTTATGGAGAAAACATATGCACCTGTAACCACCGCTCAGGAACTGACCGAAGCATTGGCAAAGTGCCGCGCTGCCCAGGAGAAATTTGCCGCCTATACCCAGGAGCAGGTGGATAAGATCTTCCTGGCCGCCGCCACCGCCGCCAACCGGATGCGCATTCCTCTGGCCAAGCAGGCCGTGGCCGAAACCGGCATGGGCGTGGTGGAGGATAAGGTCATCAAGAACCACTACGCCGCCGAATATATTTACAACGCCTACAAGGATTCCAAGACCTGCGGCGTCATCGAGGAAGACACGGCCTACGGCATTCAGCGCATTGCCGAGCCTATCGGCGTTATCGCGGCGGTCATTCCCACCACGAACCCCACTTCCACCGCCATTTTCAAGACCCTGATCTCCCTGAAGACCCGCAACGGCATCATCATCAGCCCCCACCCGAGAGCGAAGGGCTGCACCATCGCCGCCGCCCGGGTGGTGCTGGAAGCGGCGGTCGCCGCCGGCGCGCCGGAAGGCATCATCGCGTGGATCGACAAGCCCTCCCTGGAGCTGACCAATCAGGTGATGGCGGAAGCCGACCTGATCCTCGCCACCGGCGGCCCCGGCATGGTGAAGGCGGCTTACTCCTCCGGCAAGCCCGCCATCGGTGTCGGCGCGGGAAACGGCCCTGCCTATATCCACCGCAGTGCGGATGTCGCCCATGCGCTGGCCTGTATTGCCAGGTCAAAGTCCTTTGACTATGGCACCGTCTGCGCCTCTGAGCAGAGCATCATTGTGGAAAAGGACATGGAGCAGGCCGTGCGTTCGGAGGCGGAGCGGCAGGGCTTTTACTTCATGGATACCGCCCAGGCGGGCGCTCTTGCGAAGCTGCTGTTCCGCCCCAACGGGACGCTGAACCCGGACATTGTGGGAAAGCCCGCGGCGAAGCTGGCGGAAGCGGCGGGATTTTCCGTGCCGAACGGGACAAAGGTGCTGGTCGCCCGGGAGCAGGAGGCGGGGCCGACCCGGCCTTACTCCATGGAAAAGCTCTGCCCCGTGCTGGCGCTTTTTGTCATGGACAGCGAGGACGCCGTCTTAAGCAAGTGCATGGAGGTTCTGCGCCACGAGGGCAGCGGCCACACCTTCGCCATTCATGCCACGGACGAGACGGTCATCCGCCGGTTCGCGTCCAAAATCCCCGTGTCCCGGTTTCTGGTTAACACACCGGCGGCGCTGGGGGGCATCGGCGCGACCACGGGGCTGTTCCCGGCGCTGACCCTTGGCTGCGGCGCGGTGGGCGGCAGCAGCTCCTCCAACAACATTTCCCCGTTGGACTTGATCAATATCCGCCGGGTGGCCTGGGATTTGGGAGAAAACCCAACGGTTCCCCAGGGCGGCGCGGCAGCGGGGGCGGTAAACGCCGAGTTGGTGGAGCTGCTCACGGAGAAGATTTTGCAGAGACTGGGAGAGTAAAGCCGGATTTTTCCGCAGGGAGGCAAACGAATGGAAAATTGGGAACCTTCCGCCCTGGCCGAGGCCATTGCGGGGCGGATTTTTGTGGAGCTGGAAGCCTCCGGGCGGCATGTGCATGTGACGGCGCAGCAGGCGCTGGTGCTGTTTGGCCATCCCCTGACGCCCAAGCGGCCGCTGTCCCAGCCGGGGCAGTATCTGGCGAATGAGCGGGTCACGGTCATCGGCCCCAAGGGAGAATTTCGGAATGTGGCGGTGCTGGGGCCGGAACGGAAGGATGCCCAGGTGGAGATTTCCCTCACCGACGCCCGGACGCTGGGCATCGACGCCCCCGTGCGGCTGTCCGGGGACGTCGCCGGAAGCCCCGGTGGGGTGATCGTGGGGCAGTGCGGCCGGGTCACGCTTCCTCAGGGGGTCATCGCGGCGAAGCGCCACATCCACCTGACCCCGGAGGACGCCGCCCGTTTCGGCGTCCGGGACAGGCAGACGGTGAAGCTGAAGGCCTACACAGCCCGCCCGGTGATTTTTGAGGACGTGGCGGTGCGGGTCAGCCCGGAATTTGCCTCCTACGTCCATCTGGATTACGACGAGGCCAACGCCTGCGGCTTTCAAAAGGGCGACCTGGGGAGGATACTGCCATGACCCGGGCGCTGCTGATCGGAAAGGAACCGGCGGCGGAGCTGGGGTATAGCTACGTGACGGAGCCGCCCTATGACGCGGTGGTCATCGGCTCGCTGACCCTGTCCCAGCTGCTCAGGTTCCGGGAGGAACGGGTGCTTTCCGCGCTGGCGGAGGGAAAGCCGGTCTATCTCTACACACCGGGCTTGCCGGAAGCGCCGAAAAACCGGATGCTCGCGGGAAGCCTTGCTTCCGCCCAGCGGGAGCTGAAAAACTGGGGTGTGCTGTTCACGGACGGCGGACGGAAAAGGCTCATCACGGCGGAGGAAGCCCGGGCGCTTCGGGCGGCGGGGAAGCTGCCAAGTCCCGGCGCGGTGCTGACGCCGCTGGCGAAGGAAATTATGGAGGGGAAGAAATGAAGGTAGGAAAAGTGGTAGGCGCCATCTGGGCGACGCGGAAGGCGGCGTGTTTGCAGGGGCAGACCTTCCTTGTGGTGGAGAGCAACGGAGAAAGAATCGTAGCCGCCGACCAGGTGGGCGCGGGAACGGGGGACAAGGTGCTGCTTGCCACGGGGACGGTTGCCAGCAAATACTGCATGGACGCCCCGGTGGATGCCGCCGTCGTGGCCATCGTGGACGAGAAGCAGTAACGTCAGAATCCCGGAAAAATATCGATTCCGGGACATTCCATACAAAGGGAAGCTCTGATCCGCTCACAGCCGCAGACGATTGATTCAGAGCTTCCCAAAGAAAGGAGAGACAGCCATGTCATTTCATGAGATCCTCATAGCGGTTATGGCGGCTTTCGCGGTGGCCGGCGCAATCGACCGAATTTTCGGGAACCGCTGGGGGCTGGGGAAGGAATTTGAAGAGGGAATCCTGGCCATGGGTTCTCTGGCGCTGGCCATGGTGGGGATTGTCTGCCTTGCGCCGGTGCTGGCAAACCTGCTCAAGCCCGTGATCGTGCCGGTGTTTGCCTTCCTGGGCGCAGACCCCGCCATGTTTGCCGGAACGATTCTTGCCTGCGACATGGGCGGCGGCGCGCTGGCGGTGGAGCTGGCGGCAAGCTATCCGGCGGCCATGCTGGGCGGCGTGCTCACCGGCTCCATGCTGGGGGCGACCGTGGTGTTCACCATCCCCGTCGCCATGGGGATTCTGGAGGAAAAGGACAGGCCGGTCATGGCGAAGGGAATCCTCTGCGGCATCGTCACCGTCCCCTTGGGCGTCCTCGCGGGCGGCCTTACGGCGGGATTTCCCATCGGGATGGTGCTGCGCAACCTGATCCCCATTGTCATCATCGGGGCGCTGATCGCCCTGGGACTGTGGCGGGCGGAAAACGCCATGGTCAGGGGCTTCGAGGTGTTCGGCAGGCTGGTGGTGGCCGTTGTGACCGTGGGGCTGGCGGCGGCGGTCGTGGAAGCCCTGACGGGCTTCGTCATCATTCCCGGCATGGCGCCCATTTCGGAGGGCTTTGAAACGGTTGGCACCATCGCCATTGTCCTGGCGGGGGCGTTTCCCCTGGTGTTCGTCATTACAAAGCTGCTGCGAAAGCCGCTGATGGCGGCGGGGCGGTGGCTGGGCATCAACGACGCCGCGGCGGCGGGACTGATTGCCAGCCTTGCCAATTCCATTGCCACCTTTGGCATGGTGGGGGACATGAACCGGCGGGGCAAGGTGGTCAATATCGCCTTCGCGGTTTCGGCGGCCTTCGTCTTCGGCGACCATCTGGGCTTCACGGCGGGCTTCGCCCCGGAGATGATCGGCCCCATGATCGTGGGAAAGCTGGTGGGCGGCGTCAGCGCCATCGCGGTGGCCATGTGGCTGACGGCAAAGGAAGAAAAGTCGTAACGGACAGCCCAAAAATCGGAAATTCCCGGTGCAGGGTGTTGACAAACCCCCCTGCACCGGGATATAATGGCGCTGTACATTTCAAAAGCTGTGAAGAGAAGAGTACGCTTTTTCTCCCGCGAAAGAGAGCCCCGGAAGGTGCGAGGGGGTGCGGCGAGGGGAGCGGAACATGGTCTCGGAGCTGAGCCGTCGAGCGGGGATCCTCCCCAGGTAGACGGTTCCGGGTCGTCCCGTTACAGGCGTTTGAGGTACGGACAGAATGCCCGTGTGAATCAAGGTGGTACCGCGTCAGTTTTTGTCGCCCTTGGATGATTCCAGGGGCGCTTTTTTATTTAGGAGGATTCTTTATGTGCGAAAAATGCAGAGGTAATTATTACATTACCACCCCCATCTATTACCCTTCCGCCAAGCTCCACATCGGCCACGCCTACTGCACCGTGGCGACGGACACCATGGCGCGCTTCAAGCGACTCCAGGGCTATAACGTCATGTTCCTCACCGGAACCGACGAGCATGGTCAGAAGATCGAGGACAAGGCCAAGGCCGCAGGCGTGCCCCCCCAGCAGTTCGTGGACAACATCGTCACCGGCGAGCGGGGCGTGCTGGATCTGTGGAAGCTGATGAACATTTCCTACGACCGCTTCATCCGCACCACCGACGATTACCATGTGGCGGCCATCCAGAGGATTTTCAAGAGGATGCACGACAACGGCGACATCTACAAGGGCGTCTACAAGGGCAAGTACTGCAAGCCCTGCGAGTCCTTCTGGACGGAGAGTCAGCTGAAGGACGGCAAATGCCCCGACTGCGGCCGGGAGGTGCAGGACGCGGAGGAGGAAGCCTATTTCTTCCGCTTGTCCAAATATGCCGACCGGGTGCAGGACCTGCTGGAAAACACCGATTTTCTGGAGCCCCGCAGCCGGGTCAACGAGATGGTCAACAACTTCATCAAGCCGGGTCTGGAAGACCTGTGCGTCTCCCGCACCAGCTTTACCTGGGGCGTGCCGGTGGACTTTGATCCCGGCCATGTGGTCTATGTTTGGATTGACGCCCTGTTCAACTACATGACGGCGCTGGGCTTTGAGAACGACAAGTACCACGATTTGGAAGCCTTCTGGCCTGCCGACGTCCACTTCGTGGGCAAGGAGATCGTCCGCTTCCACTCCATCATCTGGCCGGCCATGCTCATGAGCCTGAACCTGCCCCTGCCGAAGAAGGTCTACGGCCACGGCTGGCTGCTGCTGGACGGCGGCAAGATGTCCAAGTCCAAGGGCAACGTTGTCGATCCCTACGTGCTGGCGGAACGCTTCGGCGTGGACGCTCTGCGCTTCTTCCTGCTGCGTTCCTTCCCCTTCGGCTCCGACGGCAATTTCTCCAACGAGGCGCTGATCAACACCATCAACGTAGACCTTGCCAACGATCTGGGCAATCTGGTCTCCCGCACGGTGGCCATGGCGCAGAAGTATTTCGGCCAGCGCCTGCCCGCGGTGCAGACGGCGGACGAGGAAAAGGACGCCGAGCTGATCGCCATGGTATCCACGCTCCGGGATAAGTACGAGGAGCAGATGGAGAAGTATGCCTTCCAGAACGCTCTGGCAGAGGTCTTCAAGGTCATTTCCCGCGCCAACAAGTATATCGACGAGAACGCTCCCTGGGTGCTGGCCAAGAGCGAGGACGGTAAGCCCCGTCTGGCGAAGGTGCTGTACAATCTGCTGGAGACCATCCGCATCTGCGGCGGTCTGCTGAAGCCCTTTATGCCTGACACCGCGGCGGAGATCGCCCGCCGTCTGGGCGATGCCCGGACGGACTGGGACAGCCTGACGGGCTTCGGCGTTCTGCCCGCCGACGTCGCCACCGTGGCCGGCCCCGCCCTGTTCCCCAGAATCGACGTGGAGAAGGAGCTGGCCGCGCTGGAGGAGCTGAACAAGCCCCCCGTCCCGGCGCTTCAGATCGAGCCTTACAGCGAGGAAACGGTGGACTTCGACACCTTCTGCAAGTCCGACCTGCGGGCGGTGAAGGTCAAGGACTGCCAGCCGGTGAAGAAGAGCGACAAGCTGCTGTGCTTTACGCTGGACGACGGCACCGGCACCGACCGTCAGATCCTCTCCGGCATTGCGAAATACTATAAGCCCGAGGAACTGGTGGGCAAGACGCTGGTGGCCATCACCAACCTGCCCCCCCGGAAGATGATGGGCAAGGAGAGTAGCGGTATGCTATTGTCCGCCATCCACACGGAGAAGGGCGAGGAGAAGCTGAATCTGGTAATGGTCAGCGACGCCATCCCCGCCGGCGCGAAGCTGTGCTGATTTCTTGAGCTGAACATGGAAACGGCGTGACCGCAAGGTCACGCCGTTGACGTTTATGGGGATGGCAGAAATGTGGTGTCGTTCCTGTCTGTTCTGCAAACTTGAATTTATAAAACAAAATGTTTCTTCATTTGTGCATACAATATTTGCCTGTCATCATCAGGTAATAAACTCTCTTTTTTCAAAGCATAGTGATGTGCGAATTCTGCATCTGTGTATGAGTGATTGTTGATTACAACGGCATTTTTATATCGCGGCCTCACATGGATATGTAAATGAGGGTTTGGTATTGCTTCCTTGTAAAAGTTATTCAACAAACAACTCCAGTTGCTTAATTCGGCTCCTAATACTTCTCTAAAGATACATTCCAATCTATCTATAATGGTTTTCAATTCAATCCACTCAGAAATATCCAATTCTGAAAGACTGCCGCAATGTCTATTCAACACCAAAATACATCTGCCGACATAATCCTGTATATCGGCCAGATAGACAGACCAATGTAATGATTGATATAGCAACCATTCATTTTCTTTATAATCGCACCATTTGCAGCCATTCATCACATATCTCCACCAATTCCAATTTCTAATTCTGATCTTATCATATCACGAACCAAAAAACAAGACTGCTCAGCCGCGTCCGTTCACAGGTATTCCTCACTCTGCCGTCTCCCGGAAGGGCAGATATTCCATAAACTTCTGAACCGCCAGGGTCAGATGCGCCCGGCTTTTCATGGCAAGCCCAAGCTTACCCATGCTGTACCATGCGTTTCCCCTCTCCTGGGTCGTGACCATCCTATTGGCCAACGGCGGATTTTTGCGGAAAGGGACATAAAGCTGCCGCATAGTCCCACATACCATCAGGCTGTGCTGCCGGACAGAACTTGGAAAACATTCCTTTTCCAAAGAAAATGCGGGGAAAGGCAATCGCCTTTCCCCGATTGGCATAAGAACTCAATTCGCGGCAGAAATTGCGGTGATGTGGGGGTTGACGCCCTCGTACCAGTAGAGGAAGCCCTCGGCGTTGATCACGTCGCCGATTTGCAGCGCCTCCACAGCCTGATAGACCTCGGTGTCCTGGCCGCACAGGTAGGACTCCACGCAGAAGGTGTAGGTCTGGTCGTTCACGGTGACGTTGAAGTACAGGTCGTTGCCCTTCTCGCCGGAGCCGTCCCAGTTGTACAGGAAGGCAACCTCGTTGCCGTTGGCATCGGTGCTGGGAGCCACGGTCAGGCCGGTGAAGGAAACGAACTCGTTCTGATGGTCGATCAGCGCGTCGGTGCCCAGCAGGTCGGTAACGTCCAGAGGCTCGGCAATGTAGGAATCGCCCTTGACGAACTCAAAGGTGCCGTCCATGATCTCCACCTCGCCGGACCACTCGCCCTTGTAGCCGGTGACACGAATCTTGGTGCCGGGAACCAGCTTGGCGGCGTCCTCTTCGGAGCAGGCCAGATTGTACAGGAAATAGGCGCCGTCGGGGCTCTGGCAGTAAACGGTGACCTTACCATCCCACCAGGACTGGTGCGCCTGAACGTAGGTCTCCACAACGACCTCCGTGTCGTTGGCGGCGGCCATATAGTCGGCGTGGCTCATTCCGGCGTCCTTCTTGGCACAGGCGGCGAAGGACAGAACCATCGTCAGAACCAGAAGCATGGCAATCAGCTTTTTCATGTTTCAAAACTCCTTTTTCATATATCGTACCACGGGGTACAGCTCCATTATACTACAGGATTTGCGGAAATCAATCCTTTTTGCGGCGTTTATTCAGCTTTTCCCGGAGAACGTATGCGCCCATCCCCACCCAGCAGACCGCAAGACCGATCAGCAGCGCCCTGGAAACGGCGGGCAGCGGCCCTAAGCCGTCGGCGGACGCCTGAAGCTGATCCAGGCGGTACAGGGAGGAAACGTCGCTGTAAAGAGACGACAGGTACTTATCGTTGACCGTCTGGTGACGGCGCACGGATTTGTTCACGTCCTCGATCAGCTGTCCGGCGGCGTTGCGCAGGGACGCGGAGCCGTTGAACACGGGGGTGACGAAGGTGCAGTCCGTATAGCGCATCAGCAGCTGGGCGGCCTCGATTTTGGCGCGGTAGTGGGTGTCGTTATCCTCGCCGCAGCGGCTTAAATAGTCCTGGTAGGCGGGGCTTTCCTGGGCCTTGGAGGTGACGGGGATGTACCCCTCCGTCTGGGAATAGGCGATCTGCACGTCGTCGGTCAGCAGATACTGGGCAAACAGCCAGCTCGCCAGCACCTCCTGGGAATCGGACTTGTTGAACACGCACACCGACGGCCCCTGGGAGATCATCTGAGGCTGCTCCGGGTCAAACTGGGGAACCGGCAGCACCGCCAGCTCAAAGGGAATCAGCTTTTCCTCGGCAATGTCGATGAGAGGGGCGTCGGCGCCCATCCAGGTCGCGCCGGCGGTGGAGTCGATGGCGAAAATGCACTGTCCGGCATTGAGGAAATTGGCGGGATAGCCTGCCAGCTTGAAGGTGTTGAACGCCCCGGAGGCGGCATGTCCGGCAATGGTGGTGAGGATTTCTCCCGTGGTGTCGTTGAACAGCTGCACCTCGCCGCTGTCGGTGGAGTAGCCCGCGCCCCGCTGCTTGAGCATTTGAATCATCATGTTATCCGTGGACTTGTAAATAAAGGGAATCAGCACCTTCTGACCGTTGAGCAGGAAATTTCCGGCGCTGTCCTTCCCCAGAGCGGCCTCGGATACCTCCCAGACAAAGTCCCAGGTCAGAACCTCGGGAAGGGTATACCCCAGCTTTTCCACATAGGTCTTGTTGACATAGCAGGCTTCCGTGGAGCGCATGTAGGGAATGGCGTAATAGTGGCCGTTTATGGCGCATTCCGACAGAAACTGAGGGATGATTTCCGCCTGGGTGGGGGAATCGAAGCGCACCTCGCTGCCCCCGAGGCCGTATTTTTCGTCGGCAAACAGGTCGTCCAGGGGAACCACCGTGTCTTCGCCGGTGAGATAAGTGGCAATGTGGTCGGGGTATGTGATGCAGACATTGGGGGTGGTGTCGGTTGCGATATTGGTGATGACGTCGTTGTAGATTTTTCCGTAGTCCGTGTACAGCCGGAGATTCACGGTGACGTTGGGATACAGTTTTTCAAAGTCCGCGATGGCCTGCTTGTAGATGTTCACCTGGGTCATGTTGGTGTCGTTTTTCGCCCAGAAGGTGATCTCATGGCGCCGGGAGGTGTCGAATTCGTCCGGAACCGGGTAGGAGACGGAATGGGCGGTATCTTCCTCGGAGGAAAGCGTACCGTGGCAGCCGGTGAAGGCAAGGGTCAGCACCAGGGCAAGGGCGAGGGCAAGCAGCTTTTTCATCCCTTCACGCCCCCTCTCGAAACGCCCTCCATGATCTTCTTCCGGAAAATCAGGAACAGCACGATCAGCGGCAGGGAAATGGCAACGACAGCCGCCATCATGGCGGGGATGTTCTCCCGGCCGAAGCCGTTTTCCCGAATCTCCTGAATGCCGTTGGACACCAGAAAATAGGACTGATCGTCGGTAATCAGCCGCGGCCAGACATAGGCGTTCCAGCACTCAATGACCTTCAGAATGGTGATGGTGACGACAGTGGGGCGGCAGATGGGGATCATCACCTTGAACAGGTATTTGAGATCGGAGGTGCCGTCCACCTTGGCGGCGTAGTAAAGCTCGTCGGGAACCTGAGAGAAGGTCTCCTTCAGCAGGTAGATGTAAAACACCGACGTCACGGAGGGCAGAATCAGACCGGTGAAGGTGTTGCGCAGGTTCAGGTCGGTGATGGTGACGAAGTTGGTGATGACCACCAGCTCCGTGGGAATCATCATCAGGGACAGAAACAGGGCGAACACCAGGTCCTTGCCCTTGAAATTCAGCCGGGCAAAGCCATAGGCCGCCAGCACCGTGACAATGAGCATCAGGCCGGTGGTGACGACGGTGAAGACGATGGTGTTGAGAAAGTATCCCCCCAGCGGCACCTGGGTGAAGGCGTCCACGTAGTTTTGCAGAGTGGGGGACAGGGTGTACAGCTTGGGAACCCACTCGGAATTGTAGGCGCCGTAGCTTTTGACGGAGGAAAGCACCATCCAGTAGAAGGGAAACAGCACCAGAATGCCCCAGACGGTCAGAAAGAAATAGGTAATTGTTTTTCTGACCCGATCCCGGAGACGGGCGTTTTTCTCGATTTTTTCGTAATCCAAATTCGCCGCCTCCTTTTAATAGTGGACGTGCTTCCTGCTCACCAGCAGGTTGATACAGGTGATGGTCAGCACGATGGCGAAGAGCACAATGGCCGCGGCGGAGGCGTAGGAGGGGTAGCCGCCGGAGTCGCCGTAGAGCATGTCATAGATGTAGCCCACGATGGTGTTCATCCCGGCGGCGTTCAGATTGGTACCGAACAGGGCAACGGCGTCGGAGTAGGCCTTGAACGCGCCGATAAAGCCCGTGATGACCAGATAGAATACCGTGGGGGAAATCATGGGCAGGGTAATCCTGGTGAAAATGCGCCACCGGGGGGTGCCGTCCACCTTGGCGGCGTTGTAATAGGTCTGGTCAACGGAGGCCAGCGCCCCGGTGAGGATCAGGATTTTGAAGGGCAGAACGACCCAGATGGTGTAGAAGCACAGCACAAACATCTTCGCCCAGTAAGGCCCGTCGATGAAGTCCACCGGCCCCGCGCCGAACCAGCTTAAGACCAGGTTGACAAGGCCGTCGGAGTAGGGCGTCCGCTTGAAAAAGATCATGAACACCAGCCCCACCGCCAGCGTATTGGTCACGTAGGGCAGAAAGTAAACGGTCTGGTAAAGCTCCCGCAGCTTCTGAATGGAGCTGAGTCCCACGGAGATCAGCATGGCCAGAGAAGTGGAAAGGGGTACGGTGATCAGCACCAGCAGGAGCGTGTTTTTCAGCGCCTGTAAAAAGTAGGGATCCCGCAGGACGTAGCGGTAATTGTAAAGCCCGGTGCCGAAATAGGTCTGGGACGCGAAATTATACCCTTCCTCAAAGGAGTAGGTCAGCACGTCAATGAGGGGATACACCAGAAACAGCCCCAGAAACACGGCGGCGGGAAGCAGATACAGCCAGCCCTTCCAATTGTTCTTTTCCATATTCCCTCCGAATCAGCCGAAATCAATCCGCGCGCCGGTTTCCTTGTGGAACAGGAATACCTTATTGGGCTTTAAGTCAAAGCGCACCTTTTGAGACGCCGTATTGACGGCGTTTTCCGCGCTGATGATGGAGCGGATGGTCACGTTCCGGGACTTGGGGTGGGTGGAGACCACGCTGATATCCCGCCCCATGACCTCTACCCGGGACAGGTCGCAGCTTAAGGCGCCGGTCTCCGACAGGATAAAGCCCTCGGGACGGATGGCGGCGGTGACGCTTTGGTCGGCCACGCCGGGGACGGCCAGCACGGCTTCCTCGCCGATGTACAGCTGCCCGCCCTTCACCTCGCCGTCAAAGACGTTGATGGGCGGCGTGCCCAGAAATTTCGCCACAAAAAGATTCACAGGAGAATCGTAAACCGCCTGAGGCTTGCCGATCTGCTGCACCACGCCGTCCTTCATGACCACGATCAGGTCAGAGATGGACATGGCCTCCTCCTGGTCGTGGGTGACGAACACGGTGGTGATGCCGGTGGCCTTCTGGATACGGCGGATCTCCTCCCGGGTCTGGAGCCGCAGGCGGGCGTCCAGATTGGAAAGGGGTTCGTCCAGCAGCAGGATTTTCGGCATTTTCACCAGCGCCCGGGCAATGGCCACACGCTGCTGCTGGCCGCCGGACAGCTCCTTGGGCTTGCGATCCATCAGCTCCTCAATCTGCACCAGCTTCGCCGCCTCCAGCGCCATGTCGGCCATCTGCTGGCGGGTGAGCTTGTCCTTGCCCGTCCGGTTTTCCAGGGGAAAGGTGATATTCTGCCGCACCGTCAGGTGGGGGTACAGGGCATAATTCTGGAACACCAGCCCCACGCCCCGGTTTTCCGCGGGCAGGTCGGTAACGTCGTCGTCCCCGAAGAAGATACGGCCGGAGGTGGGCTTCTGCAATCCGGAGAGCAGGTTCAGCGTGGTGGACTTGCCGCAGCCCGAGGGACCCAGCAGCCCCAGCAGCACGCCGTCGGGAATTTCAAAGGTGAAATCGTTTACGGCGACAACGTCGGCGGGCTGTTTTTTGCTGCGGCTGGGGAACTTTTTCGTCAGATTTTGCAGGGTGACTTTCATGGAACCACAGTCCTTTCGAAGCGTTGTCTCCATTATATGCCACAAAGCCGCGCTTTTCAAGAAAAAAGAATCTTTCCGGCGGAGATGATGAAAAAACTCCCGGCGGCTCGCAAAAGCCGCCGGGAGAAGCATTACAATGTCGCCGCCATGACGGCCTTGATGGTGTGCATCCGGTTTTCCGCTTCGTCGAAGACGATGGACTGCG
>ERZ791734.2254-NODE-2254-length-12775-cov-4.415959_pt1 | contig 12775 bp, 4 predicted proteins | sample MGYA00509953_ERZ791734 | MGnify/ENA primary metagenome ERZ791734 (study PRJEB30046, sample SAMN00792038) | human gut metagenome | study: EMG produced TPA metagenomics assembly of the A metagenome-wide association study of gut microbiota in type 2...
AGCGCAGCACCTGCTCGCTGCACGCCTTTTCCGGCCGGACGCAGCCGAGCAGCGCCTGCACCGGCGCGTCCGGATAGCTGCACTGCAGGCCGTAGCGCTGCGCCGCGAGCCCGTAGGCGTTGGCGGCGCGCACGCCGGGCGTACACAGTATGCTCACGCGCTGATGCAGCGCACCGACCAGCTGCGGCATTGCCGCGTCCGCTGTGCTCAGCACCGGGATGCCGGCCGCCGCCGTGAGCTGAGTGCAGAAAATGCCCGCACTGTCGGGCACGGCGATGACCGTGCAGCCGGACGCGGCCAGAATCTCGGCCGCCTCGCTCAGCTTTTGCAGCGGCGCGTGTGTGCTCGCACCGCACAGATACGGCTCACAGTCGGGCACGGCAGTCGGACTCAGCGGCAGGAGGGCGGCAGTCTCTGCATCCAGTGCCTGTATGCGGCGCAGAAACTGCGCGGTGGCGGCGGCGTCTGCGCTGAGCACGCCGATGTGAGGCTGATCCTGTATCTGCATGATGGACATCTCCTGACGAAAAAAGTCTCCGCGAAGCGGGTATGACCCCATCTTAGCGGAGACTGTGATCCGTCCGGCAACGCTTTGGCATCGAAACGGCATCATTGTGCGTTGAAATACAAAGTATTTTCCACGCGCCACGCCGGCAGGGAAAAGGCCGTGTCGGCGTCCGGGTCATAAAACTGCAGGTAGTCGGTGATGCTGCTGTCCATGCCGTCGTTGTAACTGCCCTCGTTTCCGGCGTTGAGCAGCTGCAGGGGAACGGTGTTTCCACCGCTTGTGCGCAGACCGAGCATTTTTTTCGCCGCTTCCGGCATCGGGATCTGCACCTCGTCGTACGGCACGCCGAGCGCGGCCGCGACCGTGGCGCCGACGCGGGTTTCAAACACGCGCAGCAGGTAATCCCACAGGTCGTTCTGCCGGATCTGGAAGGCATAGCTGTCCGAAAACGTATAACTGAGCGCCAGCACGCAGCCGGTCGCATCATCGAGCAGGAAGGACGCCGTATCGCCGCGCGGATTGCTCAGCGCGATGCCCCAGAGGATGAAGCCGCTGCCGTAGCTCGCGTACTGGACGGTCGCGCCCTCCTCCACGGAAAAGCCGCCGCCGAACAGCGCACTGTCCTTTTCCAGCGCACCCAGCAGCTCCTGCGCGTACTGCGTCATCTCGGCCAGCGTGTGCGCCGCGGCGCTCTCGTCGAGCTCGACGGGATCTTCGGCGCCGTAAAACAGGTTCTGCATGCCGTCGGTCAGTTTCCGGCGCAGAACGGTGGCCGGCCCCTGCTCGTCGCCGGTGCTGAGGGAAAACGCCGTGTCCTGCTCCGCGCGGTCAAGCCGCGCGGCCACAAGGTTTGGCAGGAAAAATCCGCCCGCCGCGATCGCCAGTACGAGCGCGACTGCCAGCACGGTGCGCATCCACGGTCTCATACGCGGCCTCCTTTCAGCTCCACGGTCACGACCGTGCCGTTGCCGACACGGCTCTCAAACTGCATCGTGCCTTTGTGCAGCTGCACGATCTCATTGCACAGCGACAGGCCAAGGCCCGCGCCGCCCTGTGCGCGCGAGCGCGACTTGTCCACGCGGTAAAACGCCTCCGTCAGGTGCGTGAGCGCCTCCGGCGGGATGCCGCGGCCGTTATCGAGCACGCGCACGCGGCAGCCGTCGGGCAGCATCTCCTGCCAGACGTAGATGTAGCCGCCGTTGTCGAGCGCCTTGCGGGCGTTGTCCATGAGGTTGACGAGCAGGGTTTTAAATAGGTCCGGCTCCAGAAAGCACATGCCCTCCGCCGTGCGGTACTGCAGGGCGATGCCCTTCTGGGCGTACACGCGCTTGAGGTGCTCCAGAAGCCCTGCCACGAGGTCGGCCGGGCTCGCGGGTACGAGCTGGAGTTTCGACTGGTCGAGCGAGAGCATGTCCAGCAGCTTCAGCCCCAGCGCCTCGAGCCGCTTGCCCTCGGAGAAGATATAGTTTGCCGCGTCCATCTGTTCGTCGGGCGTGAGCACCTGACTGCGCAGCAGGTCGGCATAGCCGATGATGGAGGTCATCGGTGTTTTCATCTCGTGCGAGAAGTCGGCCATGAACCGCTCCTGCAGCGCCATGCTCTCCTGAATGCGGTTGACGTTCTGCTCGAGCTGCCCGGCCATACGGTTGAAGTCGGATGCCAGCTGCCCCACCTCGTCGCGCGAGCGCACGGGCGCCCGGTAGCTGAGATTGCCCCTCGCCAATTCCCGCGATGCGCGGGAAAGCGTGCCGAGCGGGCGCGTCAGCAGATAGGACGTGACCCACGACACGGCCGCGCCGATGACGATGAGGATCACGAACGTCGTGTGATACGCGCGCAGCTGCGTCTGGCGCACGGTATAGGTCTCCGTCACGTCGAACGCGAGCTGGACGGTCGTGCCGTCGGCCGTGGCGCCGAGCATGAGGTAGTGCCGGCCGTTGCCGGTGCGCACGATGCGCGTGAGTCCGTCGCCGCCGTCGGACGGCTCCGGCGCGGCGTCGAGCAGCGCGGTGTCGCCCGTTGTGGTCATCTGTGCGCCGAAGCGGATGCGTGCCGATGTGCTCGCACCGCCGCTGCCGAGCTTGTGCAGCACGAGCGCAACCGTGTTGGCCGCCGTGCCGGGCGAGGCGTTGTCGCCGAGCAGATCCAGCACGTCCACGACCATGCGGTAGGTCTGGACGGCGGCGTCGCGCTCGCGGTCGATCGACGCGGAAAACGACTGCGCGATCATCAGGCTCCCGCCGATGCCGTAGGTCAGCGACAGCAGCAGTACCATGGCGATGGTGAGCTTTGCGCGAAACTTCATGCGCTCATACCTCCAGCCGGTAGCCGACCTTGTTCACGGCCAGCAGCCGGTTTTCCCAGCCGACCTTTTTGCGCAGCCGCTGGATATGCAGATCCACGGTCTTGCTGCCGTAGCTGTACTCGCCGCCCCAGACGTGCTCATAGATCGTCTCGCGGTAGAGTGCGGTGCCGGGGTTGCGGGCAAAAAACAGCAGCAGGTCATATTCCTTGTGCGTGAGCGCGATCTCCTCCGCGCCGCGCCAGACCTGCATGGCGCGCGTGTCGATGCGCAGCCCGCCGATCTCGATGACGGCGTCGGTCTTGTTGTAGCGCCGCAGCACGACGTCCACGCGTGCAAGCAGCTCGAGCACCTCAAAGGGCTTGACGATGTAATCCTCCGCGCCCATGCGCAGGCCGCGCACCCGGTCGTCGACCGAGCCGCGCGCGGTCAGAAAAATGACCGGGATGCCCAGCGGGCGGATGTATTCCATGAGCTCAAAGCCGTCGGCGTTCGGCAGCATCACGTCGAGCAGGATGAGGTCAAAGACATTGCGCTCGAGAATGTCCGCCGCGGCCAGACCGTCGTACACGCACGTGCACCGGTAGCCCGCGCGGGTCAGGCTCATCTGGATCAGGTCGCAGATCGGCTTTTCGTCGTCTACGATCAGGATCTGGATCATGCTACCGCCTCCTTCGGGTCAAAATTACATCGTTCCGGCATCAAAACGGCATCGCCGCCGCGCGTCTGGACGATGCCGTGGTTTATTATAAGTGTATGCGCATCCGTGTGTCAAACCAAATCGGCAGGAGCGGCGGTGCGCGTGTTCTGGGCTATGCGGGGGGCTTGAGAGCGCCGGGCGCGGCGGAGGGACACCCGCATGCACAAACCGGTACAAAAACCGGATGTTTTGTCCGAAATGGGCTTGAAATATGGAAGACCTTGTGATACGATGACAGTGTTGAATTCTAACTCGTCTGGAAGCATGGAATTCCAGCATCCAATGACAGGAATTTGCAATTATTTTTAAACGGAGGAAAAAAGCATGTCCAAGAAAAAAATCCTGACAGTCGTATTGACGCTTTTGGTGGCAGTCTGCCTGCTCGCCACGACTGCTCTTGCGGGCGTGGCCCCGTCTGCCCCGTCGGTGCCGTCGGCACCGTCCGGCACGACCGAGCCGTCCACCCCGAGCCAGCCGTCCCAGCCGAGTCAGCCGTCTCAGCCGTCTCAGCCGGTCGTTCCGTCTCAGCCGAGCCAGCCGAGCCAGCCCTCTCAGCCGAGCCAGCCCTCTCAGCCGAGTCAGCCGTCTCAGCCGAGCCAGCCGTCCCAGCCGTCCCAGCCGGTCGAGCCTGAAATGAAGTTCGACGATGTGGCAGAGGGCGCCTGGTACTATGACGCCGTGATGTGGGCCGTCAAGAACGGCGTGACCGCCGGCATGACCCCGACGACGTTTGTGCCCGACGGCTCCTGCACCCGCGCACAGATGGTCGAATTCCTGTGGAACGCCGCCGGCAAGCTGACTGCGACCATCAAGTCCGTCCCGTTCACCGACGTTCCGGAGTCCGGCAGCGCCGGTTACTGGTACGAGGATGCGCTCCTGTGGGCCTATGAGGCGGGCATCGTTGCCGGCACGACCGACACCACGTTCAGCCCGGACAAGGTCTGCACCCGCGCCGAGATGGTCTGCTTCCTCGTGCGTCTGCTGTCGGACGGCGCAACGGACAATATGCCGTTTGTTGACGTTCCGGCCAGCGCATGGTACTACAACGAAGTGCAGTGGGCATGGGCCAACGGCCTGACTGTCGGCACCAGCGCTACCACGTTCAGCCCGGACAAGGTCTGCACCCGTGCCGAGGCTGTTGAGTTCCTGTACAACGCGTTCGCGGAGTAAGGAACTCACGGAAAATTACATGTTTTTCTATCAGAACTTCGGTTGCTAATAGACAAATCATAGACCCCAAAGCACAAAGAAGAGATGGGAAAACCTCATCTCTTCTTTTTTCACACATTGAGCTGACAAATTTAGAGAGGAAACTACAGAAAAGGAGCTGATGTGAGTCGTGAAAGCGACCCGATTCGCGAACAGAGCGTGGGCTTTTGTGTTGGCCGTCCTGATGACGCTGACGCTCATTGCCCCGCAGGCGCTGGCTGCGAACACCGTAGACCCCGTTGAACCTGCCAGCGGTAAGATCCTTGTGAGTCAGACGGATTACACGCTGATCGACGGCGTGACGGAATCCAACATCTTCCTGAATACGAAGGAAGGCAATGCGCAGATCGCCGGTTTTATGACGACGATCGCACCGGGTGCGAAGGCGACCTTCAAGGCCTCGTACAACGGTTACTATACAGAAGGCAGCACGCCCGCGTCCCGCAAGGACAAGGCGGCCAATCTGGCCTGGAGCATGGAAAAGACCACGCTGCAGGCTGCCAACTACACCAAGGCTACCGGCGGCAACGTCATCATGGCCATGAACGGCGACTACTACAACATGCAGACGCTGCAGCCGCTCGGTTACCTCATCATGGAGGGCAACCTCATTCAGAAGAATAACGGTGTTGCCAACGAGCCGTATTTTGCGGTTTTGAAGGACGGTACCTATGCCATTCGCGACGCCGGTGTGGACTGCTCCGACGTTCTGGAAGCGATTTCCGGACCGTTTTATCTGATCAAGGATGGACAGCCCTGCTACAACGGGAATCCGGACCTCATGCCGCGCAACTGCATCGGCATCAAGGCGGACGGCACGGTCGTGACCTTTTTGGCCGACGGCCGCCAGAGCCCGTACTCGGTCGGCATGACGATCGATGAGGAGATTTCGTTCCTGTATGCGCAGGGCGTGGTGAATGCGATCTTCCTCGACGGCGGCGGCTCCGCCACCTGCGCCACCAAGCGCGAGGGCACCACGGAGCTTCAGGTCCGCAACCGCCCGTCCGACGGTGTGGAGCGCACGGTCGCCAGCGCCCTGCTGCTGGTCTCCACGGCGGAGAGTGACGGCGTGTTCGACCATGCCTCTCTTTCCCCGAACAACACGGTCTACACGCCCAACAGCCAGATCCAGTTCTCGGCCATCGGCGTGGATAAAAACGGCGGCGAGGCCGCGCTCCCGGAGAATGTGACCTGGACGGTCGCGGACGCCAAGAGCGGCACGATCGACGCCAACGGTCTGTTCACGCCCGCGAAGAACTATAAGGGTGATGTGACGGCGCGTCTGCTTGTGGACGGCACCGTCAAGGGCACGACGAGCGTGAAGATCGCGGACATCACGGATGTGCATTTCAGCAGCACGTCCGTGTCGCTGGACTTTGGCGCGACATCCGATCTCGGTCTTGTTGCCAAGTGTGACGGTGTGGACATCGCCTATAAGCCCGGTGACTTCAAGTGGACGATCAAGTCCAAGACGGCCGGCGTGTCGGATAAAGACGTCGGCCACATGGACGGCAACACGTTCGTGGCCGGTACCGGCAGCGGCACGATGAACGCGACCGTCACGGTCACTTACGCAAACGACCGCTCCAAGTCGGCGGAGGTCGGTGTGGAGATCGGCAAGCTGCCGGTGACGCTCATGGACTTTGAGCCCATCAACGGCCAGCGCCAGACCTGCGCGCACTACCACTGGGGCAAATCCACTTACGTGGATAACGGCATGAATCCCGACCACGGCTACATCGGCAATGTGTCCCCGATCACGGTCACGACCGGCGGCACGTATTCCGACAATCCGACGACGGCGGAGCTCTCTGCGCCCTACCGCTTTACGGGCAACTGGGACAGCAAAGTTCCGGCTGCAGACATCTTCCGCGCCAACGGCTATAGCTATTACCTGTGGCCGAACAACTCTATCACGCAGTATCGCTGCGGCGACCTGAAGATGACGACGGCGGCCGAGGGCGGTCAAGTGCGCTTCGGCGACTACGCCATGGAGCTGAACTATGACTACGAGTCTTATGACGGGTCGAAAAACTCCAACTTCTATGTTCGCTACTGCGGCGACCAGATCAAGATCGAGGGCACGCCCACGGAGATCGGCGTCTGGATCTATGCACCGGAAAACACGCCGTGTTATTCCATCTCTGCGGATATTGAATGCTGGAACGGCAACGACTACAGTACGAAGCACTTCACCCTCACGCATAAAAATGCGAATGGTGAGCCCTCCACGGTCATTGACTGGACCGGGTGGATGTACTGCTCGGCAAATATTCAAGACATTTGGCAATATCAGGATGATGAGCACCCGCTGAGCATCATCCCCGGCGCAGGTGTGTTCTGGCTGTCTTATCAGCCGGCCTCAGTGGGCGCTGCCGGCCGCCGCAACGGCACCATCTACTTCGATAACTATCGCGCCGTCTATGGCACAAACCTCGATGACCTGGACAACCCGGTCATCCACGACATGACGATCAACGGCCAGACGCTCGCGGACGACGGCTCCACCGTCATTAACTCCAACTCGATAGAAGCGGTCGCCTCGTATGACGATGTGGACGGTCAGAACCGCTCCGGCATCAATGCCAAGGCAACGGTCATCAAGATCGACGGCGAGGAACTCCAGTCGGACAATTCCGACACGAATGCGACCGTGCGTCTGACGCTCCAGAACGGCAAGCACACCATGACGGTCTCCGTGTCCGATGCGTTCGGCAACACGGTCGAAAAGACCACGGCCTTTGTCGTTGCCGGCGATATGCAGGACACGGCCACGGTCAGCGTCAGCGGCTCGGACTTCGTCCCGCTCGGCAGCGACTATACGCTGACGGTCGCGGCGGACGGCAAGGTCCGCTCCGCGGACATCACGATGCTCAACCTCAACGATGACATCGGTCAGCCGACGGTGACCTATGCCAACGGCGTGACCGGAAAACTGACGTACACCAAGACCGGCTTTAAGAAAGCCATGCTGACGCTGCACCTTGAGTCGGCGGCACCGGTCGAGGGCGAGCTGGCCACACTGACCTTCCAGATCGACGCCGGTCTGGACACGACGGTCAACCAGTTCACGTACACGGTGTCCAACATCGCGCTCACCGCGGCGAACGGCGAGGCCTATACGGCGGCGCAGGCGGCGGTGCGTCTGCCGCTGTCGGCGTACTACAACATCCAGCCCGGCCCGCAGGCGGTCGGCATGTCCAGCGTGATCGCGGTCTATGAAAAGGACGGCAGTCCCGCCGCCGGTGTGACCGTGTCGCTCGACGGCGCGGAGATCGGCAAGACCGATGCCAACGGCCTGCTCGAGACCGATGCCATGAAGACCAAGGACGCCGGCACGGTCTGCGTGCTCACGGCTGTCGGTCCGAAGGGTGTCGCCGAGGCGACGAAGGTCACCGTTCTGGCGGACGCTGCCGGCACGGAGTATACCGCCGTCCATCTCAATGCAGTTCAGGGCAGCAGCACGAACCAGAATATCAGCTGGCTGTCCGGCCTCAGCACGGGCGGCAAGGCGGTCGTGCAGTACCGCGTCAAGGGCACGGATGCCTGGCAGACGGCCGATGGCACCTCTACGCTCACCGGTTTCTCCACCTCCAAGGATGCGGCTTATATCAACACTATTCAGCTTACGGGCCTGACGGCCGGCACGGACTATGAGTTCCAGGTCGGCGACGGCAGCACATGGTCCGAACTGCACACCTTCCGCACGAACGTGGCGCAGCAGGACACCACGGCCTTTGTCGTCATGGGCGACACGCAGATGTCCGGCGACCGTGAGGCGGATGCCGAGAGCATCGCGATCCTCGACGCGCTCGGCGATCTTGTCAAGGACAAGCAGGTCGACTTCGGCCTCCAGACGGGCGACTATGTCGACAACGGCACCAACTACGCCATGTGGGCCGAGATGCAGGAGGCGTTTAACCACACGTTCCCGAACGTGGACTTCATCCACACGCTCGGCAACCATGAGTACTACGGCGACTTCAGCGGCAGCACTGCCAGCAATATCCTTCAGCTCCCGGGCAAGGACTACTACTCCATGGAGTACGGCGATGTCTATGTCGCCGTCATCAACAACGGTGCCGACCTGAGCGCAGCCTGCGAATGGCTCAAGCAGGACGCGGCGCAGAGCACCTGCATGTGGAAGGTCCTGTCCATCCACCAGCCGCCGTATTACACGAACGCCAAGGGCGGCAGCGAGCGGTTCCATGAGCAGATCCCGGCTGCGGCAGAGGCTGCCGGCATCGACGTGGTCTTCTCCGGCCATGACCACTCTTATGCACGCATCATGGCCAAGGATGGCGAACCCGTCACAGAAAACGGCGTGACCTATTTCATTTGCGGCGACCTGGGCGAGAAGTCCAAAAACGTCAACTATGCGATGTCTTCCGATTTCTCGTTTGCCTACAAGGAGCAGGCTTACGCGGGCCTGATCCTGTACGTCACGGCCAACGGCGAGGAAATGACGATCACCGCTTACGACAGCAAGGACGGCCGTGTGGTCGATTCCACGACGCTGCAGTCCCGCTGCTCGAAGGGCCACCAGCTGACGACCTACCAGAATGGCAAGTCCGCCTGTGCGGTCTGCGGCAAGCTGATCGACGTCAAGGACGCGCAGTACACCGGCTGGATGACCGTCGAGGGCACCGAACAGCAGATGTACTTCCTGGCCGGCGACTATGTCACCGGCTGGCAGCAGATCGGCGAGAAGATGTACCACTTCGGCGATGACGGCATCGCCCACGTGACCGAGACGGTCGACACCCGTACCTGCACGCAGTACGGTTGGCTGGAGACCACCTGCAAGACCTGCGGCGCCGTTCATCACAGTGCATCTCTCTGGCCGGAGGGCCATAAGTGGGATGATAACCATGTCTGCACGAAGTGCGGCTTCGTGGGCAGGGACATCTCCAAGGCAACGGTCAAGACGTGGCCGGCCACCTATAAGGGCGGCAGCACACCGTGCTATGTGGAGGTCACCTACGAGGGACAGAAGCTGACAGTCAAGACCAGCGACGCGGGTGTTGACGGCTATGTTTCCTATTCCAACAACACCAAGGTCGGCTATGGCGTCGTGACGATCCGCGGCATGGGCGATTACTATGGCATCGTGTCCGCACAGTATGAGATCGTTCCGCCGGTCGTCTCCGGTGTTGCGGTGACGGATGTCGGTCAGAAGCGTCTGACCGTCGGCTGGAATCCAGCTCCCGGTGCTGAGAACTACCGCGTGGAGATCAGCAGCGACGGCGGAAATACCTGGGAGGTCCTGGAGGTGACCTCGCAGACCAGCTGCGTGGCCACGGGCCTGAACCCGTCGACGGCGTACAGCTTCCGCGTATACGGCTGCACGAAGGTCGGCGACACATGGTTCAATTCTCGGCATTATTCCGATGTCGTCAGCTCAACGACACTCAACGCCGACCAGTTCGCGCCGTCCGAACAGTTCAAGGACATCTGTGCGACGGTCGACGGACAGACGATCTCCGGCCTGCAGTCCGGTGCAGATCAGTATCTGTTCCTGCCGGCCAGTGCGAAGCTGAGCAAGCTCGCCCTGACGGTCACGACGCAGAACAGTGACGCACTCAAGATCGAGCTGCAGGGCACGAAGGGCACGCAGACGCTCGACGGTGCTGCCGTGAACGTCACCAAGCTGGCGGATGCGCAGGACGGCCTGTATGACCTTGCGGTTCTCGTCAACGGCCAGAAGGCTGCGGTCGTGCACATTGCACAGTCGGCCAATATCAACGCGCTCTACATCACGAGTGACGATCCGGCCACACAGGGCAGAGACTTTGTCGATGCCAGCAAGTCCAACATCGCGACCGGCAAGCTGCTCGTCGTAGACAAGGACGGCAAGACCGTGTATGACGGTGCGCTCACGCAGCTCAAGGCGCGCGGCAACACCACCTTCACCAACGCCGAGAAGAAGTCCTACCAGATCAAACTCGACGGCAAGTCCGACCTGATCGCCTGCGGCGAGAAGATCAAGACCTGGACCCTGCTCGCCGGCTCCCACGACGCAACGCTCATGCGCGACAAGATGTTCAAGGATCTTGCCAAGTCGCTCGGCATGCCGTACACGGCCAGCACCGACTGGGTGGATCTGTACTACGACGGCGTGTATCGCGGCACATACATCGTCAGTGAGAAAAACTCCGTCAACAAGACGGGCGTCAACATCACTGACATGGAAAAAGCCTACGAGGCGTGCAACCCCGGCTACGGTGAGAACGCTTCCACGGCACTGGCCGAGAACAAGTACGGCCAGACTTACCAGTACACCACCGGCCTGACCGAGCCGGAGAATATCACCGGCGGCTACCTGCTGGAGCTCAACGGCACGAAGCTCGACGACAGCTACAATCCGAAGTATGACGAGGCCAGCGGCTTCATCACCGGCAAGGGCTCCGCGATGAATGTCAAGAGCCCCGAGTGGTGCGGCAAGGACGCTATGGCCTACATCAGCGAGTACTATCAGGAGTTTGAAGACGCCGTCTACGCGCAGGATGCCGACGGCAACTATACCGGCTACAACGCGCAGACCGGCAAGTACTACTATGAGTACTGCGATCTGAACTCGCTGGTTCAGGCTTACCTGATCCAGTACCTCTCCGGCAACTCCGACGCGTTCTACTCCTCGTTCTTCTTCTATAAGGACGTGGACGGCCTCATGTACGCCGGCCCCGTCTGGGACATGGAGCTGACCGGCGGCGGCGGCTGGTCCGGCGTGATCACGTCGGACAACACCTTCATCAACGGCCGCTATCTTGTCCAGGCACTCACCCAGATCCCCGGCTTCCGCGCTGCGGTGAACAACTACTATCACAACACCTTCCTTGCACAGGCGCAGGCGCTTGTCGGCGACAACGGTAAGGTTCAGGGGTATTACGATCACATCTCGGCCAGCGCCGCGATGAACTACCGCCAGTGGCCGCTGGTCCGCGTCGGCAAGCCGAGCTCGGACAATCACTTCTGGCCCGACGGAACGACCTACGGCGACACCGTCAAGGATCTCAACACGTGGCTGAGCGCGCGCATCGCAAAGATGAGCGCAGAGTTCAACGATACGTGGGACGATGGCGTCGTGACCAAGGAGCCGACCTGCACCGAGAACGGCGTGCGTACCTACACCTGTGAAAACGGCAACATCATGTACGAGAGCATCCCGGCGCTCGGCCACAAGGAAGTGATCGATCCGGCGAAGGATGCGACCTGCACGCAGACCGGCCTGACGGAAGGCAAGCACTGCTCCGTCTGCGGCGAGACGCTCGTTGCGCAGACAGAGGTTCCGATGAAGCCGCATACGCCGAAGGCGACGGAGATCGTTCCGGCGACCTGCACGGAGGATGGCACGGCGGGCGGCATCGTCTGCGCTGTGTGCGGCACGACGCTGGAAGGCTCAAAGCGCATCCCGGCAAGGCATCACTATGTCGGCGGCTACTGCACGGTCTGTGAGCGGCAGGATCCGCTGCGCATCCCGTGCTCCGGCGATCAGCATTGCCCGGGCCACATCTTCAGCGACATGCCGTCGACCGACTACTGGTCACACGGCGCGATCGACTATGTCGTTGCGCACAAGCTCTTCTTCGGCACGAGCGCGACGACCTTTGAGCCCATGACCAAGCTTTCCCGCGCAATGATCGTCAAGGTCCTTTATACGCTCGAGGGCGAGCCCGCCGTCACCGGGGAGAATCCGTTCCGTGACGTTGCGGACAACAGATGGTACACCAACGCGGTGATCTGGGCGGCGGAGAACAAGATCGTGGCCGGCATCGGTGACGGTAAGTTTGACCCGGACGGCGATGCAACGCGTGAGCAGGTCGCAACGATCCTGTATGAGTACGCAGCGTTCAAGGGCTGTGACATGAATGTGTATGGTGATCTGTCGACGTTCGCGGACATGGGTAAGGTTTCCGATTTCGCGAAGGAGCCCATGACCTGGGCAGTTGCCGAGAGCGTGATCTCCGGTGTCGCGGTCGGCCGCGAGGCGCTGCTCGATCCGCAGGGCGTGACGACGCGCGAGCAGTTTGCGATGATGATGGCGAAGTACATGATG
>ERZ791734.2256-NODE-2256-length-12765-cov-15.238631_pt1 | contig 12765 bp, 9 predicted proteins | sample MGYA00509953_ERZ791734 | MGnify/ENA primary metagenome ERZ791734 (study PRJEB30046, sample SAMN00792038) | human gut metagenome | study: EMG produced TPA metagenomics assembly of the A metagenome-wide association study of gut microbiota in type 2...
CTGTGCAGGTACGATTGACCGCCCAGCCGGGAAGGATACATTTTCTAACAAATGTCGCATCCTACTCTGATCACGCATAAACAGGGCGCTCGCAGACTTCCGTATTTCATAAGAAAGAATTAAAATAAAACTGCAGCAATCCGCGGAAAATTGCACTCCGCAGAAATACAAAAGGTAGCATTACCGGAAAGGAAAATATTATGAGTACAACGTGTCCCATTAGGAAAGAAGAGGATCTGCAGCGATTTAAAAACTATTATCTGGAAAAAGGAAACATGAGAAACTACCTATTAATTGTGGTAGGATTGAACACGGCATTGCGCATTGGCGATGTCCTGAAACTCAAATGGGAAGATGTCTACGACGAGCACTGGGGCAGATTTCGCCGGCATCTGCATGTGGTCGAGCAGAAAACGGGCAAACAAAATTACATTGCGTTAAACGATTGCATTATATCCACATTGGAACAGTGTTATCACGGTCAAAAGGGTGAGGAATACCTGTTTTGCACCAATCGGCATGTCAACCAGCCGATCAGCCGGAGTCAGGCGTGGCGGATCATCCGCAAAGCCGCCGAGGAAACCGGGCAGGACGAGCACATCAGCTGTCATTCCCTGCGCAAAACATTTGGCTATCATGCATGGAAACAGGGCGTTTCCCCGGTTATGCTAATGATGATCTACAACCATTCGTCCTATCAGATCACGAAACGCTATCTCGGAATCGTACAGGAAGAAAAAGACGACGTGTTTTACCATATAAAATTATAGAGAGTATAATAAGAAGTATTTTGAAATCCATATCATGTGCCAAGGGCTTTTCTTTGCCACAATATTTTGTTCGAATCCGTAAAAATAAAAAATATACAAAAAATTCAAAAAAAGGGTTAAGTCCTTGGTAAATAAGCCGATATTATAAGTGTAATAAAAAATGCGACATTTGTTAGATAGCGTTTCTGTTTTACGAAAGGAGGCAACAATTTAACACAAACAAATCAATGATAATTGTAATATGATGCCGCACTTGCGGTGTCGAAACATAGCACACGGGCAGAAAGGAATCTGCCTGTTTCAAACAAGGAGGTAACTACTATGATAGTACAGCACAATATTACAGCGATGAACGCAAACAGAATGCTTGGAATGACAACCGGTTCTCTTTCCAAGTCAACCGAGAAGCTTTCTTCCGGTTACAGAATCAACCGTGCCGCAGACGATGCAGCAGGACTTACGATTTCTGAGAAGATGAGAAAGCAGATCCGTGGTCTGGATCAGGCTTCTACAAACGCAGAGGACGGTGTTTCTGCAGTACAGACAGCTGAGGGTGCTCTGACAGAGGTTCACTCAATGCTTCAGAGAATGAACGAGCTGGCAGTACAGGCTTCTAACGGAACAAACAGCGAAGATGATCGTAAGGCAATCCAGGATGAGATTTCACAGCTTACCACAGAGATTGATCGTGTTGCTGAGACAACCAAGTTCAACGAGACTTATCTGTTGAAGGGTGATGACAATACAAAGAATGTTTATATGAATGGTCATGATGCAGGTCTTAAAGGCACTTTGACAGATGGTGCAACTACTGCAACATTTAAGGTTGCCGCTGGTGCATTAGATGCTGGAAAGAAAGTTACTATTGGTGGAAAAGAATATACCATTGGTTCTTCTGCAGATGAAGCTAAAAAAATTTACAAAAATGCGAGTGCTAACGATACGGTAACGGTAGACGGTGTAGATTATACTGTTGTTGACGCTTCAGGTACTGAGGACGCAGATACAAACAAATTAAAAGTCACTTCAATTGATGCAAAAGTCAAAGAAGGTTCGAAAGTTGAATATAAGGGCAAGTCTGCTACTGTGATAACTGATAAGGACAATAATGACATTGATGATACCGATTCATCAGTTATTACAGCTGCCAAGGCAATTGATTTAATGGAAAATGAGCTCAAAATTGCTAATAATATCGGAGCATCTGATCAGGCTGCTACAATGGGAACTAAACCTACTTACACATCTGATGCAGGAGCAACATTCACAATCAACAAAGGATATGCTACTGTTGCTGACCGTCTTTCATTTAGCCTTCATGTAGGTTCTGATGCAGATATGACCAACAAAATCAATGTTAACATTGAAACAATGAATTCTGCATATCTTGGAATTAAAGACTTGAATGTAAAAGATTCAACCGGCAATGCTGCTACATACGCTATCGATGCAATCGCTGATGCAGTTGCTAAGGTATCCGAGCAGCGTTCCGCACTTGGTGCCGTTCAGAACCGTCTTGAGCACACCATCGACAACTTGGATAACGTTGTTGAGAACACCACTTCCGCTGAGTCTCGTATCCGTGATACAGATATGGCTGAAGAGATGGTTAACTACTCAAAGAACAGCATCCTTCAGCAGGCTGGTCAGTCTATGCTTGCACAGGCTAATCAGGCTAACCAGGGTGTTCTGTCACTCCTTCAGTAATTAACCACATTATTGTTGCTTATTCTTTTATAAACAGAAACTATTTTTATGATGCAAGGTTCAAAAGCAGATAGCAATGTATGTTTACATACAAATTGCTATCTGGTGATCCCCAACATCTTTTTATTACAATATTACAGAGACTGCCGCTTTCGTGGATTCCACGAAGCGGCAGTTTTTGTAATATTCTTCATTTCCAGCATTTGATTCCAAAAACAACGTAACGAACCTACCACAATCAAATTAAAATCGACTTACTGATCTTTTTGACGCAGAAGCAGACTTTCTAACCGCTTCTGCTTTTTACCTTCTTAAGCAGCAATCTCTTCACCTGATGAATCCACAACTTTCTAATATTGCTCAATAGACATTAGTTGCCTTCTCGGTTTTCTTTTATAATTTCCAATTTTTTGAACACGCTCGCTATATTTGTCTTCCAATCTCGTCTGTGATCTAATTTGGCGATCAGCACCTTTTCGTCAGTCAACTCTTTTTTTGTCTTTTGACTCATTACTTCCCAATTATCCTTTGGAATTATATATGTCGCATTTCCATAAATTGCACACTCAAGCACACAATACTTATCAAATAAATATGCATAATATCCCTTAAATCCATTTATTCCTTCTACACATGTTGCAACATTATATTCCTCGATATAATTTAATCTTGCGATATCATATGTGTCCGTTTTTTTATTCATTGATTTTAACTGTTTTTTTACATGTCTACTTGGCATCTCTCCCTGCGGAAGCATTTCCCAGTTACATCTCTGCCTTTTGATTGTTTTATCGACACTAATCACTCCATCATACACATAACATTCTCCATATATTTCAAGCATTAAATTAATTGCTTCTTTCATATGGTCTTTTCTAATTTCATCCGTCATATTGACAATAACATACTGCTGATTATCATCCCCTTCATACAACTGTAATTCTATTCCATATGCTTCTACTTCAATTTTAGGATAACACGGTCTATGTATGTCCACGGCAATCTCTGAGGCATTGGTATTACCATGTGGATATATCCAATTTGTTGAAACATAACGGCGCTCTTTCGGTTTTGACTTATCTGTATATGAATACCCATAAGCATTTCTTTTACTCTGAGGTCCAAATTTTCTGGACGGCAATACAATATGTCCGACTTCCTTCAATCCAACAATAGCCGCTTCATTAGCAGTCACAGGAATTCCCAATTGTATTTTATTTATGTCGTAAGTTTCAGGTATACGCAGCTTATTGATTCTGTGTTTTTTAATGTGATAAGAATTCATATTATTTCTCCTTTCATAATTACATTTTCCTATATGTTAATTTCATCAACAAAAGAGCCGTTTTAAGACTTGCTCAGGTCTGTGATTACCAACTACTCAAGTCAATGTTTCCTTGCCTTGTGAGTAGCTAATGTTTTTCCAGCTTTACTCTTGGTACTCTTGCCGGTTGACTTACTAGCCAATTTCTTAGCTGCGTTACCGACTTTACCGCCATGATGTACTGCCATATCGCTATACCTCCTTTGCAAAATCTCCTTGCCAAAGAAGGTGTTCTTTGTTATTATTAATTTGCGAAAAAAATACGTCCAAAGACCTTCTTTGGCAAGGGAATCAGTCAGAGTCAAGCTCTGGCTTTTTCTATGTAAAGAGCTATGCTCTTACATACCAAACTTTATTTTGTTTTATCTACGCCAAGCACCTTATATAAAGGATTCAATTGATCTTTTACCTCATCTGCAATCTTATCAATATCCAAATGAGCTATCATACCATTACTCTTATTTCCCTTAATATAAATTTTATTGGCTTGCTTGTACAAACGCTGCAGTTTATCATATCCGTTTTTTCCGGATACTTTTGTATTTTTAGCCAACCTTAAGAATTTCAAAATCCCTTCAAGATCATGTAAAAACCAATCTTCAATTGACCTTTTCGCCTGCACATGTATGACTTTCTTAGCTCCATTAGCCTCAAGCTCTTTCTTGACTTCATTCCACTTTATCGGTGGTTTAGAAGCGAACTCAAAAACATCTGTATCACTACATAAAACAACCGTAAATTCACAATCGTTGTCATATTTAGTCTTTACCTGTTTTATAAATTTCCTAAGAGCGATATTTTTAAAGCCACCCACACCCCCTACACTTCTGTATTCGATATAGGTATCAAATTTTCCGGCAGGATGTAGTTTTCTTGCATTAGCAATTACCTGTTTATAAAATTCAACCTCTGTATCACCCTCTACAAAAAGCACGAGACATTTACTCATTAGCATCACACTCCAAATAATCACTTATATTGCTCTCGGAATCTGCAAGCAACGAGAATAAATAATCTCCTATGCTCATATTAAACCCGGCAGCATCATTTTCTAATTGTTTCTGTCCTGACTTTCTAAATGTAAAGAATTCAGCCACTCCAGCTTTTCTATTCATGCCAACATGAATCCATAAAAGGTTAAGATAACTAATAATATATGGTGAATGGCTTGTTATGATAACCTTGCAATCGTCCAACAATTGGCTAATAATCTGGATATATGCTTGGAACAAACCGGGATGTATTGAGTTTTCCGGCTCCTCAATTGCTATCAGTGAAATATTGCTAACACTGGACACAATTACCTTGGTCAAAATCATAAAAACTCTCTTTGCTCCATCGGACATCATCGAAAAGTTTACCGGATTAGCCAAGTTCTTCTCTCTTACAAATAATACATAAACGAAATCTGTAAAGGCGAAAGGGGCATCCTCAGGAAGTTGATTTCCCGTCTCAGCCTTCAATTGGAATTTCTTGACAATAACATCCTCAATATCAGGAAACAACTGAGAATATACATCTTTTAAAAGTTCAAACTTATCAGGACGCTGCCTCTTTAAGTTATAAATAACGCGTGGCAAATTATTTGCATTTATCATCTCTTCCTCAAAGCCTTTACGTATAATAGGATCTGGTCGATAAAAGCTTTTTGCATCCAGATTATTTTCCATGTATATTTTCATCCCATTAAGTTTTGTAATAATCTCAGCATAATAAAGTTCATCATAAGCTCTCAACTTATTGACAACTAATTCAGCATCCTCAACCTTAATTTTTGAAGAACACCTTCCTGTCTCCGAACTCTTATATAATGCCGTGTCAGCAGTTCGATTGATTAGTTGTGTAAACTTTTGTCCCTTTTCATTGAGCTTTATCTTTAAAAACTCTGATACTATTCTTGGTTCTTTATCTTCGTTATCTTTCCATTCAAACTCAAAACCATATTGAATAATATACTCCTCCTCGTTGACATCAGTAGACACTTCCATCTCATATCTATAATTTCTTCCAATCATACTACAATTAATAGGAATCAAACTGGAATTGGACATCAAGTCTTTTTTATCTTCTATAGAAGCCTTGATAAATTCTATTCCAAAATTAATGCCTGAAAGCACATTTGATTTTCCAAAATTATTTAACGCAACAAGTGCAGTAATATTATCAAACGATATTTTAACATTTGATAAATTCTTAAATCCATCAATTAAAACAGCCTGTATTTTCATATCAACACAACCTTCCTTTATCATCCTACACATACAATACCACCTTTTTAAATTTTATGCAATAGTTTTTTTCTTTTTATTTTTATATTTGTATTATATTCAGTTATTTCTTCACTTATACGCAAATTTCCATCGCCTTTCATTATTGCTACGGTAAATAGCAAGCTGAGAATTATTACTATTTATAAAAAAAGAGCCCTGCGTGACTCCTTCACGCAGGGCTCCTAAATCCTACACTATTCCATCATCCGGGACAAACTACGTCCCCGGCATCATTGTAGCAACCATCTTCGCAATTACATTGCGGCAACCATCTCAGAAACTGCCTTCGCCATAGCCTCGGACTTCGCATCGGCATCCTCAACAGAGGTACCTACTACGCCGTAGTAGAACTTCACCTTCGGCTCTGTGCCGGATGGGCGTACACACATCCATACATCGTCTGTCATGTCGAAGTAAAGTACATTGGACTTTGGCAGTCCGGTCGGCTTTGTCTCGCCGGTAGCGATATCTGTGATGATATCCTTCTGGTAGTCACGGAAGGATGTTACCTTGTGACCGCAGAACTCCTTCGGCGGATTCTCGCGGAGTGTTGTCATGATCTCCTGAATCTTGGCAAGTCCCTCGATACCCTTCATGGTTACGGACTGTACGCCGTCTTTATAATAACCAACTCTCTCATACAGAGCAAGCATTGCATCCCAGAGAGTCATGTTCTTTGTCTTGTAATATGCTGCCGCCTCGCAGAGTGCCATCGTAGCCACGATCGCATCCTTGTCGCGGGCATGGGTTCCGATCAGGCAGCCGTAACTCTCCTCGAAACCAAACAGGTAAGTTCCCTTGCCGGTTGTCTCGAAGTTGAGGATCTGCTGCCCGATGTACTTAAATCCGGTCAGAACCTCAATGAGACCAACGCCGTAATCCTTGGCGATCGCATCTGCCAGATTAGAGGTAACGATGGTCTTGATCAGCTTGCCATCCTCAGGCAGTCCCTTTGTTTCCTTTCTCTGGGAGATCTCATAATCTGCCAGCAGACAGCCGGACATGTTACCGGTCAGGGTGATATACTCGCCACTCTTGGTATCCTTAACATATACGCCGAGACGATCTGCATCCGGATCTGTTGCAAGAACAAGGTCTGCATCCTTCTCCTTGGCAAGCTTGAGAGCCAGTTCAAATGCCTCTGCTGCCTCAGGATTTGGATAGCTGACGGTAGGGAAATCTCCATCCGGAAGCTCCTGCTCGGGTACTACATATACATTCTCAAAGCCAATCTCCTTGAGGACTCTTCTCGCCGGGATATTACCTGTTCCGTGAAGCGGCGTGTAAACGATCTTAAGATCCTTGCCAACTTCCTTGATGCTGTCCCAATGAATAACCTGCTTCTTTAACTCTTCGATATATTTATCATCAATGGCTGCGCCAATGTTCTCATAGAGACCCTTCTCGACTGCCTCAGCCTTGTCCATGGTCTTAACCGTGCTCCAGTCCGTAACAGCCTTAACCTCATCCATGATACCGGTATCATGTGGCGGCGTGATCTGTGCACCGTCCTCCCAGTATACCTTGTATCCGTTGTACTCCGGTGGGTTGTGACTTGCAGTTACGTTAATTCCTGCTACGCAGCCAAGCTCGCGTACAGCAAAGGAAAGCTCCGGTGTCGGACGCAGTGATTCAAACACGTATGCCTTAATACCATTGGCTGCAAGGCAGAGTGCTGCTTCATCTGCAAACTCCGGTGACATATGACGGGAATCAAATGCAATGGCTACGCCCTGAGAAGCCTTTCCCGCTTTGTTGATATAATTCGCCAGACCCTGAGTTGCCTTTCGTACCGTGTAAATGTTCATGCGGTTCGTCCCTGCCCCAATGATCCCTCGCAAACCGGCGGTTCCAAATTCGAGGTCCATATAAAAACGCTCTTTTTTCTCATTCTCATTATCTGCAATGTCCTGAAGCTCTTTCTTCGTATCCTCATCGAAATAAGGATTGCTCAGCCACTCCTTGTAGATGTCTTTGTAGTCCATGTCTTTTCCTCCTATCAGTGATGGCATATGCCTTGATTTTGCAAACCCACCTATTATTTTGTATGCTGAAACACATATTGTCAACAACAAATTATAATCTATTTTGTAAAAGTTTTTTGAACAAAATCACTTAGCCGCCGGCGATGCCGTTGCTGCCGCCTCCTTTGCGGTCAGATCCGCAAAGGATAGCTTCACATCCTGATCATCATCAAGAATGTCGACGGAATAGCTCTTTGTTGCATATCCATCCCGGCGCAGCGTAACGGTCTGTGATCCGATCACCTTTGTAAAGGTACACGGCGCAAGTCCTTTATAAACATTGTCCAGATAAACCTCCGCTCCCTGCGGTGCCGATACCGTGATCATGTGATCGCTGTCAATCTGCTTTGTCTGTGTATCGTCCGTGCTCTCCGAGCTTGTCTTCGTGCTCTTTCCGGTGGCTGACGGTGCCGCCGTGGTGTCGGATGCCTCCGCTTCCTCCTCCACAAGATTGATTCGGACGGTCGTCCCCTTCGGTTCCTCCACATCCAGCGTGCCGGTGTATGTGGTATACCCTGTCATGGACACCTGTATCTGATAAACACCGTATGCCAGTGCGATCGGCCTGCTGTAGTCTACCGCCGTACCGTTGATCGTCAGATCCGCCCCCGCCGGCGCAATATCAAACGTGATCACGCCAACATGACTGTCCGCCGGCTTGTACTCCGAAAAGTCCAACGTAACCTCCCTGCCGCTGTGAACCGTCACATTCTTGACTGCGGTTGAATGATTCTTACTTAAGACCACCTTGTAGGTTCCCTCGCGGATCGTGATCAGCATGTTCTTCGTCAAAGGCAGGATCATGTCACTTCCGACTTCGATCATACCGCCGATAAAGTCCTTATAATGTGCCAGCCGTATGTAACCGTGCCCCTGTGTCTTTACGACCGAGTACACATGATAACCGCTTCCGCGCACCGTCAGCACATCCTGCGGATTGATCTCCATCATGTCGATTGCCTTGCCGTCCGACGAAAACAGCGTATACTGTGAATACTGGTATTTGCGGTCTGCAAATGAAAGACTGCTCTCCGCACTGTCAAACTGATAATCGCCAACCTCCTGATATTCCCAGATATCCTCCGGAATACTGGTAGAAAGCAGCTTTCCGCTGTCCTGCTCATAATCCGCCTCGAGGATCTCGCCCACCTCAATATCAGTGCCGTCGCGCTCCTCTCCGTACTTGTCGGTCATCTTCGCCGTGGCATCATAGCTGATCACCGTCTCGAGATCACCTCCAAGCTCACGCAGGGTAAGCCGGTGCATCGCCGTATCATTGCCTGTAACAACCCCCTCAACGACCGCAGGTGCCGCCGCAGCTCCACCGCCCGCCATGCTGTCCGTCTCCTGCTTCGTTTCGGACGCACATCCGGAGAGCATTACCGCGCACATAAAAAACGCGCCCAGACCGATCCGAACGCGTTGCATGATTTTGCATTTCTTCATATATAAACAACCTTTTCTCCCGGCTGCTTCTTATAACACTGCGCCGGGTCGCATAACGTCTCATTGTCCCAGCCCATATTTTAACACAGCCCGCCCAAAATAGGAAGAGGGCAACCGGCCAATCTGACAGCATTCCCTGATTCCCTGTATCAGCACGCCCCACAGAGCAGTGGGCGAAGCTCTCTTAAAAAGCACGTACGCTTCTCCTCCTGCGCGCGGATCCGGAGCAGCTTTTCCAGATTCTTTGACGACACCCATGATTTTCTACTGTTGTAGTAGAAATTGACAAGTTTCCAATATTTCTCCGGATACAGCAGCATCGCGTACAATACGCGCCGCTCCGTCTCCTCCAGCTTACGCTCACGGTCATATGCATCGATCAGGCTTTTGCCAAACTCCGCCTGCCAGCCGTTTTTCTCCATGACTTTTCGCAGAAAATCATACAGATCACGCACCTGTATCCCGATCTCCGCACGGTCGAAGTTGGTGACTGCCAGATCTTTCCCGACGAAAAGCACATTGTGGTAGCTGTAGCTGCCATGCCGCACTTTTCCCTGCTCTAACGTTTCCTGCCATAGTGCTTCGTAACCGCTTTCCTGCAGGAGCGTCTGTGCGAGACATGCCTGATCGTAGAACAGATCATACGAACCAAGCAGGCAGATCTCCATCTCATTTTTCTGCTTCTTGCTGCGGATATAGCTGCGGACACGCTTTAACTCCTTATTATGCCGTTCCATCTCCTGCTGCACGCTCTCCTTCCGGATGTAGCTTTCGCCTTCCTCGTTTCCAAGCTGCATCAATGCATGCAGTCTGCCAAGATAAGACGCACAACGCAGCACACAGCGCTGATCCCTGATATCGCACTCATTTCCGGCATACCACCGGCGCATGACCCAGTTGTTCCGGTAATTATCCTTTGTAAAATATTCTTCCCGGTTATTTTTATATGTATGATCCACCAGCAGACCGCCCTGCTGCCCCAGAAGCTGCTTGATCCTCTCCTCAAATTCAATCCTCGCCTGACTGACGGAGTATTCCTTCAAAAGCCGCAGTCCCTGATCGGTCTCCAGCAAAAATGCCCCTCTTGTGCGCCGTCTCGTGCGAACCTCACAAGGATACTGTTTTAACACTTCTTCCAGCTTATCTTCCATCGATCTATCCCCCATTCGTAGTTGTCTCTTCTATCATATGAAAGATAAATGAAAGTTATACCACCGGATCGGCAATCCTCCCGCAAAGATATGACTCCGGCTCACCCGCCGATCCGGTTGATCAGCTCAAGCTTCGCACGCCGGTAATTCAACTGCGCCCATACTATTTCTTATGTCTCAGGAAAATGAATATAGATTTTTGCCTCAGGATATCTGAAAAAACCGCGAAGCTGTGACCCCCAAATTGACGCAGATCAGTAGGATTTCTGAAAAGTCTTTGCTTTGCAATGTTTCGATGAATACGTGTCTGGACGACTGAGCCTTCGGGTGGAATCAGTTATTTCGGTCGGCACGCTCCCGCTACAATGCGCTACGCAGCACTACATAGCATCCTACAGAACAGGATGCAAGTAGTGGCGAGCGCAAGTGCCTTACGAAACACCTGAATTTCACCCGAAGGCGAATACGGGAAGACACGTTTATCGAACATCGAAACAGCAAAGCAATTAGACTTTTCGAAATCCGTAAGTGACAAGACAATTTGGGGGCACAGATTTGCGGTTGTTCAAAAAACTACGACAAAAATCATATTTACACTGCGGACATAAGAAATAGTATGGGCGCAGTAATATATTCCATATGTGAAGCCTGAGGGCTATGCTTTAATAGGACGATAAAGTTAACTGTCCTAAATTGAAAATACATAAGGAAGGAGGTTAAGAGAATGTCAAGGACTTCAAAGATTACAGCACTTTATGAGAGATTATCAAGAGATGATGACCTGAATGGCGAGAGTAATTCCATTACCAATCAGAAAAAATACCTCGAAGATTATGCCCGTAGGAATGGTTTTGAGAATATCCGCCATTTTACTGACGATGGTTTTTCGGGTGTAAATTTCAATCGCCCAGGCTTTCAGTCTTTGATAAAAGAAGTTGAAGCAGGCAATGTCGGAACATTGATTGTTAAGGATATGAGCCGATTAGGGCGAAACTATCTGCAAGTCGGATTTTATACGGAAATTCTGTTTCCGCAGAAAGATGTCCGTTTTCTTGCAATCAACAACAGCATTGACAGCAACAATGCTTCGGATAATGATTTTGCTCCGTTTTTGAATATTATGAATGAATTTTACGCCAAAGACACGAGCAATAAAATCAAGGCTGTATTTGATGCACGAATGAAGGACGGAAAGCGTTGTAGCGGTTCAATCCCTTATGGGTATAACCGACTGCCGAGCGATAAGCAGACGCTTGTCGTTGACCTTGTGGCTTCTGAGGTGGTAAAGCGTATCTTTCTGCTTGCTAATGAGGGCAAAAGTCCACGAGCCATAGCGGAAATACTGACCGAAGAAAAGGTTTTAATTCCTGCCGCATATGCAAAGGAATATCACCCCGAACAGTACAACGGGATTAAGTTTGCAGACCCTTATATTTGGGGCATATCTGCCATTAGAACGATTTTAAGCAGACAGGAATATCTTGGGCATACTGTTTTGAGAAAGTCGGTCAGCACCAATTTCAAATTGCATAAGAGAAAGACTACCGATGAAGATGAGCAGTATGTGTTTTATAATACCCACGAGCCTATCATATCGCAGGAACTTTGGGACAGCGTTCAGAAACGAAAGAAACGAGCGAACAGGACAGCAGCCAAAGGTACGCATAGCAATCGTTTAAGCGGTTATCTGTACTGTGCGGATTGTGGCAGAAGAATGACCCTGCAAACGCATTACAGCAAAAAAGACCGTTCGGTGCAGTATTCTTACCGTTGCGGCGGGTATGCAAGCAGAGTAAACGCTTGTACTGCCCATTCGATTAGTGCTGATAGTGTTGAAGCCTTGATATTATCGGCTGTCAAACGATTATCAAGATTTGTCCTGAATGACGAAGAAGCCTTTGCAAAGGAGCTTCAAGCGTTATGGAATGAGAAGCAGACAGAAAAGCCAAAGCACAATAAATCGGAATTGCTCCGTTTTCAGAAGCGATACGATGAACTTTCCAAACTTATTCGTGGTCTGTATGAAAATCTTGTTTCGGGATTACTGCCCGAAAGACAGTATAAGCAACTGAT
>ERZ791734.2265-NODE-2265-length-12709-cov-2.729493_pt1 | contig 12709 bp, 11 predicted proteins | sample MGYA00509953_ERZ791734 | MGnify/ENA primary metagenome ERZ791734 (study PRJEB30046, sample SAMN00792038) | human gut metagenome | study: EMG produced TPA metagenomics assembly of the A metagenome-wide association study of gut microbiota in type 2...
GACTGGTAGGGGGAGTCGCCGTAGCCCGTGGGGGTCAGGGGCAAGATCTGCCAGCACCGCTGTCCGGCCTTGACCAGAAAGTCCACAAAGGCATAGGCATCCTTCCCCATGGTGCCGATGCCATAAGGGGTCGGCAGGGAGGTAATATGCATCAAAATTCCGCTTTCGCGCATTGCAATGGTCTCCTTAATTGATACCGCTTTACTTTTTTTGAAAAGCAGCATCTGTGATATGTGATCGTTCATTAAAATGCTCAATTCGGAATTGAGCATTTTAATGGAATATCAATGTGAAATTTCCCGAATGCTCTCCCGGGAGAGAATCTCAAAGGGTACCGTCTCATGGCAGGCGGGCGCGCTGCGCTCGATGTTTCCCAGCAGGATTTCCACGCTGCGCTTTGCCAGCAGAGAAACGGTCTGACGGACGGTGGCCAGTCTCGGCACCAGGAAGCTGCTCAGCGGCAGGCCGTCCACGCCCATGACCGACACGTCCTCCGGCACCCGCAGGCCGTTATCCTGCAAGGCGCGGATGGCGCCGATGGCCATCACGTCGGCGGTGGCGAAAATCGCGGTGAACCGGCAGCCCTTATCCAGCAGCGCCTTGGTCGCCTGATACCCCGCCTGATAGGAATAGCGCACGCCCTGATAGTCCCGCTTGGGGTCGAAGGGGATGCCGTGGGCAGTGAAGGACTGCATACAGCCCTCGTAGCGCAGACGGCTGGTGTCGGAAATGGCCCGGTCGCCGCCGATGATGGCGATACGGCTATGTCCCAGACGAATCAACGTATCCATGGCGCTGCACGCGGCCTCCCGGTCGTCGGTGGAGACGCTGGACAGGTTGTCAAAGGACAGCATGGAGGCGTCGTTGGTGACCACAACGCAGGGAACGTCAATGCCCCCGAAATCCCGGATGAAATTCTCGTTGTTGCCGCCCAGGAACAGAATGCCCAGGGGCTTCTTTTCCCGGCACAGCTGCGCGGCTCTGCGCACCTCGTTTGCATCCTCGTCCATATAGTCCACCGCCAGCTGGTAGCGGGTATGGGCGATCAGCGTCTGGATGGACTCCACCATCTCCCCGAACAGCTCGTTGCCGATACCCTTGACCACCACCAGAACGGTGGAGGAATGAAGCTGCTTGAGCTGCTTGGCGTTGACGTTCAGCTGAAAGCCGCTTTCGGCGGCGGCCTCCAGAATTGCCTGCCTCGCCCGCTCGCTGACGTTGGGATGATTGTTCAGCGCCCGGGAAACGGTGCCGACGGCATAGCCGGTCTTGGCGGCCAGGTCTTTGATGGTCATGGCGTTCGCCTCCTCTCTCTTTTCGGAATCCTTGAAATGCCCACCGGCTGAACAAACAGCCGGTGGGTAAAAATCAGTTACGGGAACTCAGCCCTTCACCGCGCCGGCAGCGACGCCCTTGATGATGTACTTCTGGCAGAACAGGTAGACAATGATGATGGGCAGAATGGCCATCATGATGACCGCCATAGTCGCGCCCAGATCCACGGTGCCGTAGCTGCCCTTCAGATACTGGACGTGGATGGGGATGGTGCGGTACTTGGTGATGTCCAGAACCAGGTACGGCAGGAGGTAGTCGTTCCAGACCCACATCAGTTCCAGAATGCCTACGGAAATGAGGGTGGGCTTCAGCATGGGAAGCACCACATTGAAGTAGGTGCGCACAGGGCCGCAGCCGTCAATGGAGGCCGCCTCCTCGATTTCCAGAGGCAGGCCCTTGACAAAGCCCACGAACATGAAGATGGCAAGCCCCGCGCCGAAGCCCAGATAGATCACGGGAATCGTCCAGGGGGTATTCAGCTTCAGGGAGTCGGCGGTGGAGGTCAGGGTGAACATGACCATCTGGAAGGGAACGATCATGGAGAACAGGCACAGATAGTAGAAGAACTTGGCAAAGCCGCTCTGCACCCGGGCAATGTACCATGCCGCCATGGAGCAGCACAGCAGGATCAGCGCCGTGGAAACCACGCTGATGAACAGGCTGTAGCCCACGGACTTGAGGAAGGGGTAATTGCCGAAGGTCATACCCTTGACATAGTTGGCAAAGCCCACGAAGCTCTCCGAATTGGGCAAAGCAAATACGTCCAGATTGATGGCATTGTTGGACTTCAGGGAGTTGACGACAACCTCGTAAATGGGCATGATCCAAACAAGGCAGATCAGCACAAAAGCGACGGTCAGCACCGTGCTGCCGGCGGAATACTCTTTGATTCTCATTCTGTCTTTACGCATCACTGCTGCACCTCCTTGCGGCGGGTCGCGGCCTGCTGGGCAATGGCCAGAACGGCCACCAGAATGAAGAAGATAACAGCCTTTGCCTGGGCAACGCCGTGCCAATTCTTATTGATGTTGTAGGTGGAGTAAATGTTCAGCGCCAGCAGCTCGGTCTGGTTGAACTTCGCGCCGTTCTGGATGACGCTGGGCAGACCGCCGGTCAGCGCCAGGTTCTGGTCGAACAGCTTGAAGGAGTTGGTCAGGGTCAGGAAGGTGCAGATGGTGATGGAGGGCATCACGTTGGGGATGATGACCCTGAACAGCGTCTGGCTGCCGCTGGCGCCGTCGATCTCAGCCGCCTCCAGCATATCTCCGGATACGGCCTGAAGTCCGGCAATGTAAATGATCATCATGTAGCCGATCTGCTGCCAGGCCACCAGAATGACCAGACCCCAGAAGCCGTAGGTGGCGTTGGCGGTGAGGTAGGTGGCGTAATTGCGCAGAATGCCGTCAAAAATCATGCTCCATATGTAGCCCAGCACCACGCCGCCGATCAGGTTGGGCATGAAGAACACGGTGCGGAACAGGTTGGAGCCGCGCATCTTCTGGGTCAGGGCATAGGCGATGAAGAAGGCCAGCACATTGATCAGAAGAATGGAGACCACGGCGAAAAAGGCGGTGTTCTTGAAGGCGTTCCAGAAGCTGACGTCCGTCCAGATTTTGGAATAATTCGTCAGGCCGACCCATTTGGCGTCCTTGGGAATATTGAAGGTGCAGAAGGACAGGTAGATGCCCTGCAAAAACGGCCAGACAAAGCCGATGCAGAAGGCAGCGAACACGGGGAGGATGAACAGCGGCGCCCACCGCTGAATGGGACGGCGGATCAGTCGGCTGTTCAGGCCGGCGCCGTCATTTTTTTTGCTCAATGAGATTCCCTCGCTTTCCTGTATTGTATTTTCATTATATTTGGCTGCTTACCAAAATAACCGTGTCAGAACGGTACCCCGTTCCGGCGCCGCCGCGCAGGACAGGAGGCTGCATCCGTCCAAAAGCCGACGTACCCTCCCACCCTGTGCAGGCCGGGACATTCAAAGGGGCGGGCTTACCGCCCGCCCCTCTGGGTTTCAGTTGTGGTGTGCCGATCAGCCGTTCACAGTCTTGTACTCGATGGCCCAGCCGTCAACGAAAGCGGTCTTAACAGCTTCCCAGTTGGCGTCGGTGGGGGCAGCGGAGTAAGCGGCCAGAGCGGTGACAACGGTAGCTCTCCAGGAGTCCACGTTGGGGGTGTAGTTGAACGCCCAGGTCACAGCGTACTTGCCGTCAGCCAGCAGAGCGTTGCCGTCAACGATGAACTTGTTGGCGGAAGCGGGGCAGCTCTTGAAGGGAACAGCGCCCAGCTGCTCGACCAGAACAGCGGATGCGTCGGGATCGGTGACCAGCCAATACAGGAAGTCCAGAGAAGCCTGGATGTCCTCTTCCTTGGCCTGGCTGTTGATCGCCCAGCAGTTCTCGGTGCCGGAGCACAGGCCGGCCTTCTCTTCGCCGTCAACGCCGCAGTAGATGGGGATCATGGCGATCTCGTCGGGCTTCAGGTTGAACTTGTCGGCGGTCAGGGCCGCGTACTCCCAAGTGCCGTTCTGGTAGAAGACAGCCTTGCCTTCGCCGAACTCAGCCTCGGACTGGTCGCCGGTGGCGGTGGACAGAGCGGTGGCGTCAGCGGCGGAATCGGTGATGTACAGATCCCAGATGTTGCGGAAGTTGTCCAGGTAGGTGCCCTTGATCTCGGCGGGCTGCTCGGTCACGTCGTCGTCACGGAACTCATAGTAGAGAGGCATGTTGGCCAGATGACCGGAGAAGCGCCAGGAAGAGGAGCTGTCCAGACCGGCGGAGGAGAAGGCGTCGAAGCCCAGCTCGGCAGCGCGGGCGTGGATGTCGTCAGCGACGGCCTTCAGGGACGCGAAGTCCTTGATCTCATCCAGAGAGTGGCCGGCATCGGCCAGCAGCTTGGTGTTGACGATGATACCGAAGGACTCGTAGCAGTAGCCCATGGCCTTCAGCTCACCGGCCTCGTTGTAGAGGTTGAAGTCGTTGGTGGCCAGCTCGCCGGCGAGAGCCGTTCCGGTCAGATCCAGAGCGTACTCATCCCAGTCCTTCAGGCCGGACATGTTGCCGATGTTGTAGACGGTGGGAGCGCCGTCCTTGCCCATCTGGGCGTTCAGGGTGTTGGAGTAGTCGCCGGAAGCAGCGGTCACGACCTTGACAGGCACGCCGGTCTTCTCGGTGTAGCTGGCGGCCAGACCCTGCAGAGCCTGGTCGAACTCGGGCTTGAAGTTCAGGTAGTAGACGGAGCCGGCAGCGGCGGGCGCGTCAACCTTGGCTTCGGTGGGAGCCTTGGTCTCGGTAGTGGTCTTGGAGCCGCAGGCGGCCAGGCCCATTACCATGACAACTGCCAGCAGCAATGCAATCAGCTTTTTCATTCGTGTTTCCTCCTATTTTCGTTCCGGCAGAGCCGGATGGTGGTTTGGAAACGATTCCAACGTTTCCATGTCAACATCATAGCGCACTTTATCCAAAAGTGCAACTGAAATTTTTGCTTTTTTGAAAGTTCTGCATATTCAACAATTTTCGGTGCGCTGTTTTGGTGATTATTTCGGCTATCCCGGGATTTGCGGCCGTTTTTACCGATTTACAGGCGGCGCCGCCACTTTTTGGGTGACGGCGCCGCGGATGTTACTTCTTATATAAGATGCGAATGGAATTCAGAACGCACAGCAGCGCCACGCCGGAATCGGCGATCACCGCCAGCCACATGGAGGCATAGCCGCACAGGCCGAGAATCATGACGGCCAGCTTCACCGCCAGAGCGAACACCACATTCTGCCACGCAATCCGGGCGGTCTGTCTGGAAATGCGGAGCGCCTGAGGCACCGCCGCCACGTCGGAGGTCATGAACACCACGTCCGCCGCCTCGATGGCCGCGTCCGCGCCGCTGCCCATGGCCGCGCCCACGTCCGCACCGGCCAGCACGGGGGCGTCGTTGATGCCGTCGCCGACGAACATGGCAGCGCCCTTGGTCTCCCGGATGGATTGCAGCCGCTCAAGCTTCTGCTGGGGCAGCAGTCCCGCGTGAACCTCCCGGATACCCACGGCTCCCGCAACGGCCTTGGCCGATTCCTCGGCGTCGCCGGTGAGCATCACCGTCTCGATGCCGCTGTCCCGCAGGGCACGGACGGCGTTCTCCGCGCCGGTCTTGATGGTGTCGGCGATGAGCAGATAGCCCTGATAGGCGCCGTCCACCGCCACCAGCACCTTGGTGCCGTATTCCTTGGACTTGGGGAAGGATACGCCCTTCTCCGTCAGCAGCCGCTCGTTGCCGCAGAGGACTTCTTTGCCGTCCAGCTTCGCCCGGATGCCCCGTCCGGCCAGCTCCTCCAGCTCCTCGGGGCGGCGCAGCTCCATATTCCGCGCCTTGGCCGCCGCGACGATGCTCTCGGCGATGGGATGGGTGGACTGCTGCTCGCAGTTGGCGCAAATCTCCAGCAGCTCGTCGCCGCCCACGATCTTCTGCACGGTAAAGTCGCCCTTGGTGATGGTGCCGGTCTTATCCATGACGACGGCCTTGATCCTGCTCATGGCCTCCATGGACTGGCCGCCCTTAAAGAGGATCCCCCGCTTGCTGCCCGCGCCGATACCGGCGAAGAAGGCCAGCGGTACGCTGAGAACCAGAGCGCAGGGGCAGCTCATGACCAGGAATGTCAGAGCGGTGTAGACCCATTTGCCCCAGTCGCCGGTGATGAGGGAGGGAATGATCGCCGTCAGAACGGCGGCGCTCACTACGATGGGGGTGTAGACCCGTGCAAAACGGGTGATGAAGCGGTCGATCTTGGGCTTGCTGGCGGCGGCGTTTTCCACGCTGTCCAGAATGCGGGTGACCATGGACTCGGACAGGGGCTTTTCCACCCGGACGGTGAGCTGACCTGTGGTATTGACGCAGCCGGAGACCACGCTGTCTCCCTCGGCAACGGAAACCGGCACCGGCTCGCCGGTGATGGGGGCGGTGTCAATGCGGCTGCTGCCGCTGACCACGATGCCGTCCAGAGGGATCCGGTCGCCGGGACGAACCAGAACGACGTCGCCGATGTTTGCTTCTCCCGCGGGAATTTCCCGCACCGTCTCCCCATCCACCAGCTGCACCACCTCGGGGCGCAGGTCCACCGCTTCCATGATCTGGCTGCGGCTGCGGGCGACGGCTCTGTCTTCAAAATATTCGCCGACGCGGTAGAACAGCATAACGCCCACGGCTTCGGTGAAGCTACCGGTGAAGAACGCGCCGATGGAGGCAAGGGCCATCAGGAAGTTCTCGTCCAGCATCCGACCCCGGGCGAGGTTCTTCACGGCTGTCACAACCACCTCTTTGCCCAGCAGCACATAGGCCGCAAGGCACACGCCCAGCGTCAGCCAAGTCAGTCCGAAATGCTCCAGCACCAGCCCCACTGCAAACAGGGCTGCACCCACCAGGAGCGGCTTCAGGTCTTCCGGCTCCTCGCCGCCGTGCTCGTGACCGTGGTCGTGATGATGCTCGTCTTCATGGTCGTGCTCGTGGTCATCATCGTGATGATGGTCATGGCAATGCTCGTGATCATGATCGTGGCCGCAGCAGCAGTCATGATGATGCTCACGCTCGCCGCTGTGGCTGTGCGCGCCGTCTTTGGGGTAGAACTCCACACCCGGCTCCACCTTCTGTGCGACCTCCTGAAGCTTGGGCAGCAGAGCGTCGGGGTCTTCGGCGGTGATCCGAAGCTGCATCGTGGCGTAGGTCAGTACCGCCTCCTGCACCTCCGGGAGTGCGTTAAGCGCCGCTTCCACCTTCGCCGCACAGTTGGCGCAGTCCAGATTCTCTACTAAATATACTTTCTTCACCATGGGAATGCCTCCCTAATTAAATGTATATATGAGCATACGCTCATTTGTTGATGCCAGTATACACCCCATTCTTCCCTTTGTCAATAGGAAAAGCAGAAAAATTTGGGCAGCACCGCATGGATACGGTACTGCCCGGATAATCTCAGAAAAGCAGCAGGGATACCCACGTCACAACGTTGTCCCCGTACTGAAACTCGACCCCGCAGCGCTCCAGCGTGGGGATGATGTTGATGCCCTGGCTTTCTACGCAGGGGTGCATCCGCTCCGGGTGACGGCAGGGCAGACCGTCCTCGATGGCGCACCGGGGGCAGATGGCGCAGGATTCCGTGGACAGGACATACGGCTCCGCCCCCTGTTCCCGGAAGAAGCCGCCCACCTGATTGGTAATGTCCTCGTGGTCGGCGCGGGTGGCGAGGGTCTGGTTGATGTCGGCGATGTCGGAAACCTCTGTGACGGTGGCGATCATCAGACAGTTTTTGTAGCGCATACATTTCTCCCGGCACGTCTCCACACTGCCGACACCCGGGGGACACGCCCAGCTTTTGCCGTACATGGGGCATTCATGCTCGCAGATCCACCGGACGCGCTGGGAGAATTCCAGCTCCTGTGGGTCGATAAACTGATAGCAGTACAGGGGAAGCTCCGCCAGCTTTTCCTCCAAAATTTCCCGATTCATCCAAATTCCTCCATAATCCGGGTGCAGCCCTCTACCAGGTCGTCCCAGGTTTTGCCAAAATCTCCCGTATACCAGGGGTCGGCAACGTCCCGGTCAAGCAGCGGCCGAATTTTCTCCGGGTTGTCGGGAAGCAGACGTTTCAGAAGCCGGGCATTGCTGCGATCCATATAATAAAGCCGGTCAAAGTACCGCAAGTCCGCGGCAGTCACCTGACGGGCGGTGTGATCGCCGCAGAAAACGCCGTGCCGCTCCAATTCCCGCCGCGCGGCCGGGTACACGGGATTGCCGATTTCCTCCCGGCTCACCGCCGCAGAGTCGATCTCAAACCGCTCCGCCGCCCCCGCGGCCATATTCTTCAGAATGTACTCCGCCATAGGACTGCGGCAGATATTGCCGTGGCAGATAAATAAGATTTTTACCATTGTTTTCTTCCTTTTATATCGCTTTATAAGTCAAAAAGTTTCGCTTTTCAGAATTTCGTTGGTGTATAACCCGTTACATCTCTTTACCGTTCTATGGCCAATTGGTGTAAATTGGGTGTAACTTCAACCGAACTTTTGGGATTTTCCGTTGGGCTGGAACTGTAATATCTTCCACATGGCGGACTCCGCGTGCGCATAGGAAGCATGGGTATAGACATTCCATGTCACATCTGCATCCGAGTGTCCCATCAGATATTGCAGGTCCTTGATTGCCATTCCGGCATTGGCCGTATGCCGCTTCCCGCTGGGAGCTGTGTAACGGTATTGATAAGTAAGATCTTTGTGTTGGCTCTCTCCTGTCTGAAGAACACGGCCTTTTTTATCTTTTCTCTTTGCGGACATTGTCAAACTCCTTTCCGCTGTGGAAAGAGCCTGAATTGACGGGGTTATTTTATCATATCCAGGCTCTATTTTCCACCGCAAAATATAAAAATCAAACGGAAAGAGGAATGAGCTATGGCAGTAAAGTACATTTTTGTCACTGGCGGCGTTGTATCCGGTCTCGGTAAAGGAATTACCGCGGCATCACTTGGACGTCTGTTGAAAGCGCGCGGATACAAAGTGATCAGCCAGAAATTTGATCCATATGTCAATATGGATCCAGGAACCATGAATCCGATTCAGCATGGCGAAGTATTTGTAACAGATGACGGTGCAGAAACCGATCTGGATCTTGGACACTACGAGCGTTTTATCGATGAGAGTCTGAACAAGGGTTCTAACGTGACAACAGGAAAGGTTTACTGGAGCATCCTGAACAAGGAGCGCCGTGGCGATTTCGGCGGTCATACGGTTCAGATCATCCCTCATATTACAAATGAAATCAAAGATCGTTTCTATCGCAATCCAGATGCAAAAGACGATGAGATTGCGATCATCGAAGTTGGCGGTACTGTCGGCGATATCGAGAGCCAGCCGTACATGGAAGCCATTCGTCAGTTTCAGTTGGATGTCGGACATGAGAATTGCATCATGATCCACGTCACACTGATTCCTTACTTAAAATCATCCGGCGAACTGAAGACAAAGCCGACACAGGCAAGTGTAAAAACTTGTCAGTCACTTGGTATCCAGCCAGATATCTTGGTTTGCCGTTCCGACCTTCCGTTAGACAAAGCAATTAAAGATAAGATTGCCAGCTTCTGTAACGTTCCTAGCGAATGTGTCATCCAGAATCTGGACGTGGATGTATTATATGAAGTGGTACTTGCTATGGAGCACGAGAAGCTTGCCGATGCGGCCTGCAAATGCCTCCATATCCCATGTCCAAAGCCAGATCTTGACGACTGGATCACCATGGTGGACAACTGGAAGCATCCGCAAAAAAAGGTACGTGTCGCTTTAGTTGGAAAATATGTCAGCCTGCACGACGCTTACATCTCTGTTGTAGAATCCCTGAAGCATGCCGGTGTCGCACATCGTGCGGATGTTGAGATCAAGTGGGTAGATTCCGAACTTGTAACAAAGGAAAATGTTGCAGAGATCTTAGGAGATGTATCCGGTATCTTAGTTCCAGGTGGTTTCGGCGACCGTGGTATCGAGGGTATGATCGAGGCAATTACCTATGCACGGGAGAACAAGATTCCATACCTTGGCTTATGTCTTGGTATGCAGCTTACCATCGTGGAATTCGTAAGAAATGTTGTCGGCTATCCGGATGCGAACAGCTCCGAGTTCAACCCTAGTTCCAGCCATCAGGTCATCCATATCATGCCTGACCAGAATGGTGTCACAGACTTAGGCGGAACACTAAGACTTGGTTCTTATCCTTGTGTACTTGATAAGAGTTCAAAAGCATACCAGTTATATGGTACGGACCACATCAACGAACGTCACAGACATCGTTATGAGGTAAACAACGATTATAGAAAGGTTCTGACCGATCACGGCATGCTCCTGTCTGGTTTATCTCCAGATGGTCATATCGTAGAAATGATCGAGCTTCCAGATCACCCTTGGTTTATCGGAACACAGGCGCATCCAGAGTTTAAGAGTCGTCCTAACAAAGCTCATCCATTATTCTTAGGATTTGTTGGCGCTGCGATTGCACATTCTGAGGAAGCATGATATACTAACTCCTGTCGGCAAACAGATTTGTGACACAAAAGAAAAAGAAAGGTTTTCACACCCCCTTATGAAGGCAGGAAAATTCATCAGAAAATATAACCACATATGGACACTACTCTACATCGTTTTCTACATGCCATGGTTTATGTGGCTGGAAAAGACAGTAACTACGGATTTTCATCTTGTATCGATGCCAATCGACTACAAGATTCCGTTCTGTGAATATTTTATTATTCCGTATTTTATGTGGTTTTTGTTCGTCCCGGCGATTGTCGGCTATGAATTTTTCTATTCCAAGAAAGAATATTATCAATGCTGTGCGTATCTGTTCAGCGGCATGACGATTTTCCTGATCATCTGCACCATCTGGCACAATGGTCTGGATCTGCGGCAGGATATCTCCTACAACAATAACCTGTGTGCAAAACTCGTCAAGATGCTGTATAAGACAGACACAAGCACGAACGTATTCCCAAGTCTGCACGTATTTAACACACTTGGTTGTCTCGTTGCCCTGTACAGGAGCAAGGGCATGAAAGATAAAACATGGATCAAGGTAATCGCAACAATCATCGGCATCCTGATCATCTTATCTACCATGTTTTTGAAGCAGCATTCCGTATGGGATGTCATCGGTGCATTTGCGCTGGCAGCAATCCTCTATCCGATTGTCTATGTAATCCCTTGGGGCAGAAAGAAACAATGATAAATAAAAAATTCCGAAGTCTGATATAAACAAACTTCGGAATTTTTTTATTTGTCTAATTAAATCCAAACAACTTCTGGAACAGACGATATCCGGTTCTTGCAAACCATCTGCCCGTTGGTCCGTGCAGATTGAATGTGATTCCAAACAACGTTGTTCGAAGCTCCTTGTATAATTCTGCATCCGTATCCTTCAGATACTTCCACAGCTCTTTTTTCTTCTTATACAGCTCCTTGTCCTTCGATACAACACAGATACTCGATGCAACACACATCATCATATCTAAGTACTGGAACAGGAAACGGTACATCTGTGGAGGGAGTTCTTTTCGGTTCTCACTGAAAAACTGGATCAGCGTCCGATTGACAAGCATCTGCTGATCGATCCGCTTCATCATCGTCTTTTCATTGACCGACTGTCCTTCTCTGCCAATATAATAGTGATACAAGTCGACATTTAAGTACATCAGCTTCTTCACATGGATCATCGGTTCAAAGATATAGAGATTATCCACATAAAATGTATGCTTCGGAAGCTGCAGTCCGCAGTCCTTCAGCAGCTGTGTCCGGTAAATCACCGAATGCATCAATACATACTGAAACTTGTTGAACCGAATCCGGCTGTCTTCCCAGCTTATGATCCGTTTCTCCGGCAAAGCACCATGATAACGCATGACACGCTTCTTCCGGCGTTCCACCTTATCATAGATATAGTTGGAGAGCAGGACATCTAAATCCTTCTCATCTTCCACAAGCTTCTTCAAGACCTTCAACACCTGCTTATAGGCTTCTTTATCAAGCCAGTCATCACTGTCAACGACCTTGAAATAGACTCCGGTTGCATGAGCGATACCGGTATTCACCGCATCGCCATGCCCACCATTTTCTTTATGAATTGCCTTTACGATCGTCGGATATTTCTCCGCATAGGCATCTGCGATCTTCGCGGTGTCGTCTGTAGATCCATCATCCACAATCAGTATTTCTACCAGTTCGCCACCAAGCAATGCGTGATCCACGCACTTCTTCATATAGTCCTGCGAATTATAGCAGGGAATTGTGATGGTTAATATTTTTTTATTCATAAATTATTTGATTACCTTAATCCAGCCTTCTGGTGCCTCGATACGTCCCATCTGGATACCTGTCAGAGCGTCATACAGCTTCTTTGTATATGGTCCCATCTCTTCCATTCCACTTGGGAAGCAGATTTCCTTGCCGTGGTCGTTAATCTTTCCAACTGGAGAGATAACTGCAGCTGTACCACACAGACCACACTCTGCGAAATCCTTAACCTCATCGAAGTAAACCTCTCTGTGCTCCACCTTCATGCCAAGGTACTTCTCCGCAACTACCATCAATGAACGACGTGTGATAGAAGGAAGGATACTGTCTGACTTTGGTGTTACCAATGTGCCATCCTTTGTAACGAAGATGAAGTTTGCTCCACCTGTCTCCTCTACCTTTGTACGTGTTGCAGCATCCAGATACATATTCTCAGCGAAGCCCTGATTATGTGCATCTACGATTGGATATAAGCTCATAGCGTAGTTCAATCCAGCCTTGATATGACCTGTTCCATGAGGTGCTGCACGGTCATAATCACTGACACGGATTACGATTGGCTT
>ERZ791734.2276-NODE-2276-length-12633-cov-2.795754_pt1 | contig 12633 bp, 4 predicted proteins | sample MGYA00509953_ERZ791734 | MGnify/ENA primary metagenome ERZ791734 (study PRJEB30046, sample SAMN00792038) | human gut metagenome | study: EMG produced TPA metagenomics assembly of the A metagenome-wide association study of gut microbiota in type 2...
TTCCTTGAAATTAATGTTTTTCTTATATGAAAAAATGTTCTGTGGATTTTCTACGACATTATTCCACATTATTCACAAATTGCAAACAGATATTTAAATTAATATGCTAACATATTTGTAATATATTAAAAACAATATATTTGCGTGTTATATAATCTTAAAGGCGACCAATGGCCGCCCTCTACATTATTTAAAATTATAAAAAACATATTTACTTATAATTTTTTATTAATTTCTATAAAATGCCTCATATGCTCTGTGTGCTGTATATAAATCGTATTTACTTGTTACTTCATATGGTGCATGCATTGATAACACTGGAACTCCACAGTCTATTACATCCATTCCTTTATCTGCTAGAATATAGGCTATTGTTCCGCCTCCTCCTAGGTCTACTTTTCCTAGTTCTGATATTTGGTATTTTATATTATTTGCTTCGAATATTTTTCTTACTTCTGCTACAAATTCTGCATTTGCATCTGATGCTCCAGATTTTCCTCTTGCACCTGTGTATTTGTTCATACATATTCCGTGTCCTATATATGATGCATTATTTTTTTCAGAAACACTTGCATATATTGGGTCAAATCCTGCATCTACATCTGCAGATAACATTTTAGATTTTGCATATACTTTTTGTAATAAATTTGGTCTGTTTTCGTTTGCTTTATTTAATAATTCTGATACGAAATAGTCAAACATTTGAGATTCCATACCAGTGTTTCCCATACTTCCTATTTCTTCTTTATCTGCTATTAAACATACTGCTGTTTTTGTAGGATTTTCTATTTTCATTAAAGCTGTTAAAGATGCAAACACACATATTTTGTCGTCTTGACCATATGCTGCTACCATACTTTGGTCTAATCCCATTGTTCTTGCTTTAAATGCTGGTACAATTTCTATTTCTGAACTCATAAAGTCTACTTCTGTTATTCCGTATTTCATGTTCAATAAATTTAAAATATTTAATTTTACTTTTTCTGCAACTTTTGTTTCTTCATCTCCATATGGAATGCTTCCTATAAGTAAGTTTAGAGCTTCTCCTTCTATTGCATTATTTAATTTTTTAGTCATTTGCTCTTGTGCTAAATGTGGTAATAAATCTGTTATTGTAAATATTGGGTCGCTTTCACTTTCTCCTATTGATATAGTTGTTTTTTCTCCGTTTGGTTTAACAATTACTCCATGTATTGCAAGTGGAATTGTTGTCCATTGATATTTTTTTATTCCTCCATAATAGTGTGTTTTTAAGTATGCTAATCCACCATCTTCGTATAAAGGATTTGGTTTTAAATCTAATCTTGGAGAATCTGCATGTGCTCCTATAACATTTAAACCATTTTCTAATTTTTCTGTACCTATTACTGCTAAATACATTGCTTTTTCTCTATTTACAACATAAACTTTGTCTCCTGCTTTTAATTCTTGCATTGTTTCTAAATTTTTAAATCCATTTTGTTCTGCAATTTCTTTACTTTCTGTAACAATTTCCCTTTCTGTTTTTCCTTTATTTAAGAAATTAATATATTCGTCTGCATATTTGAATATACTATCTTTTTCTTCTTGGCTGGCTTTTACCCATCCATCTTCTCTAATATTAAATAGTTTTTTTCTAAGTTCTTCCGCTTCGTTCATTAATATACCTCCTTAGTTTTTTCTTAGTATATCACTTATGTTTAAAATTTACTATTGTTTTTTATAAATTTTTATATGTGTTTTTTTATCTTATTATTTCTAATTCAAAAATAGTTTTTTAAAGGCTACTTAAATCCAAATTTGACTTTTTATGTAAATTAATGTATACTAGAAATAGTTTTGATGCTTTATGTATCTTTTAGATTTTTTATTTAGCGTGTACATTGAAAACTTAACAATTTTGCATTTATCCAAAAAGGAGGATAACATTATGAAGAAAATCATTAGTTTTTTTGGACTTTTAGTAGCCGTTGTTTTTTTTGCAGCCTTAAACCCAGAGTTAGCTAGTGCTTACACACGTGAATACACATATACTTATGATAGCATTCCAAATAGAACTGTCAAGTATGAATTAATTGATTACAATAATTTTTTAGAATTAACAGTTAACGATACCAAATACACTATAACGAATTCCGAATATGAAGTATATAATGCATTTTGTGACAAATTTGGAACAATTTGGGCAAACTTGCTAGGCTCTTCCGAAAAATTGTATCTTGGATTTTATAATTTTGAACTCCAAGGAAATGAAGATCTCACTTTTCATTTAATAAGATCTGGTATTGTAGAACCTGATAGTGAATGGATTGCAATTTATGGTTATGATGATAAACCTGAATGTTACTGGACATTACCTACGGTTGAAGAGTTATCTAATTTCTTATCAACTGGTGAGCTTGCCTTGAATTACATTCCAAATCCCTATACCAACCCTACTCCTATTCCAACAACAACCAATCCAAATCCACCGGAAGAAACTTCAACACCTAGTATTTCGTCTAAACCAACTTCAACACCTGAGTTAAAACCTAGTTCTGTTCCTACTACACAACCGAGTTCAGTGCCAGTAGTTCATCCAAGTTCTAATCCTACTATTCAGCCGAGTTCAACACCAACAGTTCAGCCAAGTGAAACACCTTTTATTGAAAAGAAACTGTTAAAAAACAAAACACAATTAACATATAACTTCGGTGGCAGCTCCAAGGTACTTACTTTAAGCAAGTCTGGAGTTTTTAAATACAAAAAGAAAACAATAAAAAAGGTAAAAGATGCAACATTTACAAAAAACGGTGATATTGTGTACTTGAAGAAAAACGGAGATGCTTATTTTATGAGCAATTCCAAAATTAAGTTTTTAAAGCATAAGGTTAAATCTATAAAAAAGAAAAATAATTTTGCTATTAGTCTTAAGCTTAAAAATGGTAAAACAGTAAAACTTAAGGTGTAATCATGTACTACGCTAAATAAAAAAATCATCTATAAAATAGGATTTTTCTGTTTTATAGAAAATAGGACTTAGATTAAATATCTAAGTCCTTATTTTTATTTTAATGTCTTTTTTTGAATTAAAACTATTCCTACTGCTAGTATTATTGTAGATACTGTTGCTATTATTGTCCAAATTACTCTTTGACTACCAAATGGTGGTACTATTTGTACACTTCCTCCTGCTAAGTCTATATCTGAATCTGGTTCCCAATATAGTGTTGATGTTCCATTACTTACTTTAGACATATCTAAATCTCCTGGTATTGATAGAACTAATTGCTTTCCAGTTTGATTCATTCTCTCAGCATCTGTTACTGGTGCTCCTCTGTTTACAACATCTGATAATAGAATATTTTCATAATTTCCTATGTTTGTTATTTCAAATCCCGTTATTTCATTTCTATCTTTTTTTGCTCTTGTTGTATAATTATCGTTTTCTCCTTTATTTGGATTTTTAGTTGTATGGTAGCTTCTTCTTCCTAATTGATTTGTTGATTTTATTACTTCAGCATAATTATTATATGTTAATGCATTCTTATCTTTGTTTTCGGAAGATGATAGTACTTTTGATAGTGTTAAATAAATTGGTTCTGTACTTTCTCCTGGTTCTAAATATTCACTTAGTTCAGAAGTTACAAGCTTAGTATTTATATTAGATGCACCATTTTTAGCCTCATTTCCTAATAACTCCAAGTCACTATCTTCAGCTGTTTTCCAATAGTCTTTATTTTTCTTATTAGCATCTTCTGGATTTGCTTGCATCTTTTCATCGTACATTAAACTATTATCTACATAATCAATTATCTTATCTGCTTTTGTTTTTATTACAAATGGATAATTAATTACTCCATAATCATAAAATCTACTTTGAGCTACTGGTGCAATGTCAACTTCTCCTGTATTTGTTACATAATATTTATATGTTATTTTTAAAGTTGAACCATAGATTAAGTTTTCGTCGACAATTGCTTGTACATATCTATCTGTCCATGATGTACTATTTATTGCACCTTGTGTTCCATCTATTAAAGTTCTTCCATCTGAAGTTGTTATTGTTACATGGTCTACTACTTTATTTATTGTTAGTTCTGAACGTGGTTTTTCTGCTAATCCAAAATTCATATTCTCAATTGTAAATGTTGCATTTCCACTACTATCCTTACCATATTCTGTTATTGGTACCATAAATTCCGCCGTAGTTGCTGTATTAGATAACTTCAAGTTACTATTTGTATCATCTTTATAGTTTTCTAATGCTACTGCTGTTTCATAAGTCATAGATTCATTATTTATTTCTCCTTTATTCTTATCTTTTGCTACAGAATTGTTTCTAGCTTTTGAATACCAATAATTATCAGCTCCAATAGCTGCAATTTTATTTCCGTTTGAATCTGTTCCTTCATCTTTAACTGTGTATTTTATTTTAGACATATCTATTGTTGATTTATAATCTTGAGAGTTATATTGTTTTTGTGTTCCATCTCCATATGTAAATTCGATTGTATAATTTGCACTTGGAATTACATTTTCTATTGTATATTTTCCATCAGTTTTTGAAATATCTTCATAAGTCTTTCCGCTTGTATTATCTATTACTTTAACCTCTACACCCTCAATAGTTTTATCTTTTGGATCGATTCCTCCTTCATCATATTTTCCATTGCCATATCTCAATTTAATTTTATTGTTATCTACTCCATTTCCATCTACATCTTTATCATGTTGACTTGTTGCATCTTCAAATACAATTCCTGTTATTTTTCTACTATTTCCATTTTCTCCTTGTTTTATTAATCTTACTCCTAATGCTTTATCTGTATCATCTTCAAGTTTCATATTGTGATTTGCATTATACTCATTTATATTAAAGTTTCCTGGAATAGAATTTTCATCTAGTTTTCCTGCCAATTCTCCTTTAACATGTCCTTTTCCATATGGATTATCTTTATAATATGCTGTATGGTCACCAATCTCTGCTAAAAAGTTCAAAGTGTTTATCTCATCTGTATTACCAGCATCCATTATAGCTTTTATAGTTGTTCTATCTAATTTCATACTAATATTTATTGTATTTGTATTATCAACTAAACCTTCATTGCCCAATGTTGCACCGCTTAATTCTACAATATTAGATGAACCATAATTTTTATTAGGATATAATGTAGTTTCTGGACCATTATCTATTTTAATTGCTGTAAATCTATTATCACAGAATAATCTTATTTTTCCAACTTTTGCATAATATGCCGGTGATTTATTCGTCACCTCTACTTTATAATTTACCCAAACTTCTAATTCTTTTCCTTCGGTAAATTCATAATCTGATTTTTGAACTGCAAGAGTTTGATTTTTTCTATCTTTTGTTACATTTCCATCTTTTGCTGCTTGTATAGCATCAACATCACCTGAAGAAAGTCTTGCAGTTAATTTAGACATATTGCCAAAACCTTCATATGATTGAGTAATTCCATTTATTGATACATTCATGTTCTCTAGAGAAGATGTTAAACTTAAATTAAAGTATCTTGTTATTAATCCTAAATTAACATGTTCTCTATATGTAGTATCTGCAGTTATCCATAATGAATTAGCATCTTCAAGATATGTACTTGATCCAACTTCTACTCCAGCATTAATATTATTATTTGCTTCTTTATTCGCAGCTATAGATTTTTTATTAACTACAATGCCTTCATTAAATTCTTTTCTACTACACTTACTCCAAGGTTGATTTCCTCCTCCTTGCAAATCCCCATTTTCTACTGCTCTAGATACATTTGTACGTCCATCATCAGCCTCATTAAATATTGTTGATTCATATTTTTCACCATTATATATAAATCTTACAGCATAATTCTTTTTGATGGTCATTTTTTCTTGAATCTTATCCATATCATCATATGTCCAAGCAATATCTACATCTCTCAAATTACTTACCTGCAGATTTGTAAACTCATAATTACCATTATTTGTTACTGTTTCTTGAATACGTGTTCCATCTTCGCCATAAAGTTGTACTCTAACATTATCTCCACTTGTCCAATCTTCTCCTGAATCATATTGACCATTAACTTTTCCTGTTATTTTTTCCGAATCATAATCATATTTATCGTTAAATATTTGTCCTTTTATACTTGTTTCTATATTCAAACACACTGGATTTGAAGAAACGTTTACCGCATATTTTACTTTATTTGTATTTTCTGGAGTATAGAAAAATGCAAATGAAAATGCATCTAAAGATGTTACGTCTCCTTCTGGTGCTGCAGCCAATATTGCATTTGCAGTCATTGTAGTTTCTAGCCATATTTCACCTGAATTAACCCATATTGGGGATATACTTGAAACTGTACCATCTGTATATTCATATCTATTAATTCCCTCTCCCTGAACAATATCTCTCCATAATGTAGTATCATGAGTCCATGTTATACTTGTATTCCCATTTGGATGATATACTGTTGGTTTTGCATCTAAATATTCTGCTTGTTGTCCCTCTGTTAATCTATTTATCCACCCTAGGCGCATAGATTGATTAGTATATTTATCTACAAGTCTTGTACCAAATTGGGTTTCATCGTTACTATGTGTTAAATTATTGTAATCTTTTGTAATTGTTGCCATATCTATTGCTTCATCAGAATAATTTATATACTGTATTTTATATATAAATATATATTGATCATTCTGAGCAATATCATCCAATATAACTTGTTGACCTGCTAAAGCTCCATTTGTATAGTAAGGCTGACACAAATCATCCTTATTTGTACATTCCCCTGTACCAGGATCCCATTCAGGCTTTATACAATCTCCTATTTTACCATATCCTTGTCCTAATCCCATATCTCCTATTGAACCTAGACTTGTATCATATCCAACCTTATAAACTGAATCTAAATATTTAACGTAATTTCCTTTACCTGGGGTACCATTTCCTCCATTTGGAAATGTAAATGTTAGTTCTCCATTATCAGTTTTACGCGTACTTGTAGATGATTCTACTTCAACTGAAACAACATTTTGTCCGTGAATAAGGGCTTACATTTTTATATAATTGATATGTTCCTGAATACGAAGTTCTTTCCTCTTTGTCTGTTGCTTCCTTATATTTAAACTTTAATGTTATTTCATTTTCATCCATACTTTGATTAGCATCTTTTTTTGTAACCTGTATATTTACTTGTATTACTTCATAAGTTGAGAAAAATTTTTCACAAGTTTTTTGTGGATTATCTTTCGTGTATCCATCTGTCATTTTATCAAATGTTTTTGTTTCTGTTCCTGTAATATATTGGCTTTTATTTGTCCAGTCAGCATCACCAATTTTTTTCTTATATTTAAATTTTATTTGATATGAACCTATATTGTCTCCACTTACATCTACTTTTACATTATCTACTGTCCAATCTGACGATTTTTGAAAACGATATTGATATTCATAATGGTCACCTTTATCTTCCATTTGATATGAGCCACCATCTTCTAATGCTTTGCTATTTTGATCTTTTAAAAATCGAAGATTTAATGGAGTTGACGTTTCTTTTCTTTCATATTCTCCAGCATTTTTTAATAAAAACTTTGCCGTAGTTCTTGCATTTTCCATCATAGTATTATCTAACTTAGAAAAATTACTTATCAATCCATTATTTACGGTTGATATAATTTTATTGTTAACAAAATATTTTCCGCCTTCCTCACTTTTTCCAACTTTACTTTGATACCATATCATCCATTGTATAATAGCTCTATTTTCTTCAGATACATCTTTCATATCTTTCCCTTTTGTTACAGAATATATTGCTCTAGCTAATGTTGCACTTAATTTTTTTGTGTTTCCTGATTTTTTAAATTGATACTCATTATGATTCATTGTAGTTCCTTTATTTCTACAGAAAATAATTTGATCTGTTTCCTTTCCACTTCCATCTAGCGTTACTCCACCTAAATCAATATAAGTTGTCCATTTATAATATAATGTATCTCTATAACCTAAAGCTGAATTTCCAAACAATATAGTAATTAAGAATAACAAAATTGCTATTAATATCTTTCTTTTTTTCATAATTTTACCTCCTTTCCTTCTAAATTTTTAACACTCTTTTATTAATTTCATATGCTGCTATGCTTACTAAAGCCATTATTGTTATTGTTAATGTTATATAAGTTATTGGTCCACCTGTTTTAAGTCCTAATATAACATTTGCCGAAGATTGGTCGTCTTCTCCTTCTTTGTTATTTCCTGGTGTTGAATCACTATCTTCTTTTGCATAGTCGTTGTACGCTTCTGCTATTTCTGCTGTATTGCTATATATTCCATTTCCATTTTCTGTCATACTTTTTGTTAGAATTAATGTTACTGTTTTACTTTCTCCTGGATTTATTAATTCTTTTTCTAATGCATTTGTTTCTATTCCATTTCCTGAAGTATACCAGTCTTTATTTAGTTCTGAACTAAAGTCAAAGCCTTCTGGTAGATAATCTACTATTTTGCTTGCATATCCTGGAATATCGCCTTCGTTTGTTACTGTTATTTCATATTCTACAGCAATTTTTGTGCTATTTATATATTTGTAATCTAAGTCTATTTTTGCAAGTTGTGTATCATATTTTTTAGTTTTTGTTGTTTTTGTATTTGCCATAGATATTTGTGTTACTTTTTTGTTTAAACTTAAGTCGAAGTTGCTTCCTTCTATTAAACCTATATTTATATTTGCAATACTTATATTATCTATTGTTATATTATTTGTTGTTGCAACTTTTTTTCCATTATAGTTTCCTTCTACAACTTTTGAATTTTTACTTTCTTCTGTTCCTGATTTTTGATATTCTGTTAACATATATTTTGAAGAATCGTATTCGAATATTACCGTATATGTTCCTTTAGCTAGACCTTGTAATGTGTATGTTCCATCTTCTGCTGTTGTTGCTGTTGCTTTTACATTTCCATTTTTGTCTATTGCTTTTACTGGTATATTTGCTATTTTGGTTTCTCCTTCTGTTATTGTTGCATCTTTATTTGAGTCTAACCATGCTGTTCCAGATATTTTATATGTTCCTTGATTATTATTTGGATTATCTGGATTAACATCTTTATTTCCTTCTATTTTATAATTAAATTCTTTACTAAAGTTTAGTCTATCTATATTAAATATAACTTTTATATCTTTATCTTCAGTGCTTTCTTCAAAATTAGAAACCACTGAAAATCCAATTTCTACCTCTTCATTTGGTTCTATAATAGTATTTATTTTCAAATTATTATCTTTAGAAGAAAATGTTGTATCCGTATTGCTAGCACTTTTACTAAAATATTTTAATTCTTCTGGTAATTGCACATTTGCTTCTATATTTGTTATTTTTTCTCCATTATTCTTCAATTTAATAGTATACGTTATCCCATCTATTTGGTTATTTATATATCCTGAATCTGTTGTAGCTGATATATCTACGTCAACTTTTGTAGGATATATTTTAATCTTTTTTAATGTTGATTTTTGAGTTTTCATACCATTTCCAGATATATTTAATTGTAAAGCTGTTTCTCCTTCTTTTACAGGTCTAACAGTTATATATAGTTCTTTTTCTACAACATCTTGTTTTTCTAAATCACCTGCACTTACTTTAAGCGTTTTAGTTTTTTCATTATATTCTATTCCATCTGTTGTTTTATTTAACCATTCATCATCACTGTCGCTATCATCTATAATGTCATCATCTATATCTTCATCGTCATTTCCTTCTTGAACATTATAAATATATGAATTAACATACTCAAGTTCATCTGGAATTTTTATACTTTCTTCAACATTTTTAATTTTTTCTGTTGTATTATTGTTAATTAATATACAATATTGTAATTCATCTCCAACAGTTCCTTCTTTAGGTCCATTTATTTCAAAGTCAAAATTGCCTTTTTCTATTATTTTATTAGTAATAGTATTTGAGTTAGTTTTTGTCTCTTCTCCCATTAAAATTTCAGCATATGCACTTATTTCTACATTTTCTTTTTCTGATATTACTAATATCTCAATTATTTTTGTTTCATTGCATTTTATACTTCCTAATTCAATTGCTGAATTTACTTTTTTATAGGAAATACCTCCTATAGAACTATATATAAATTCTGGATTTTTTGTTTCATCTCGTCCATCTGTATCCCAATATTTTTCTACAACAGAAACACCTTCTGGTAAAACCATTTTTGCTTTTATATTATCTGCATCTGCTGTACCTGTATTTTTTACTCTTAACTCATACGCTATTACTTGATTAGCATTTGTTTCTGTATCTGCATTATTACTTAAACTTGCCTCTAATATTGCTCCTTCACCAGTTGATAATGTTACTGGTGTTGCTTCTGCTGTTTCTGCTTTAGTAGCTTGGTTTTGTTCTGTTTCTGCTACTGCATATTTTGCAATGTTTATATTTTCTAAACTTGCTAATTGATTTTCCGCTTCTGTTCCTTCTGTATATTCTACTTTATATGAAGATATTGCTTTTACTCCATATTCTAAGTTTTCTCCTAATTCTACACTATATGTGAAGTTTAGTTCTTGTCCTTGTTGTACTTTACTGTTTACTACTACTAAGTATGCTTTAGAGTTTTCTGTTATTTCTTCTCTCCATCCATTTTCTGTGTTGTTTAGGTCTGCCATAGCATTTATGTTTTCACTATAATATACAGTTATATCTAAACCTTCTACAGATTCTATCTTTGATGCAAATTTTGTATCTATTGTTGAACCGTATTTATCTCCTTTGCTTGGTATTGTTCCAAGTATTTTTAAATTTGATATTGTTCCTCCATTATTATTTATAACTGTGTTTGTGTATTGTACTATTTGCTCTTTTGCTTTTCTTTGAAGTTCAATTTCTTTTTTATTTTCTCCTGATGATGTTCCTGCTTCTCCTGTTAATGTGTTTTTTGCACTGTTTAATGTTATTACACCTTTTGGTGCAACTATATTAAGTGGTGTTGATGATACACCTTCGTTTTCTAAGTTTATAGCTTTTTCGTTAGTTATGTTCATTGTAACTTGTTTTTCTGCTGATGTTGCTGTTTTTCTTACATTTATGTCTGCATTTATTATTACTGTTATTCCTTTATTGTTATCTGTTATATATTGTGTTTGTTCTCCTGCTAAAGCTATGTGTAGTATTCTGTTTGATTCTATTCCTATAGATGATATTTGGAATCCATCTCCAAATAATACGTTAGCAGATTTTACATTTATACTTTCTACTTCTTCTGGTAACTCTATTCTTACTGTTGGATTTTTGTATAAATCGTCTGTTATATCGTCTGCTTCTAATATTGCTCTTATTTCTACATTTTCATTTGTTACTACTGTTGATAAGTTTGGTGTTCCTATTTCTACATGTGCTTTTGTTGTTGTTTCTTCTAAGTTTGTTATTGCTGTTTGTGTTTGTGCTTCTTGGTTTGCACTTGTTCCTATTAATGTTGTTTCTATATTTCTTATTATTTTTTGTGTTTCATAATTATATGAACTTGTTGCTGTTATTGCTTTGTTGTTTTCTATATTTATTATTCCTTCTTCTACTGGCTTTGTTGTTTCTATTCTTATTGTGTTGTAATTTGCTGTGTAATTATATACTAAATTTCCATTTTCATCTGGTTGTGTATTTTTGTCTATTGTTCCTAATAAGGTTTCTCCATTAAATATTTTTATTTGTCCTTCTTGACCTAATATTTTTTCAAAGTTTGATTTACTTATTATTGTATTTTTGTAGTATGTATCTGCTGCTATTTTCCCATTATCTGTGTTGTATGCTTCTACATCTTTTGTGAATACTAGTCCTTCTGTTGCATTTTTGTAAGATATATTTGCTGTTATTTTTTCATTGTAGTTTGTTTCGTATACAGAATTTGCATATATATATCCTTTGCTTACTTTTTCTGTTCCTGTTATTCCATAATCTACATAGTTTCCATTTAATGCTATTGCTTCTGTTTTTTCTATAGAGTTTTCTGCTGTTGCTTCTGTATATGTTGTTATTGTATTTTGTGCTTTTATATCTATTGCTGGAATTGTTTCTGTTGTTTCGTATATATATGTTACTATGTATTCATCTGTACCATTTTTCCAAGCTACTTTTCCTTCTTGGTTTGCTGTGTTTTCTACATTTATTGTTAGTTCTCCACTTTCGCTGTTATAGTTCCAATTGTCTGCATTAAAGCTTTCTCCATTTGTTATTCCATTTGTTGCTTTTGTAGAAATTGCATGTACTCGTACTTCTTCTGGTAGATTTTCTCCTACTTTTGGTACTGTTACTTTTATATTTGTATTTTTTATTGGTAAAACATTTTCATTTAATGTTGAAGTTATTTTTGTTTCTATTACAGCTTTGTTTCCAAATTGCATATATTTTTGTACATTTGAATCTATGCTTGTTTGAAATTCATTTGCAATCCAACTTATTCCAACATTTATTTGCGCATTTATTGTGTTTTCTTTTCCTTTTATATTTGTATAATTGCTTACAAATGTTGCTGTTGTTTCTTTTTGGCAATAATTTGTTTCTACATATTCTGAATGTCCCATTTTTATTTTTGCAGATATAGTAACTGTTTTATTGCTGTTAATTTGATTTAGTTCAATTGTGTTTGCAGTAGAATTTTTTACAATTCCATCTATGCTT
>ERZ791734.2289-NODE-2289-length-12580-cov-3.775250_pt1 | contig 12580 bp, 10 predicted proteins | sample MGYA00509953_ERZ791734 | MGnify/ENA primary metagenome ERZ791734 (study PRJEB30046, sample SAMN00792038) | human gut metagenome | study: EMG produced TPA metagenomics assembly of the A metagenome-wide association study of gut microbiota in type 2...
GGGTAAAGCAGGCATCCAATTCCGGTTCTTTCCATGAAAAAGATAACCGGACTCCTGAGCAGGAAGAATAGGATAAAAGATGGAGCTGGTCTGCTCAATCCCTTATCCTATTACTTAGTTAAAGTTGGAATATAAATTGTAGAGCCGTATACGAGACCCGTACATACGGTTCAATGGGAGGGGCGAAAATATTTATTTTCCTTCTGCCCTATTGTCCAAAACTTCCAACATGCAAAACAGTTTATGCAAAAAAAGTGCAGATTGTGAAGATTTTTACCAAAGAATGTGTGATGTGGTAGGATACAGTTACAAGATCCGAAACGGATAAAGAAAACAAGGGAGGAAAATCCTCTGCTCGTCAGCAGACTCGCATTTTCCTTCGGAAAACAAGGGAGGATTTAGAAATGTTAGCAATTAACATGGATGACGTGATCAACGTTCTCAATTCCTGTAAGCCACACCTGATTGCTCTGGGTATTGCATTAGCACTCGCAATTATTGTAACTGTGGCATGCATGAAATTGAAGAAACCGGTAAAGAAACTGGTAAGAAAGGAAGCATGGATTGCATTTCTTATGGCAGCAGTTGTGATTATCAATCTGATCTGCTTTATCCCGATGTCAAGTATGATCTCACTTGCAATGGGAAATGGTACGATCACAGAGGAGACCTCAAATGAGGCAACAGCACTCTGTGAGGATATCGCGGACGAAGGTATTGTATTATTGAAAAATGAGGACAATATCCTTCCACTTACAAATACACAGAATATCAACGTGTTTGGATGGGCATCTACCAATCCTTGCTACGGTGGTACAGGATCAGGAGCATTATCCGACGCATATGAGACAACAACACTTCTTGGTGGTCTTGAGGATGCCGGATACAAGATCAATACAGAACTGACCGATTTCTACAAAGCGTACCGTGAGGACAGACCGGAAGTTGGTATGTGGGCGCAGGACTGGACATTGCCGGAGCCTACAGCAGATTCTTACAGCGATGAGCTGATCAACAATGCAAAAGAGTTTTCGGATACAGCAATGGTAGTAATTACCCGTGTTGGTGGTGAGGGAGCAGACCTTCCAACCGATGTAAGTAAGGTAACTTACACAGATAACTCTGAAAATTACAAAGATTTTGAAGCTGGTGAACATTATTTACAGTTAAGCCAAACAGAAAAAGATATGTTAGACCTTGTTTGTGCCAACTTTGACAATGTCGTTGTTGTATATAACGGTGCAAACACCATGGAACTTGGATTCTTAAATGATTATAAACAGATCAAGGGTGCGATCTGGTGTCCTGGAACAGGCCAGTCCGGATTTGAGTCTCTTGGTGCTGTCGTAGCCGGTACGGTAAATCCATCCGGAAAAACCAGCGATACATTTGTATATGATCTGACAGCAACACCGACTTACAACAATTTTGGAAACTTCCTGTATGACAATATGGATGAGTTTGCCGCTACATCCAAAAACTTCGGAACAGGCGAAGAAGAAGCAACAATTCCATCTTTTGTCAACTATGTAGAAGGCATTTATGTTGGCTATCGTTTCTATGAGACAGCAGCAGTGGAAGGTCTGATCGACTATGATAAGACGGTTCAGTTCCCATTTGGATATGGACTTTCTTATACAGATTTTGAACAGAAGATGGGAGATGTTACCGTAGCAGACGGTAAAGTATCCTTTGATGTTACTGTAACAAACAACGGAACTGCCGCAGGAAAAGATGTGGTAGAGGTATATTACAATCCGCCATATACAAACGGTGGAATTGAAAAAGCATCTGCAAATCTGATCGATTTTGCAAAAACAGATGTGTTACAGCCGGGTGAATCCCAGACAATCAATGTAAGTTTCTCAGAAGAAGATATGGCTTCTTATGATACATATGGCAATGGATGCTATGTATTAGAGGCTGGTGACTATGAGATTTCTATCAACTCTGATTCACACAATACGATCGCATCACAGACCGTAAGTGTTGCAGATACCGTTGTATATGATGAGAATAATGCACGTTCTACCGATGATGTAGCTGCAACAAATCAGTTTGCATATGCAGAAGGCGATGTAACATACCTTTCAAGAGCAGATGGATTTGCAAACTATGCAAAAGCAACAGCAGCTCCTTCAAACTTTACATTAGCAGAGGATGAGAAAGCTGAGTTCTTAAATAACAGCAATTATGATCCAAACAATTACAACAATGATTCTGATGAAATGCCGACAACAGGCGCGAAAAACGGAATGACACTTGCTGATATGCGTGGTCTTTCCTATGATGATGAAAAATGGGATACACTGCTTGACCAGCTGACAGTTTCCGATATGGATACAATGATCGCTCTTGGCGGATATCAGACATCTGCAGCTGCAAGTGTTGGAAAAGTTATGACCGTTGACTGTGACGGACCTGCATCCATCAATAACAACTTTACAGGAACAGGCTCCATTGGATTCCCGTCCGCAGTTATGATCGCAAATACCTGGAACAAAGACCTTGCACTTTCCTTCGGTGAGAGCATTGGTAAGATGGCAGACGAAATGGAAGTATCCGGATGGTATGCACCAGCGATGAATACACACAGAAATGCATTTGCAGGACGTAACTTCGAGTATTATTCGGAAGATGGAGTTCTCTCAGGAAAAATGGCTGCAAACGCAGTGATCGGTGCTGAAAAATATGGTGTTTATGCATATATCAAGCATTTTGCATTAAACGATCAGGAAACAAACCGTACCGGAATGCTCTGTACATGGTCAAATGAGCAGGCAATCCGTGAAATTTACTTAAAACCTTTTGAGATCGCTGTAAAAGAAGGTGGAGCAAAAGCAGTAATGTCTTCCTTCAATTATATCGGTACACAGTGGGCAGGCGGAACATATCCGTTACAGACAACTGTCCTTCGTGATGAGTGGGGATTCCGTGGATTTGTATTAACTGACTATTTTGGTGTTTACGGATACATGGATTCTGATATGGGTATCCGCGGTGGTACAGACTGTATGTTAGTTGCATATGATACAGAGACAAACCATGTGACAGATACCACAAGCGCAACAGGTGTGAAAGCAATGCGTCAGGCATCCAAAAATATTATGTACACTGTTGTAAACAGCCGTGCATATGATCCTGAGAACTTAAAGACAGGTCTGATGAACTGGCAGATCATTGCAATCGTGATCGATATCATTCTTGGAGTACTGGTTATTTTCTTAGAAGTTCTTACCATCAAAAAATATAAAAAAGATGCCGTAGAAGAACCGGTACAGACAGTAACTGAAACATCAGCAGAATAAGACAGGATTTTGCAGAGGAACAACACATAGAGGTGAAAGCATAAATGAATGGTATAAAAAATCTATGGCAGAACTTTGCAGATAAGCATCCCGGAGCCTCCAAATGGATCCGGGAGGGCGGTCTGTTCGTGATCGTAAGTAACCTGATCACGGTATTCAAATATTTGATGTTATTGTTTCTGCCGCTTGCATTTGCAGGACTTCCAAATGTTGATTTTGGATTCCCGGGAATCGACATCACATTATTTGGAGAGACATTTAAATGGAACATTATCGGTTATGATGCCGCACACGGTGGACTTCCATATTTCTGTGCATACATGGTTGCCATGGTGATCGGAGAATGCATCAATTTCCCGATCCAGAGAACCTTCGTATTCCGGAGTAAGGGAAATATCTGGTATCAGGCATTCTGGTATCTGATCGCATTCTGTATCGTGACCTGTATTGTAAACTCCATTAACTGTATCTGGGTAGCAGTAGCCGGTATGTTCGTGCCGGACTGGCTCTACAATATCGGAACAACCGTATTAAACGGTGGAGTTTCAATGGTCGTATTTTTCTTTGTAAATAAGATCATTTTCCCGGAAGGGGAAGCGAAAGCAAAAGCGTAAAAAGCTATAGAAAAAAGCATGTTTTACAATTCAAAAGAATTGCAGAACATGCTTTTTGCAGTATTATAAATATTGTTTTACCCTTGCAGCGTTATTATTGGAGACACATTTTTTTATTTATTTTGTCAGGAGAAAAATCCGGTGTAATAATTTGTAAGTCCGATTGGTTTCATACTATCACATAGCAGCAAAGAATACAAGAACAGCCACAGCAGTTTGCTGTGGCTGTTAATGGTGTTATGAATACTGCACGTTTGTGTGGTATTTTTTTATGACTTATTTTTTCTTTTTCTTACTTTTCTCTTTTTCAAGTTCAGCTTTTTCTTTTTCGAGTTCTTTATTTGCGCGATTTGCTTTTTCTTTTAATTTGGTCCGCCAGCTCTTTTTACCTTCCGGTTTTTCAAGAGGTCCGCGTACACCGGTAACTTTTGTGATATAGATACCACTCACGGTAGCTTTCACTTCTTTTTTGACCGGTATGTAATCAAATACAGATTCATCGGCGATCAAAGACATTACTTTTGGTCCAACCTTTGCTTTTACGATTGGAAGTTTGGTACGGCGCATCATCTTCGGTGTCTGGTCGATCACAACCTGCGGAAGACCGGATTCGGTAATGCGCATTCGCTTCTTATCTATAATCAGCATGGATACGGTCTGTGCGGCAGCGGCAAGCTGCTCATCCTGTTCAGCTTTCTTTTTCTGTGCTTTCTTTCCGAGAAAATAAAGGACAATCAGTCCGATGATTAAAACGGCTAAGATAACCAGCAATACAATAGTAACTGGGCTCATAAATAATCCTCCATATATTTACTTTTTAGAACAAAACTCAGAAAATATTGTAGCATTGATTTTTGGAAAAAGCAAGGTGTGTGTATGTTATATCTGTTTTTATACACTGGATTTTTTGTGCAAAACTTACAAATATCATTGGAATATCGGCTTTTTAATGACATTATAAGAACAGTATGCTAAAATCCAGACAAAGCATGATATTCTGAAATCATCTACATGGTTATAGACCATTCTTTTATCATAGTGAAAAATGTATAAAAAGTTATACATTCAACTTAAGAATTTCCAATGCTTTTATCATTCACACATATAAGCAGGGAGAATTCTTGAAAACCACGAATTGCTCCCGGATTAAACAAAGGAGGAGAAATGAATGGGGACGGTTGATATTGTAACAAAAGAGTATATGCGGGAGAATGCTATATTTGCAGATGCGTTTAATTATCTTATCTATGGTGGAAAAAAGGTGATCGATCCGGCAGGACTTACAGAGGTTGACACTGCTACATCGGCAGTGGGTAAAAAAGATGCACTGCAAAAATACCGTGATGTTTTAAAAGCAGCAGTCATCAAACAGGATGAAAAGATGTCGTATGTTTTATTAGGGGTTGAGAATCAGACAGATGTCCATTATGCAATGCCGGTCAGAAACGCTATCTATGATGCCTTACAATATGGAAAACAAGTGTCAGATATAGCGGCAGGGCACCGACGGAGCCAAAAAGATTATTCAGGAAAAACCGGTGGAGAATATTTATCGGGATTTTTAAAGGAAGATCACATTAAACCAGTTATCACACTTGTGATTCATTTTGGGGCAGAGGAATGGGACGGACCGTTATCTTTACATGAAATGATGCCGATAAGGGATATGGAAATTTTAAGTTATGTGGAGAACTACAGGATACACCTGATCGATCCGGCAAAACTTACGGAAGAAGAACTGAACAAATTTTCAACAAGTATGAGAGAGGTTATGGGATATATCAAGTACTCTAATAATAAAGAAAAACTGCTGGATTTTTTGAGGACAGATACCCATAAAAGTATAGAAATGAATGCAGCCAGAGTTATAAAAACCATCACGAAGACACCAATTAAGATATCAGAGGAAAAGGAGGGGATAGAGATGTGTCAGGCGATTGAAGAATTAATTGCGGAGAGCGAAGCGCGTGGAGAAGCTCGTGGCAAAGCAGAGGGAATGATAGAAATGTGTCTCGAAATGAACATACCGAAAAAGGGTATTATAAAAAGATTGCAGGATAAATTAAACATATCTATGCAGCAGGCGGATGAGTATTTTAGAATGTATGGAACAAAAAATGATTAAGAGATTATATATCTGAAAAACATAAAACGGGCAGGCAGGAGTTTTCGTATATGAACTCCCACCTGCCTGTTTTTCTTATCTTGCCAGAATATCAATGATCTCCGCAATATACATCGTGTGCATATCATGATCTGCATACCATTTTTGCGCAATCTCTGGCATCAGGAAGGAATCCTCAGTCAGTCGCGTTGCGGACATTTTCTCACACAGCAGGATCATATTTCCCTCATCGATGAACGGAATGCTGTGGCGGGAGGTAAGGGTTAAACCGGCGGCTGAGATCTTATCGTTTTCGTCACGGCCGGAGTGACTTCCACAGTAATTTAATGCATCACGGTATTTTTCAGATAAAAAGCTGAGAGAAAAGAATTCATTTTTGTCGATCAGTTCTTTGGTGTATCTTGAGTCACGGACAAATACAAAGGCAACGTTTTTGCCCCATAAGATGCCGACACCGCCCCAGCTTATGGTCATGGTGTTTGCTTTGTCTTTGGAACCTGCGGTGAGCAGCGCCCATTCTTTTCCAATTTTTGTAAATGGATCAAATTCCATCATATCTGCTGTCATAGGTTGAAATGTATGCATAACGTAATCTCCTTATATTTATACGAAATATTTATATGTTGGTTTTATTATAAAATTCCCTGGTTTAAATGACAAGAGAAAATTGCGGTTGTTTGCGGGGGCAGAGTGAGCCGTGTACGGAAAATTGACTTTTCATAAGTGTTGTACTATGATGGTTGCGAAAATTGTACAAAACAAAGGAGGAAAATCCTGCCCAATGTGTTGGGCATTGCTCCTGCAAGGGCACATGCTATGCAAAGGCGGCATAGCAGGCATTTTGCTCCGCAAAACAAAGGAGGAAAATCCTCTGCTCCTGCAAAGGCAGTCGCATTTTCCTTCGGAAAACAAAGGAGGATTTATGAAAATCACAACGAAACAAATCACAACAACAGCAGTGTTACTGGCAATCTGTATCGTGAGCCAGTTCTTTAAAAACACAAGTGTGTACATCACAGGACCGATCATCAATGCATGTCTGATCATTGCGGCACTGGGTGCAGGAATGGCATGCGGAATTATTTTATCTGTGATCACACCGGTCACATCATTCCTGATTACAGGAAGCCCGATCATGTCAGCGATCCCGGCGATCATCCCATGCGTTATGATCGGAAATATCATTCTTGTAGTTGCAGTTAGTCTGATTGCAAAGAAAATCAAAGGCAATGCAGGTCTGATCGCAGGTATGGCAGCCGGCAGCATTGTAAAGGCATTATTTATGGGAGTCGTGATTGCACTGGTTCTGATTCCGTCCCTGCTTCCGGAAGCAATGGTTCCAAAGATGGCAGTGTTCCAGACAACATTTTCCGTGACACAGCTTATCACAGCAGTAATCGGAAGTGTGCTGGCATTTATTATCTGGATTCCTTTAAAAAAGGTAATTGCAGAGCAGAACTAGTACATTTCAAAGGCAAAAATTACGGGATGATTTTATGACAGCATCATAACGCATGATTATAAAAAATAAATATTATTATGAGTTTAAGTAATGATGAATATAAGCCTTTGGAATAATCTTGACACTCAAAAAAGAAAGTATCATAATGAGGGTCAGAAAAAAACGATAGAGAGTCGGAGGCATATGTTATGGATATCAGATTTGAAAAAAGAGAACATTTAAAGGAAAAACCAGATCAGAAACATCTTGGATTTGGAAAATATATGACAGACTATATGTTTGTTATGGATTGGACAAAGGAAGAGGGCTGGAAAGATGCAAGAATCGTTCCGGAAGGACCGATCACCATGGATCCGGCATGTGTAACGTTACATTATGCACAGGAAACATTCGAGGGTATGAAAGCATACCGTACTGCAGAGGGTAAGATCCAGTTATTCCGTCCGGAGATGAACGCAAAGAGAATGATCAACTCTAACGCAAGACTCTGCATGCCGGAGCTCCCGGTTGATATGTTTGTTGAGGCGGTAAAAGCACTGGTAAAGGTAGAAGAGGACTGGGTTCCATCAGAGCCGGAGACATCTCTTTACATCCGTCCGTTTATGTTTGCAACAGAAGCTGCACTCGGCGTACATATGGCATCTGCTTATAAGTTTATGATTATCTGCTGCCCGGTTGGCGCTTACTACGCAGAGGGAATCAACCCGGTTAAGATCTTAGTTGAGGATGAACTGGTTCGTGCCGTAAAAGGTGGTACCGGATTTACAAAATGCGGTGGTAACTACGCAGGTTCTATTTTAGGACAGGTTAAAGCAGAGAAGATGGGATATTCCCAGGTACTCTGGTTAGATGGTGAACATCGTAAATATGTAGAGGAAGTTGGAACCATGAACATCATGTTCAAGATCGCAGGCGAGATTTACACAGCACCGATCGAGGGAACTGTTCTTCCGGGTGTCACAAGAGATTCCATGATCCATCTGTTAAGAGACTGGGGTTATAAAGTAAATGAGACCAGACTTTCCGTAGATGATCTGATGAAAGCCGGACATGATGGCACACTTGAGGAAGTATTCGGAACAGGTACTGCAGCAGTTATCTCCCCTGTCGGAGAACTCCGCTACAAAGATGATGTTGTAACGATCAACGATTTCAAGATCGGTGAGCTGACACAGAAATTATATGATACCTTAACCGGAATCCAGTGGGGCAGACTGCCGGATAAATATGGCTGGACAGTAGAGGTAAAATAAGTAGTTGCGTCAGGGTTTCCGATGAAAAAACAGATTGCACGCACTGCGGGCAGACTGATTGTTATGAAAAACACCATGGACATGCAAAATCGCATGTTCGTGGTGTTTTTGGTTATACTAAAAATAAGTGACAGGTCAGGTGTCCTGTGTTAATATGAAACAGAAAGAACAGAATGTAATACGCCAGAATGGCGTCGTTCTGAAAATGGAGGACGACTATGAGTAAAACATTAGAACAATTCGAGCAGTATCTCGATAAAATGAAAAAATATGAACATATCAATACGCTTCTTTACTGGGACATGAGAACCTGTGCACCAAAACTGGGGCAGACAGGACATATCGATGCATTGACTTATTTTTCAACCGAGAGCTTTGCCATGTCGACTTCGGATGAACTTTATGGCATGTTAGAGACCTTAAAGACACCGGAAGAATTTGCACAGCTGTCAGATACCATGAAATTTATCGTGACACGCATGCAGCGCGATATGGAAAAAGACAGACGGATTCCAAAAGACCGTTATGAAGTGATGGTCCGTGAGCAGGCAGAATCCGGAAATGCATGGGAAGATGCAAAAAATGCATCTGACTTTTCCATTTTTGCACCGCATTTAGAGAAAATGATTGCACTTACCAAAGAAATGGCAGGTTACACGGATCCGGGCAAAGAAGTTTATGATGTATTGTTAGATAAATATGAAGAGGGAATGGATTCTGCAACGATTGACCGTCTGTTTGGTGAACTAAAGGAAGCGCTGATTCCGCTTGTGAAAAAAATACTTGCCGCAAAACAGCCGGATGATACAAAATTCCATGTTTATTTTGATCCGGATGATCAGAGAAAAGTGCAGGATCTTTTGCTTTCCTACATCGGATTTTCCAAAGATGCCGGTGCAGTAGGAGAGACAGAGCATCCTTTTACACTGAATTTTTCTTCCAAGGATGTCCGGGTGACAAATCATTATTATGAACATGATCCGGTTTCTGCCATGTTTTCGGCTATCCATGAGGGTGGTCATGCGATTTTTGAACAGAATGTCAATCCGGAATATGACAACACGGCTGCAGGAAGCTGCCGTTATATGGGCGTGCATGAGAGCCAATCCCGTTTTTATGAGAATATTTTAGGGCGCAATAAGAATTTCTGGATTCCTGTCTATGAGAAAGTGCAGGAACTGATGCCGCAGATGAAGGACATTTCACTGGATGAGTTTTACCGTGAGATCAATCATGTCAGGAACAGCCTGATCCGTACCGAGGCAGATGAGGTGACCTATTGCTTCCATATTATATTGCGTTATGAAATGGAGAAGGCAATCTTTCGTGACAATGTTCCGGTTGAGAAGCTTCCGGAACTTTGGAATCAGAAAATGAAGGAATATTTAGATATCACTCCGGCAAATGATGCGGAGGGAATCTTACAGGATATGCACTGGTCAGATGGTTCCTTCGGCTATTTTCCAAGCTATCTGTTAGGAAGCATCTATGACGGCATGTATTTAGAGGAACTTGAAAAAGAGTTAGGGCCGGTAGATGAGATCTTAAAAGAGGGCAGAATCAAAGAAATCACAAAATGGCTGAATGAAAAAATCCACTGGTATGGCAGCACACGCACACCAAAAGAAGTGATTGCAAATGTGTGTGGAAAAGAAGTATCAGCAGAGCCATTGGTGCGTTATTTTGAAAAAAAATATGCCAGCGTTTACGATTTAAAATAAATGAAGCAGAATCGTGTGAAAAATGAGATTTTTTACACGCAGGAATGGGGACTTATATGAAAAAACAGGGAATTATTTTTGATATGGATGGCACACTTTGGGATTCAGCCGCCAATGTGGCAGAATCCTGGAATGAAGCGATCCGTCAGGATGGAAGGTTAAATAAGGCACTCACAGAAACCGATATCAAGGGTGTTATGGGAAAGACCATGGATGTGATCGCAAAACTGTTATTCCCGGAAATTTCTGAGAAAGAGCAGGAGACACTTTTAGCGGAGTGCTGCAGGATCGAGAACGATTATTTAAGAGAACATGGCGGAGTGCTTTATCCGGATCTTGAGGATACATTCAAAGAATTAAAAAAGACATATGAACTTTACATTGTAAGCAACTGCCAGAAAGGTTACATTGAGGCATTTTTGGATCATTATCATTTCTGGGATTATTTTTCCGATATCGAATGTTACGGAAATAATCTTTTACAGAAAGGTGATAATATCAGACTTCTGGCAGACCGGAATCATTTAGACGAAGCGGTCTATGTGGGTGATATCCAGGGAGATTATGATGCCAGCAGAAAAGCTGGCGTTGGATTTATTCATGCCGCATACGGTTTTGGAATCGTACCGGAAGCACAGTATAAAATACAGTCATTTTCAGAACTTGTGACAAAACGGGTGGCAGAAACATATTTTAGAGGATTAATATGACAAAATTACAAGAACTACTAAAACAGATCAACCGGAAGCATGTGTATATCCAGACGCATAATTTCCCTGACCCGGATGCCATTGCGAGTGCGCTTGGGATCCAGGAGCTGTTAAAGCACAATGGAATTTCTTCCACGATCTGTTATAAAGGAAAAATAGACCGTTACAGTACCGACAAGCTGCGTGAACTGATGGAGATCGAACTTTTGAATGTGGAGGATCTTAGTACCATTTTGACAGATGAGGATGAAGTGATCCTTGTGGATGCACAAAAGGGTAATTCAAACATCGTTGACATTACGGGGGACGAGATCATCTGCATCGATCATCATCCGGAAAATGAAAAGTTTCCATACCGGTTTAAAGACATCCGGCCGAAAGTGGGAGCATGTGCGACGATCGTTGCACAGTATTTCTTTGAAAATAATATCCCGATGGATAGAAGAATCGCCACGACTCTGACATACGGTGTACGGATCGATACCAATAATCTGAGCCGTGGAGTGTCAAAACTCGATATTGAGATGCTCTACCGGATGTTTGATGAATGTGATTATGAGGTCATCCATATGTTAGAAAACAGTAATCTGTGTTTTGATGATCTGATGGCATATTCGAGTGCGATTTCAAGTATTGAAGTATATGATGACATCAGTTTCTGCAATACTGGTAAGGATTGTCCGGTCATTGCAAATATATCCGATTTCATGCTTGCTTTAAAAGAAGTGTCATTTTCCGTCGTGTATTCGAGAAAGTCAGATGGAATCAAACTTTCCGTGCGCAGTGAAAAGAGTATGCTCGATGCAGGAAAGATTGTGGCGGAGGCACTGAAAGGAATTGGCAATGGCGGCGGCCACGCATCGATGGCTGGAGGATTTGTGCCGTGTACGGGCAGTGACATGGATGTAAAACTGTTAGAGGCACAGATGAAGGAGCGGTTTTTAAACGTGATCGCAGATGTGAAAAAACGTGCTCTGTGAAAAGCATGAAGCCCTCTTGACATTCTCACTTTCCGAGTCTATACTAAAGATTAGATTTTTGGCAAAAGGCAATGACGAAGACAGTAGTTCATCAGGAAAAGCAACAGAGAGCCGGAGCAGGTGGAAACCGGTGCGAGTATCTGCTGAATGAAAATCACTTCCAAGCCGCAGTCTGAAATGGTCAAGGCAGATCACGACTGGGATTTTCCGTGACAGAGTAAGCGCTGACGCATTTCCTGCGTTACAGGGAACGTGTATCCGGAGTTTATTAGTTCCGTGTACATTTGTATATCAGGTGGTATCACGAAGTAATTAAGCCCTCGTCCTATATACAGGACGAGGGTTTTTTTAATTCATAGGAAATTACGTCCTATGAATTAAAAAGCCCTCCGGGCGGGATGCGCATC
>ERZ791734.2296-NODE-2296-length-12517-cov-20.158321_pt1 | contig 12517 bp, 9 predicted proteins | sample MGYA00509953_ERZ791734 | MGnify/ENA primary metagenome ERZ791734 (study PRJEB30046, sample SAMN00792038) | human gut metagenome | study: EMG produced TPA metagenomics assembly of the A metagenome-wide association study of gut microbiota in type 2...
TAAAACTTTTCAGTATTTTTTCGGCAATATTTTCATTTTCCTTGCTATAGATAATAGATATATAAAATCCACTACCTGCCGTCTTAGTCATCAAACAAGCATAAAGGCAATGATCTGTTTCGCAGCTCCCTCTTAAATAAGTACCGAAAAACTGTGGTAACTCAAACTCCTGCACTGCCGACTGGTCTTTCACCCCGTCATCATTGGCATAGTCTTTTAATACACTTTTCAAGTCACTTTTTGTCATACCATCCGAATCCAAAGACTGAATGGTGATATAAAACTTGGAATTGTTCAGAAGAAAAGTCTCCTCTGTATCCTCCTCCACCAAAATCCCTTTTGGAGCCTCAAAAGTCAGACCATAGGCTGTCCATGTAATAGGAACCAAAGCTTGCGCACTTACTGATAGCCAAGCCAGACTTAAAAACACAAGAAGTAAAACCTTTTTCATTTTTAATTATTTTACCAATAAAACTCCGATCAGTCCACAACTGATTATTTATCCTTTTCACGGATTTCCACACGACGAATCTTTCCACTGATGGTCTTTGGAAGTTCTTCTACAAACTCTATGACACGCGGGTACTTGTACGGAGCAGTCACACGCTTCACATGATCTTGCAACTCCTTTACCAACTCAGGTCCTTCCTTACCCTTAAAAGTTTTAGAAAGGACAATCGTCGCCTTTACTACCTGACCACGGATTTCATCAGGCACACCGGTAATGGCACATTCCACAACAGCCGGATGGGTCATCAAAGCACTTTCCACCTCGAACGGGCCTATACGATAACCCGAACTCTTGATCACATCGTCAGCACGGCCTACAAACCAAAAATAACCATCCTCGTCACGCCAAGCCACATCACCTGTATAATAAATACCATCATGCCAAGCATCTTCCGTTAATTCCGAAGCACGATAATATTCTTTGAACAATCCCAATGGTTTGCCCCTATCTGTACGAATAACAATCTGACCTTGTTCTCCATCCTCAGCAGAACGCCCGTCGTGTGTCAACAAATCTATATCATATTGAGGATTAGGTACCCCCATACTTCCGGGTTTAGGCTCCATCCAGGGAAAAGTACCTAAAGTCAATGTAGTTTCCGTTTGTCCAAAACCTTCCATCAGACGGATACCTGTGATTTTCTTGAACGTTTCATATACAGAATAGTTCAAAGCCTCTCCCGCCGTAGTACAGTATTCCAAAGAAGAAAGATCATATTTACTAATATCCTCCTTAATTAAAAAACGATAAATAGTAGGAGGAGCACATAAAGAAGTGATATGATAATCCTGAATCTTTCCAAGAATATCTGCCGGTGTAAATTTCTCATGATCATACACAAAAATATTGGCTCCTGCTATCATCTGTCCATAAAGTTTTCCCCAGACAGCTTTCCCCCAACCTGTATCGGCAATGGTAAGATGAAGACTGTCACGATGCAAATTATGCCAGAAACTGGCAGTTACAATATGTCCCAAAGGATATGTAAAATCATGTGCCACCATCTTAGGTTCGCCTGTAGTGCCCGAAGTGAAATACATTAATGAAGTATCTTCATTCGTATTGGGATGTTCCGGTTTGACAAAAGGAGCAGCTTTTTCAATACCTTTATGAAAATCTTCAAAACCCTCCGGAATATCCGGTCCTACACTGACCAGTTTTTTTACAGAAGGACAATCGGGCATGGCATCTATAATATGCTTTGTTATCACATCTTCTCCTGCAGCTACAATCATCTTGATATCAGCAGCATTACAACGATACACGATATCCTTTTTTGTCAACAGATGAGTTGCAGGAATAACCACAGCTCCTAACTTATGCAAGGCAATAATAGAGTACCAGAACTCATAACGACGCTTTAAAATAAGCATCACCATATCACCATGACCAATACCAAGGCTCTGAAAATAAGAAGCAGTCATATCCGTATACTTTTTCAAGTCTGCATAAGTATATTGTATATGCTCCCCTTTATCATTAGTCCATAACAATGCTTTCTTATCGGGTTCTTCGGCAGCCCAGGCATCTACTATATCATAACCAAAATTAAAATTTTCAGGGATTTTAATCTTTAAATTCTTTATAAAGTCCTCTTGTGAGGTAAATGTGGTCTGTTCTAAGAATTTTTCTACCATAATCTTATTCAATTAAAAATTGAGAACCAAAAATTAGAAATAGTTGCAGTCAATGACAACGCTGTCTTTTTAATCTCAATTTATTATAATATTACTGCCAAGAATTTCACAGTCTTATCATCCAATGCCATCATACCATGTGGAATAGAAGAATCAAAATAAAGACTGTCACCTGGATTCAAGATCAATTCTTTTTCATTTATATTAAGTAACATTCTTCCTTCAATAACCAAATTGAATTCTTGTCCCTCATGTGAGTTAAAATGAATCGGAGTATTTTCCGGTTTCGGTTCTACAGTCACAATAAAAGGATCAGCCTTACGCCCGCGAAAACCGGAAGCCAATGACTGATATTTATACGCCTTGGTCCGTTCTACCGACACTCCTGAACCACAACGGGTCAGAAAATAAGAACTCATCTTAGGTTCTTCACCAAACATTAATACATCCAATGCAATACCGTATTTACGGGCTATTTTCTGTAAAGCACTGACAGAAATATCTTTCTCCCCGCTTTCCATACCCAAATACTCTTCCACTGAAAGCTGGCAACTTTTAGCCACTTCATCAGGAGTCAGTTCCAGAACGTCCCTTAATCCCTGGAGACGCTCAGCTATTTGTTTTATCTGGTCACTCATAATCTTATTGTTTTATGCTTCAAAGATAATGAAGATTTAAGAATTCCTAGCAAAATTTCATTAAGTTTCGAAGAAAACCATCTGACAGACAACATTAGTTAAGATTATATGCAAAACGTTTACTCTCCGAACGTACAGCATCATCAGCACATTTGAAACAAGACAAGAACCACAAAGTTAGCTTCCGAAGCCCCTCATCCTTTCCACAAAATTCTGAATCACCGGATACATAGCCTCAGGCGATTCCAACTCATAGCAAAGAGTTTCCAAAGGACACCAACCTGTCCGGTTTCTGTTCCAAATACGAGAAACTATTTGAACACACTCCACCCTAATATTCGCCTTGTGCAATACAGCCAATGCAGGCTCACTGATGATATCCGTATAAACCTCCCGGACACCCCCCAGCACCATCAATGCGGCAGCTGCTTTTCCTACCACCTTGTCAGCAACCTGCGCTCCATGCAAAAAGACCGGATGCTGATTCAGCAAATCATATAAATCGGCTACCCCGCGTTGGGTAAAAGTACGGATCTCTTCCTTTCTGATAACACAGGAATAGCCGCCTTCATGCAACAATCTGATTAATTCATCCATCTTCCTTTCTATTTCATTCAGATAATACGATGCATCTCATGACCTTCTACATAAATAGCACTAAACGGGCGGCTCGGACAAAGATTTTCACAAGCGCCACAACCGATGCAACGTTCTGTATTCACAACCGGTATCTTAAGTAATTTTTCATCATCGGCATCTTTAGGAACCATCAAGATAGCCCCCGTAGGACAATGACGGGCACAATTTCCACAACTTACCCCATCTGTGTTCACTATACAATTCTGAGCAACCCACACAGCATGACCAATCTGTACAGATGACTTCTCTGTCAGATCAGCCAAGTGAATAGCATCAGTAGGACATACTTCTGCACATTTCGCACACTCAGGACGACAATATCCACGTTCGTAAGACATCTCGGGCTGCATCAGATGTTTCAAATCACCGGACGGACGCAATACCTGATTAGGGCACACCGACACACAAAGCTGACAAGCCGTACAGTGCTGCGCAAAATGACGGAAACTCAATGCTCCCGCAGGAACAATAGGAGTGGCACGCTTGGGAACTTTCTTATCTATAAGAGGAGCCAGACCGCCATCCACTTTCTTTTCCTGAGCTTTTACGGCAACACTTGCAGCAATCAAAGCCGAAACCGTAAAGAACCCACGCCGTGCAGTATCTACCTTTTCTTTGTTTAAAGACGCCTGAGAAACCTGTTTGCCAATTCCTTCACTTGCCGGAGCCTGTTTCTTCAGAAGCATCTGCCCCGATACATATTTTATTGCCCCTTGGCGGCACTTGCCTAGACAATCCATACAAGCAACACAACGGGAATAATCAATCTCATGTGCTTTGGGATTAATGCAGGAAGACTTGCAATTACGAGCACAAAGTCCGCAACCATTACATTTAGACGTATCAATAACCGGTTTAAAATAAGAATATCTAGATAAGAATCCCAATACTGTACCCACCGGGCAAATGGTATTGCAATAAGTTCTTCCTCCACGCCATGCCAAAATAAAAAGCACAATCACAGTACCCACTGCAACTGCAAAAGTAGAAAGACCTTTCATCCAAACATCTACCGAATAAAAAGCATAACTGTCCACACGCTCCGCCCATAGGGCAAGTACATTGTTCCCCCACTGATACAAAGGTGTCAGCAGGTTAGAAACGATACGGCCGTATGCACTGTAAGGAGCAATCAACGCCGCCAATGAAACCGCCCCTGCTACCAAAGCGACGACAAACACTGCCAATACCCCATAGCGTAACCACGACAAAGCAGGCGAGTAGCGGAAACGATTCTTCTTTACCTTTCCCGAAACCCAGGAAATGATATCTTGAAACACCCCTAACGGACAGATAACCGAACAATAGACACGCCCCAAAAGCAGAGTCAACAAAACAAGGGCTATCACCACCCCCACATTCAATGCCAGCACGGCAGGAAGGAACTGTATTTTCGCCATCCAGCCAAACCAACCATGCACAGTTCCAGTAAAATCCAAAAACAGCAACGTGATCATTGTAAAGAACAAAAGGGCGGCGGCAAGTCTTATTTTACGTAACATAAGCATTCGTTATTTTATCATGTTTATCCATTCCATTATAAAGTCTCTTGTTTCAACTGTTCCACATATGCGTCTATGCGATACAGTTCTTTGGGAATATCAATGCTTTGAGGGCAATGCGGATTACACTGGTTACATCCGGTACAATGGCTTGCCTGCCGCAGTTTGGGCACACTACGATCATAACCTATCAGGAAAGCACGCCGTGCACGGCCGTAATTCTCATCCTGACTGCTTTTAGGCACATTTCCTTCGTTGACACATTTATTATAATGCACCAGAATCGCCGGAATATCCAACCCGTAAGGACAGGGCATACAATATTTGCAGTCATTGCAAGGAATCGTAGGGAACTTCAGCATCAATTGGGCTGTTTCTTCCAAGAACTCTTTTTCTTCCTCATTCAAAGGTTCCAAGGGCGAATAAGTCCGAAGGTTATCCTGCAAATGTTCCATATAAGTCATTCCACTCAGCACACACAACACGTTGGGATACGTACCGGCAAAACGGAACGCCCACGATGCCACACTGTTCTCCGGGCGACGCTGCTTCAAGCGCGCTACCAGGTGGTCGTTCAGTTTAGACAAACGTCCTCCCAACAGCGGCTCCATAATCACAGCCGGAATTCCACGCTTGGCCAACTCTCCATACAAATATTCCGCGTTAACATTTCTACCCGAAGCATGGCGCCAATCTACATAGTTCATCTGAATTTGCACAAAATCCCATTTCACATCCAGCGACAGCAAATAATCAAACACTTCCACCGATCCGTGAAATGACCATCCCAAATTACGAATACGGCCTTCTTCACGCTCTTTTAGTAAAAAGTCAAGAACTCCATTGTCAATATAACGGTCATGGAAAGTCTTGATCCCTTCCCCTCCACCTACGGAATGAAGCAAATAATAATCCAGATAATCCGTCTGCAATTCTTTCATCGACTGATGGTACATCTTGATGGAATTCTCACGAGTATAGTTTTGGAAATTGGACATCTTTGTCGCAATCAAGAGCTTTTCGCGGGGATAACGTTTCAAGGCCGCACCGGTGGCTCTTTCAGAAAACCCTTGGCAATAAACAGGAGATGTATCGAAATAATTCACTCCGTGAGCGATAGCATAATCCACCAGTTCATTCACCGCATCCTGATCTATCACATTTCCATCGCTGTCCGGTGCAGGTTTCAACGGCCAGCGCATACATCCATATCCTAAAAGTGAGACACGCTCCCCTTTGGGGGAAACGCGATACGTCATTTTATCCACAGGCACTTCGCCCAATACAGAAGCCTCGGATGAAGCCGGTTTCCCTTCGGATGCACAACCATACAGGGCTGCCGCCGATGCAGCCGCACTGACGCCTACTATCTTCAGAAACTTCCTGCGGCTCATTTCCTCTTTATCTCTCTTTTCCATAACCTTTTTTTATACTTAAGCACTGATTACCAATATTCGCAAAGATAAAAAGATTCCTTGATATTTATTGCGGCAAAGCACCTCATAATTACATAAAATGCGCACATAGTGCCACATGAATAATATTCTATCATAAAATGCCAAAAACTTCTTTCATTTTTGCATAACTCCAAACATACAGATCATTATTCTTCAAAAAAATACCATCCCATGAAAAAACTACTTCCGGCAAACTTATGCCTCTTCTCTTCCTTTCCGCTCCGGGTATAGGAACAAGATATTCTGATAGCTACTCCGAACACCTCCCTGCCGTTGTCCGTTCCCGAAAACGTGAAGCCATTATTACCTACAAGAAAATCCCTCCGATGATACAGCTGGACAATTTATCATACCGTTTCATCTCGCCTTACAATGATAAAGGTGTTTCCTCACTGATGCTCTACACCCCACAGAAAAAACATGCCGTGTTCTTGCCTACAAGATTCAGCATTATTGCAATCAGATTGTTCCCCGTTTCCGCATGGACAAGCTGAAAGCCGACAAGCAATACCGCATCACAGAACTAAACCGGAAAAGATGCCCGTCCGCTGCCACTGGACAACAAAATGTTCTCCGGAAGAATACTGATGAAACAAGGTGTCGAGCTACCGCTACAACATGAGTACGCCAGCCGCATACTGGAGCCGCCCGAAGTGAGCTAAACCTTCCGGTTGATATTGACAGACAAAAAGAGGATGTCAAAACTCTGTTTTTGAAAATACGAACTTATAATCTGGCATTTGAACATCCTAAAAGGCTAAAGAAAGGGCCATATCATTACTCAATACAGAGCTTGATACGACCCTTTTTTAAGTGTTATAAATACGATCTGTAACTTTGCGAGGTAGCCATTTTAGTTTTGACACATTTACCCTTTTTTGTCTATCAGTCCATTCCGATACGTTTCATCAACTCATCATATTCCTTCTCTTCCCTGCACAACGGCCTGTACCAGGTATATTTCAACACCACGGTGGTCACCACCAGCAGCAACACCGACGCAATGAGTCCCCCCGTACCGCGCACCACCAGATACATGGGCACAATAGTGAGACAGCACTGCCACACGATACCAATCGCCACATTGAACATATCCCGCTTGAAATGGCGGTTGCGCGTCACCTGCGGATAGCGTGCTACCGCCTTGGCCGCCACCGGTTTCCACCACCCCCACGGACGTACCCGGATATAGAAGTTCACCAGCGTCTCCTCGTCAGTAGGAGGTGCCGAGTACGTACCCACGATACAACCCACCAGCGAAATGCCGAACAACACGGGGAAAAAATAAAGTACCAACGAATCGGGTACCGTGAACTTCATCACAATGGCAGCCACCACACCCGAAGTCATTCCCCAGAAATACCCTTCACCATTAAACCGCCACCAGTGCCACTTCAACACATTGGCGGCAATATATCCGCCGAACAACGCGCCCACAATCCACTGGAAAATCTCGTTGATATCCTTCAGAAAAAAGCCCATCACCGTACTGATAACCACCACCAGTACCGAAACGAGGTAACTCGCCCGTATCTGTGTCCTGACGGAAGCCCTTGGGTTGATATACTTCAGATAAATATCATTCACCACATAGGCCGGTGCCGCATTCACCGTAGAAGCGAATGTAGACATGAATGCCGACAGCAATCCTGCCAGTAACAAACCCGCCAGCCCCACCGGCACATACTTCGTAATCAGGTGAGGAAGAATTGTTTCGAAATCCGTGTGGACAGCCGTCATCTGTTCCAGTCCTCCATCCACTTTAAAGAAATAGATAGCCAGCAACGCAAACCCCATAATCATCAGATAACGCGGAATCAGCAGAATGACCGATACCGAACCGCTCATCAGCGCCGCCTCCTTGGGTGACTTGCACGACAGGATCTTCTGCATGTCATAGTTCGGAGCAGGTCCCGCCATGCTCATAAAAATCCCTTTCAGCAACGCCATCATCACAAAGACACCCATCAGGCTGTAAGGTTCGTCCGCCATGCGTTCCGTCAGCAAACTCATCCGTTCACTCCAGTCAATGTCCAGCGTCCAGCCGAAGAAAGGCGACTCCCACCCTGCAGGCACAAATTCCCGGATCATTTCAGGAGCCACCATGTTCATCCCGATAATGGCAATGACCACACCCGCCACCGTCATGATGAGGAACTGCACCACATCCGTCCACACAATGCTGAGCATACCGCCCAGCATCACATAGAAGGTAGCAATGGCCGTAAAGAAAATGCCGTAAAAATGAGGCACATATTGTACCGGAATATCCCAGGGCACATACTGCAACACTACCTCCCACGGAAAAAAGATCTCCATGAACTTGCCGATTCCGATAAACCCGTAGCTCAAGAAGCCCAGCACGCTGAGCAGAGCAAAGACAATGACAATAGTATGCGAGAGCGTAGCCCCCCGCCCCTGCCCGAAACGGGTCTTTATCCATTCGGCGCCCGTCAGCACATTGCTCCGGCGGAGCCACACCGACAGATAGACCATCAGGAAAATTTGATTGAACACGGGCCACAACCATGGAATCCACAGACTTTTGAACCCATAAGCAAAAGCCCAATACACCATCAGCATGGTGCCGGTAATATCAAACATGCCCGATGCATTCGACAGCCCCAACATATAAAACGGCAACGACTTTCCGCCCAAAAAATAAGAATCCATATTCTTTGCCGCCTTCTTTTTCAAAAACAACCCGATGGCGACAATAACCATCAGATAAGCACAAATAATCAGAATATCAACGATATGCAATTTCATAGTATCCGCTTCATCTTTTATTCAAACACCTGTGTCATGGGGCGTCCTATCCACACCTGCGGTTGCTCCAGATTGAAAACAGATGCTATAGTAGACGCACAGTCAAACTGCATCATGCTCTCTTCGAAAGCTCCCCCCTTCTTGATGTTCTTTCCGGCGATAATGAACGGCGTTTCCATCTCCTCCATGGTCTTTCCGCCATGTCCCTTATTGATTCCCCCATGATCAGCGGTGACAATAATGATGCTGTTTTCATAAATACCCGCTTCCTTGATGGCATCCACAATACGGCCCACATAGCCGTCCAGTTCTTTCAGTTTGGCATAATAAGCCGGAGTATCGTGTCCGTCACCGTGCCCTACGTGGTCAGGGTTGTCGAAACAGAAAGCACTCAACACCGGTTTCTTCTGCATAATATACTCACAGGCCATGTCACACAAAGCCGTAGGATGCGTGTTATAGTCGGGTGCCTGCGCATGATGGTTCAAAGCCAGCGTATCTACCAGATACTTGATACCATCCCATTCATACAGTACGCCCATCTCGGCATCGGGAGCCGCCTTGCGCAACTCGCTGAACACGGTGGGGAAAATGCCATGCTCGTTCAGCACACGCGAAGGTAGTTCGGGCGTTCTTGATCCCCACTCCGTGTACCCGTGCAGTTCAGGACCTGCCCCCATAAACATGGAAGCCCAATTTACAGCACTGGATGAAGGAAGTACACTGCGTTTTTTCAACGTGTAGCATCCGGCATCCATCAACGCCTTCACGTTCGGCATATCCGCCTTTGCCACACTGTAGGCGCCCCATCCGTCCAAACCGATGACAAACACATGTTCCGCTTTCCATTCCGGAGCCTTCCGGCAACCCGACAACACCATTACGGCTATGCACATAGCCCATAAAGCAATCTTTTTCATACAATATCTATTTTGGGTTTATAATTACAAAATTAGCCATTTATTCCCTTTCGACAAGAAAATAAATGGCATTATCCACTTCTCTTTCCACCTAAAAAACAGCCATTCCGCATTAAAAACGACTTTATCTTATCAATGCCTTTATATTCCTTCTATTTTACCCGTTCAGAAATGCCTCGTTGCGATCTATCAACGCGTTCACCGCCGCCACTGAAGCTGCGGAACGCAATCCGTCGGCAGGCGTGTGCAGACAGTAGTCCACCAAGCGATCCACCGTAGAAACCGCCACGTGCATCCGCGTGTCGCTGGAGGCATAATAGATGTATACCGTACCGTCGTCATCGGCTATCCATCCGTTCGAGAAAAGCACATTGGACACATCGCCCACCCTTTCCCCCGCCAGCGGAGCCAGCAGATAGCCGGCTGGTTCAGCTATGACGCGCCACGGTTCATCGGCTGCGGTCATATACAGATAGAGCACATAGCGCAGTCCGGCGGCACATCCGCGTACTCCGTGCGCCAGGTGCAGCCACCCTTGGGAGGTGCGGATGGGGTGCGGTCCCTCTCCGTTCTTCACCTCTTTGATCGTGTGATAATAACGGTGGTTTATTATCATTTCGTCCTTCACCTCCGCCCGGGTGATGTCGTCTATCAACGCCCATCCTATTCCTCCCCCATTTCCGGCATTAATAAAATCATCCTGCGGACGGGTGTAGAGGGCATATTTCCCATTCACAAATTCGGGATGCAACACCACATTGCGCTGTTGGCTCGCCGCTTTCAAGTCGGGCAACCGTTCCCAGTCCACCAGATTGCGCGTGCGTACGATTCCCGCCTTTGCCACCGCCGCCGACAGATCTCCCGCCGGTGCCTTGTCATCATGGCGTTCGCTGCAAAAGATACCATAAATCCATCCATCCTGGTGAGCGGTAAGACGCATATCATACACATTGGTTTCCGCCGGATCCACATCGGGCAATACCAGCGGACGTTTCCAAAAGTGGAAATTGTCCACCCCGTTAGGGCTTTCGGCTATGGCAAAGAACGACTTCCGGTCTGCTCCCTCCACACGCACCACCATCAGATACTTTCCGTTCCATTTCAGGGCACCACTGTTCATGGTAGCATTAAAGCCGATACGCTCCATACAACAAGGGTTGGTGGCAGGGTTGAAGTCATAACGCCATTCCAGGGGAATATGCTGGCGTGTCAGTACCGGATAAACATAACGGCGGATGACACCGTTCGTTTCTTCCTGCATTTCATTAGGACGTTGCAACAACGCTTCATGGCGTTGGCGCAATGCTTCTATTTGTTTTTTGAAATATCCGTTCATATCTTATTTTCTTTTCATTGTTATCAATCCATCTTTTACAGTAAAAGAATGCTATCCAAGCATCTAGAATTATACTATTTTATCAAAAATCAATCATATTCTATACAGTGTTGTTATTGGTTCTCAGGATAAAGAGACATACGGTAAACCCGCTGGTAAATCGCATCTTCCAATTCCAATTCAAACACAACATCCTGTGTTTCAGGATCTACTTCTGTCACGCGTGCACCACGATTGCCATTGCTAAGCACATTGCTCATTCCCGGACAAATTAATCTGTTACCCGTTTGTTCCAAATATTGCACCCCGGAACGGGCCGGAGTAAAATACGCGGCACCACGCTCTTTTCCATACTGCCAAACTTGGCGAACCGTACGGTTCACTTCATCCACTTCATATTCTATGCCGCAAGTATAAATATTTTTCCTGTCTGTAAAATCCAGTTTGAAGTTACGCCCATAACCATTATTGAAATAAAGAATGTGTCCATTAGGTAATGGGACAGCTGTATGACATCCCCAAGGCCATTCAAAATCATCACAAGTCTTCGTTCCGGCTATCACCTCAGGATCAGTAATAGGAGTTCCGTCGGCATGAAGAGGATTCAATAATAATTTCAAGTATTTATCTCTCCAATACCCATGAGGCGATATAATCCACTCAATACCTCCAGCTTTATTAAACTTAAAGATTCCTTGATAACGGGCTGTAGCCAGATAATCATCTCCCCACTCTACTATACCATTATTATGCGCCCAATTACTGGCACTTTGTGCAAAAGGGTCTGAGGTTAGATCATAATCGGTCATTCCATAGCGAGCCGAATCCAACATGTGCACCAAATCCCATTCTTGCAATATCTCCCCTTTTTCGGGATCCATCATAATAATAAAATCATTTATCCGTACATCTTTCCCATTGGCGATTTTAGCGGAAGTCTTGCTCACAGTCGCTAATATATTGCCTTGCTTATCTTGAGATATGGCATGATGCATAGTGTATCCCCTTTCCAGCATATCCCAATTATGAATTGTATTTCCCATCATATCCACCTCCACCATCCGATGATGGTTTCCGTCACCGGTCATATAATGTCCGTTCTGCATCC
>ERZ791734.2299-NODE-2299-length-12497-cov-9.063736_pt1 | contig 12497 bp, 8 predicted proteins | sample MGYA00509953_ERZ791734 | MGnify/ENA primary metagenome ERZ791734 (study PRJEB30046, sample SAMN00792038) | human gut metagenome | study: EMG produced TPA metagenomics assembly of the A metagenome-wide association study of gut microbiota in type 2...
GTATGCACAGCACGATGTCGAACAGTAGCAGCACGTAAAAACCAACGAAGTAGAGGATATTATGGCGTAAAACAAAGTCGTAATAAATCAAAGAAAATACACGTTATCACATTGATACACAGACACTTTTTTGATTTGATTTCTTTTATTTCCTTGACTGTTAAAAATCTATTTTTGGTGCATTTTTGTTGCACGTTTGTTACGCGAAACAAAATAATCTTTATAACTTTGACCTCAGAGAAACCCGAATGGGGGCATAAAATAGAAACAAATAAAAGCATATAACAGCATGGGAAGACAAAAGAAAGTATCAAAACCGAAAGAGCCTGTTCGCATTCGTCAGCGCAAGTTGAAGAATGGAAATATCAGCCTCTATCTCGACATTTATTCGGATGGTGTCAGAAAATACGAGTCGCTGTCGCTCTACCTCGTTCCAGAGAAAGACCCGATTTCAAAAGACCAGAACAGGCACGCTATGCAAGTGGCAAACAAGGTGAAGTCTGAAAGAATATTGGGGCTGCAGAACCGTGGCATCAAACAATGGGAGAAAATCAAGCAGGAGAATATGCCACTGCTGACTTGGCTCTGCAAATATGAGCAGTCGGACGGCAACTTTGCCAAATCCACATTGAAAGGCAGAAAGGAGATGCGCCACAAGATAGAACAGTATCTTGCCACGACTGGCGACATCAATATCTGTTTGTCAGAAATAGATATTGATTTTTGCCGTGGCTTCGTGAAGTTTTTGAAAACGGCACATCATGGAGTGAAGAAAGACGCTACAGCTGTTATCAGTCAAGGTTGCGCACATCATCATCAAGCGGTATTCAATGGAGCGTTGAATAAGGCAGTGCGTGAGGGTATCATAGCAAGCAATCCAATGAAACTGTTGGATGCTAAGGAGAAGCATCAGCCAGCCGAAAGCGTAAGAGAATATCTGACCATTGACGAGTTGAAAGCCATTATGAAAGCGGACTGCGCCAACACGGAAGTAAAAAAGGCATTTATCTTCTCTTGCTTTGCAGGATTGCGCTTGGGTGATGTACGTGCGCTCACATGGAACAAGGTGTTTCTCGCATCTGACGGAAAGACAAAGTTTGTCCGCACAATCATGGAGAAGACAAACAAACTCGTCAATGTTCCATTATCAAAAGAGGCTCTGAACTGCCTTAATGAAAAGGAAGACCCGAACGAGCCGATATTCACTTTGCCAGGCACTCCAACGGTATGTCACGACATTCGTAAATGGATGCAAAATGCTGATATTAAAAAGCACATCTCGTTTCACTGCTCACGGCACACCTTCGCCACGATGATGCTGACACTTGGAGTTGACATCTATACAACAAGCAAATTATTGGGGCATAGCAATGTCTCTACAACACAGATATACAGTAAGATAGTGGACGAGAAAAAAGTGGAGGCGGTCAACAAGGTTGATAATCTATTTGATTAGCACTAATAAAAAAGGTAACTGAAAATGAGTATAGAGATAAGAACAAGAGTGTTAAAAAATGGCAGTCAGTCGCTATACCTTGACTGCTATGAGAATGGTAAAAGGGAATATGAGTCACTGCATTTGTATCTTGTCCCAGAGGTAAACGAAGACGCAAAGCGAGAGAACAAGAACGCCATGAAAAAGGCGGTCGCTATAAAGGCAGAAAGACTCCTTGGTATTCGTAAGGAGGCAAAGTCTTCAGATGAAACGGCATTGAGAAAGGCATCGCCTGTTTTCTATGAATGGCTGCTTGATTATCACAAGGGATTGATTGACAGCCAAGCGTATTCTCTGAACTACATCAAGAATGTATGGAAGCTGATAGCCATCATGCACCAATATATGAAATACAGCCATAAAAGTGGCATACGATTGATAGACTTCAATAAAAACGTATATGTGGGCTTCTTGAACTATATGAGGGACATCTATGTTTCGCCAAAGTCTCCAAGCAACCCTCAAAAGTTGGCACAGTCCACCATGCACCAAATGCAGACCACACTCAACACCATATTGAACAAGGCGGTCAGAAACGGTCTGATAAGTGCAAATCCTTTTGCTTCATTGGATATAAAGGAAAGGGTCAGCAAGGCAGAGAGTAATATCGTTGCATTGACAAAAGAAGAAGTCATGTCATTGGCTTCCGTTGAAACAGGCAGCCCTGCAACCAAACAATGTTATATGTTCTGTTGCTTTACAGGTTTAAGACATAGCGACATATCCAACTTAAAATGGAAGGATATTCGCCAAACTGATGCGGGATTGGCAATCTATCTGCCTCGTATGCAGAAAACCAAGCACCCCATTCTGATACCATTAGGCAAAAAGGCATTGGAATGGTTGCCCGACAAGGAAGATAAAAGTGAAGATAGCCTTGTGTTCAACACACCGCAAATCTGCAACTGTGACAGAGCCTTGAAGCACATGGCTAAACGAGCTGGCATTACAAAGGTTCTCGGATTTCACACAAGTCGGCACACTTTTGGAACGTTGGCTATCCTCGCGGGATGTGACATCTTGACTGTGAGCAAACTATTGGGTCATAAAAGTGTTAAGACAACACAGATATATGCTTCTGTAGCCATGCAGATGAGAGCGGATGCCGTCAAGCGAGTGGAAAAAGTATTTGGAAATTAGGGAAGAAAAGAAAGGGAGTAAGGAGGATAAAATCTCTTTATTCCCTTATTTCGTTCTGATTTAGCTACAAAACCACAAAAACACTCGCATAATCACTAAATATAGCATAAAACGAGCGGTTTGATGAAATAAAAGTACTACATTTGCGTTATTATAGGAAATAAAGGTTTGAAAAATGAAGCTGAACAGAATAAAACTGGTTCTGGTTGAGAAAGAAGTCTCCCAAACCGAATTGGCAAAGAAACTCGGAAAAAGTTTCAGCACCATAAATGCCTATTGCAGTAACCGCAAGCAGCCATCATTGGAATTGCTGAATGATATAGCCGATATTCTCTCTGTCAGTATGAAAGACCTCATAGTGGATAAATAAAATCGTATAGCTATGGCAAAAGATGCAAAATCAGCGTTCTGCGAGGACAGCAGGGTGAAGTTCCCCACACTCATGCACCTAATGGGTATGGGTTTCAAGTATGTTTCCTTGAAAGGACTGAAAACAAAATATGTGGAGGCTCCTAAAACGGAGTTTGACCCACTAACGAATATTTTGACGGATTATTTTACAGATGCTTACTGCACCCTCAATCCTAAGGCGGAGAAAAAGGATGCAGAGGATATGCTTGTCAAAATACAAAAGTCATTGCAGAATGACGATTTGGGCAGACAGTTCTACAATGAAATACTGTTGAATACAGGAGAAAGGATTATAGATTTGTCTTCTCCTGCCAATTTCTATAGGAATAACACATTCCAAGTTACCACAGAAATGACTTGTGGCAGCAAGGACAGCGACAACTACCGTCCCGACATAACGATTTTTGTAAACGGTTTGCCATTGGCTTTCATTGAGGTAAAGAAAGAGAATAACCATAAAGGCATACAAGCGGAAACAGACCGTATGAAACAACGTTTTGTCAATCCGCAATACCGTCGCTTCTTGAATATCACACAGATAATGGTGTTCAGTAACGATATGGAATATGACAATAATGAGGTTACGCCAACTATCGGTGCTTTCTATGCCACTATCGGAAAGAAGAATACAAAGTACAACTGTTTCCGTGAGGAGGGACAGGATAGTTTCCCTACTGCACGGCATATTCACCAAGTAACGCCCGAAGAGGAAGAAGTCCTTTTGCGTGACAACAATGTGCCGCAATATAAGAACAGCAGTGAATACAAGACTAACTGTCTGGCAAATACTCCAACCAAGCGTATTTGTGACAGTCTGTTTTCTTTCAATCGTTTCCATTTTCTTTTGAAATATGGCATCGCATACGTTGACTATCCCAACGGGCTGCAAAAGCACATCATGCGCTATCCACAGTTGTTCGCCACAAAAGCTATAGAGCGGCATTTGGAGACTGGCAAAAACAAAGGTATCATTTGGCACACGCAAGGTAGCGGAAAGACTGCCTTATCATTCTATGATGTGAAATACCTAACGGATTATTATTCTGCAAAAGGGATTGTTCCGCAGTTCTTCTTTATCGTTGACCGCTTGGACTTGATGATACAAGCCCAAAGGGAGTTTTCGTATCGTGGTCTGAAAGTCAATTCTGTGCAGGATAAGGGGGCTTTTGCAAATATAATAAGCAGCGGTTTGACTACTCAGAACAGAGAGGGTAAGCCTGAGATAACCGTAGTAAACATACAAAAGTTCTCCAACGATTCAAAGGCTTTGGCAAAGAATGCCTACAATGTACCTGTGCAGCGCATCTATTTCATAGACGAGGCACACCGCAATTACAGTCCAGATGGCAGTTTCCTTAAAAATCTCATATCCAGTGATACGAATGCCGTCAAGATAGCCTTAACAGGCACACCAATCATCAGTAAGGAGTATAACACCAAAGATATTTTCGGTGATTACATACACACCTATTTCTATAATGCGTCCATTGCTGACGGTTATACACGCCGACTGATACGTGAAGATATAGGCTCAAACTATAAAATCAAGTTGAAAGAGGCTTTGAACAGCATCCGTGTAAAGGTACACAGCGTAAAGGAAAGCGATGTGTATGCCCACCATGTGTATGTGCAACCGCTTCTTGATTATATCATAGAAGACTTGCGCACATTCCGCCAAAAGAACGAAGACAACACGTTGGGCGGTATGGTTGTGTGCAACAGCAAGGAACAGGCACAACTCATGTACCGACTATTCCTTGAAAAGTATGCCGATGAAAGCGAACTTGACAACGAAACGGACGAGGACGGTTCAATCGTGTACAAAAGTATCAGTGCTGGCGAAATGGAAGTCAAGAAAAAGCCTTGCAAGAAAGGTTGCTATCGTGCAGCACTTATTACATACGACAGTTTCGACAAGGAAACTCGTGCCAAGTGGATAGAACTGTTCAAGGATGGCAAAATTGACTTGCTTATTGTGTTCCAGATGCTCCAGACAGGCTTTGATGCTCCACGTTTGAAGAAATTGTATCTGCACCGTATGGTCAAGGAGCATAACTTGCTCCAGACATTGACACGTGTAAACCGCCCATACAAGGACATGAAATATGGTTATGTGGTGGACTTCGCCAACATTGAGGAGGAATACAGCAAGACAAACAAGGAGTATCAAGAAGAACTTGAACATGAGGTTGGCAAAGACAATATACAGAACACCGATCGCTTGTTGGTGTCAATGGATGAAGCCAAGAAAAGGGTTGATGAAGCCAAGAAAGTGCTTGACAACTATGAACTGGGCAATCCCGAAATCTTCTCTCGCCAACTCAATTTGGAAGATGACAGAAATGTTGTCCGCACAGTCCTCAACTCTCTTGAAGATATGCGGAGTTTGCAGAACATGCTTACTTCGCAAGGTTCTAACGCTGACGAGGTTGTGGAAATCAGCGACATTCACAACTTGATAAAGGCAGCGAAGAACCGTCTTGACCTGTTGGGCTTCATAGACAATTCCGACGAGAACGCCAATGCAAAGCAACTGCTCAATATGGCATTGGAAAACATTGAGTTTTCTTTTGAAAAGCGTGGCGAAGGTGAGTTGGAGATACAGGAACAATACAAGCAGAGCGTGGAACACGCCAGACAGCAACTGAAAGCGTGTGTTGATACCGATGACCCAGAATATCGCTCTATCTTGGAAGAGTTCCTGCGCCTGTTCCGTAAAAAGGAAATGGAGTCACAGGAGGAGTTTAATATGCACAAAAAGGTACAGAACGTGAATGACATTCTGCGTCGCATCAAGAAACTGAATGAACGTGACGCTTTGGAAGCCATCAAGTACAATGGTGATACCAAGTTTGTGCGTGTGGAGAAACGCCTGAAAGAGAAAGACAAGGAAGAAACCGAACGCAAGGTTACGCCACGCAACTACGCATGGACGGAGGAAAAGGAGAAAATGACCATCATTCTGCTTGCCATCAAGGAAGATGTGGACGATGTGTATTTCCATAACCAATCCATCTTGGAAGTTCCAGAGTATTTCAAGAAGAACATCCTTACTTACGTCACACGCCATTTCAAGGAAGAAGCGGTAAAGACCGACCGTGAGGTGCGCAAGTATGTGAGTGAGATAATAAACAGAGAATATCAAATAACAAGATAACAAACGAATGAAAAATATAGAAGAAATTAAAAATCAGACCTATGCGCTGATTGATGACTTGAAAAAGACTACCACAGAGAACGGACTCGCTGGTAGCGGTAACGAATATGTGGTTATTGTGGAGATTTTCCTCTACAAGTTCCTTAATGACAAGTTTATCTATGAGGCTAAAAAAGAAAATCCAGAACTGGCTAATACCGAGGATTTCTTTGCAGCTCTTGATGCCATGTCGGAAGATGATTATGAGGAGATGTGCGATTCTATGCTCGACACAATCATCTTGAAAAAGGAACATCTTATTCCGTTTCTTGCCAAGCGACAGAACGAGGATAAGTTTGCCGAGCTGTTCGATTCTACATTGGAGAGTATAGCAAGCGAAAATTCAGACATCTTCTATATCCTCAATGAGGACGAGACCAGAGTTTCCATTATGAAGCCTATATCTGATGTGGTTTCTGGTGGAACGAACAAGAAGAATGCCTTTTGCCGTTCGCTGATTGGTGATGTGGCAAGTTTCTCGTTTGAGAATGCCTTTGAAGCTGGCTATGATTTCTTCTCCACGATATTTGAATACCTTATAAAGGATTACAATGCCAATGGTGGTGGCAACTATGCCGAATACTACACGCCTCACGCTATTGCAGCTATCATGGCTCAACTGCTTGTTGATCCGTCGGAAGATGTAAGGAGCGTGACTTGCTATGACCCATCGGCAGGTACAGGAACACTTGTTATCGCCTTGGCTCATGCCATCGGTGAGCAGAACTGTACGGTCTATACACAGGACATCAGCGATAAGTCATCAACAATGATGATGTTGAACCTTATCCTTAACAGCATGAGCCATTCTCTGACCCATGTAATACAGGGTAACACGCTAAAGCATCCATTCCACAAGAATGAGGATGGCTCGTTGCGTAAGTTCGACTATATTGTCAGCAATCCACCTTTCAAGTTGGACTTCTCCGACTATCATAGCGATTTGAAGACCGATAGTTACAAGGGGCGTTTCTTTGCTGGCATTCCAAACATTCCTTCCAAAAACAAGAAAGGCATGGAAATCTATCTGTGCTTCTTCCAACACTTACTTTACAGTCTGAAAGAAGACGGTAAGGCGGCTATTGTCGTTCCTACGGGGTTCATCACGGCTAAAAGTGGCATCGCTTTCAAGATACGTAAGCACTTGGTCGATGGCGAGAAGTCCATTCTGCGTGGTGTGGTAAGTATGCCAAGTAATATCTTTGCAAACACTGGCACCAATGTAAGTGTGGTGTTCATCGACAAATCTGGTGTAGATAAACCAGTACTCATTGATGCAAGCAAACTTGGTGAGACAATCAAAGAGAATGGCAACCAAAAGACAAAACTGCGCACAGAGGAGATACAACAGATTGTCAACACATTCCGCAACAAGGAAGTGGTTGAAGACTTCTCTGTCACTCCAACTTTTGATGAGATAAAGGAGAAGGGCTACAGCTTCTCCGCTGGTCAGTATTTCGACATCAAGATTGACTATGTGGATATTACAGAAGATGAGTTCAACCGTCGTATGGATAATTTCAAGACCACGCTAAGACAACAATTCAACGAGAGTCACCGTTTAGAAGAAGAGATTCTGAAGCAGTTGGATTGTATCGGTTTCAATGAAAATGTAGGAAAGGAGAACAGCAATGAGTAACGAGATACAATTCCTGCTTTACAATATGCCAGATGCTGACGGCAAGGTGCAAGTGGTCATCAAGGGTGAAACGCTTTGGTGTACACAAAAGGCTATGGCTCAACTCTTTGGCGTTGGTGTTCCTGCTATTAGCAAGCACTTGAAGAATATCTTTGAAGAGGGTGAACTTGTTGCGGATTCAGTTATTTCCAAAATGGAAACAACTGCCGCTGATGGCAAGAACTACACAACGACATATTATTCTCTTGATGCCATTATTGCCGTAGGATATCGTGTATCTTCACTAAAAGCCACTCGTTTTCGTCAATGGGCTACAAAGATACTCAATGAGTATATCAAAAAGGGCTTTGCAATGGACGATGAACGGTTGAAGCAAGGTAAAGCTGTGTTTGGCAAGGATTACTTCCGTGAATTGCTTGAACGCATCCGCTCTATCCGTACAAGTGAACGTCGCATTTGGCAACAGATTACGGACATATATGCAGAGTGCAGCACCGACTATGACAAGAACTCTCCGACTACAAGAGATTTCTATGCTATGATACAAAACCGCTTCCACTATGCCATTACAGGACAGACTGCTGCGGAGATTATCTATTCAAAAGCAGACCATACGAAAGACCACATGGGATTGACCACTTGGAAAAATGCCCCAGATGGACGTGTTCTGAAATCAGATGTTAGCATAGCCAAGAACTATCTACAAGAGAAAGAAATCCGACAACTGGAGCGTGCTGTAACAGGCTTCTTTGACTATATCGAAGACCTCATAGAGCGTGAAAACACGTTCAACATGTCGCAGTTCTCGGCAAGTGTCAATGAGTTCTTGACATTCCGCAAATACCAGATATTGCCAGACAAAGGAAAAATATCTGCAGCGCAAGCCAAGAAGAAAGCGGAAGAAGAATATGACATTTTCAATAAGACACAACGCATTGACTCTGACTTCGATAAGGAGATAAGAGGATTGCTTGATAATAAGTAAGTTGAGAAGTATGAAAATTAAAGATATAGTGACCTTTGTGTCAAAGTCTATAACTCCTCAAAAGGGAGTGACATATAACCTGTATAGTCTGCCCTCGTTTGATGAGGGTAAGACTTTTGAGGTGTTGGACGGAGCAGACATACAAAGCAATAAGTACGACGTTCCTAACAAGTGCATTTTGTTCAATAAACTAAATGTCCGTTTTAAAAGGGTATGGCGAATAGATAGTCATGATGAAAACAAAATAGCATCAACGGAATTTTTGCCACTTGTAGTAGACGAAGATGTTGTTGATTTTCAATATTGCTATTATCTGTTGATTTCAGATAAAATCACTAATTATCTATGCGGTCAAAATACTAATACATCGGGAAGTCACAAGCGTATTGACCCTGACAATTTCCTGAATATAGAAATAAAATTGCCGAAAATGTCAATCCAAAGACAGGTTGGAAAGACACTTTCAGCATTAGACCGTAAAATAGTCCTCAACAAGCAGATAAATGATAATTTACCGATGCTTGACCGTTCATTAACAATGGCAAGAGCTCGTCGCGCTGCTTAGTGAGTTCTTCGACTTCTTTTGCATTATTAAATATTGCATTATAAATGCTTTCTGCTATATTTATGTACGCACCCATAATATTTGCAGGTGGCAATACGACATTAATTGCTTCTACTGTTTCTTTATTTATATGTGGTTGTTGAGCACCTGTTCTTAAAGACATTAAGCGTGGAATGTCACGGTTTAACAACGGATATATGTATTCTTTCGAAACTTTGTCATTCTCCAAAATAGCCACGACAGACTGATTTATACAAGCATCAATACATAATATACTTGGTCTAAGATGTCGAGTGATAGATAGAGTAACGCTTCCCTTTGGTGCTAATACTGTTGCTGATTCTTCCAATCCTTTTGGCGTTATATTCTTTTCTGATTTTAGTATTGGAAACTCCGCAACTTCTCCAGAGTTGAGCCAATTATACCCATTACCCCATAAGGAATTATCGTTTGTATCAGGTGTTCCTCCGAGTAAAACATTTGTGCATTTGCCCATTTTTTCAACGACCCAACCTTGTGGTATTTCACGCTTCAGATTTTCATTCCACACCATAGCACCACCACTTGATTTATACGGCTTGCCCTCCTCATTTGGGAAGTCAAACTGCACAAACCAATAGTCGTAGAGTTGCTTTGCCATCGTCTCTAAATTATCATTTATCTGACGATTGACTTTGATTTTCTCATCAATAGAGGCTAAAGAGGCAACTATTTGGTTTTGTTTTTCGAGGGGTAGATATTCAATATCAATGGCAGACAGAGCATTGTCAAGCTGTAAGTTCTTGATGCCTGAAGTCTTCCCCTCGAAATTGAAAAATGCACCATGATTATATACATTCTGCCAAAAGTAATACACATACAAAGGATTCCAACCAGCCTTTACACGAAATGCTGTACAAAAGTTAGAACAGACAACATTACCTTTGGCTTTTATCAAATCTTCCGACACATATACAATGCGTCCTGTAGATTGTGTAGGACTACCTCCCGATTTTTCAATCACCAAATCACCTGCTGCCAGAAGTTTTGTTTCTTTTGTGCGGTCACAAACATATCGTTGAGGTATGTCTGTAAAATTGTGGTTGGTTATAGGCACTATGTCTGCGCCCCTAACACAATATGCTGCATTAGGGGTATCTTGCGTAGGAGATTCTTCGCCCCAATCTCCCGTTATAAATGTGTCAATAATATCTGCTAATTTCATATACTTCTTACATTTTGTGATGCAAAGGTACTCAAAATCAAGCAGAATAACTAATTTGTAAACCTTAATTAAGGAATTTACGGTGTGCTATCTTGACATTTGTCTGATTTACCATAGCATAATGCAGCGTGGTGTCAATTTTTACATGTCCCAACATCTTCTGCACTTGCTCTATTGGCATACCCTTGTCAATAGCCATTGTTGCTAATGTTCTACGGAATTTGTGAGGGTGAACCTTGTTGAGGTTTACACGCTTTCCAAGCTGACGCAAACGTACTTCCACGCCACTAATGGTCAGCCGTGTGTGAGGTTCATGAAGACTTACAAATAATGCAGGGTTAGTGTCTGTGCGTTGCTCCAAATACTTTTTGAGGTGAATTTTAGTCCTTGCGTTGAAATAAACCTCACGCTCTTTGTTGCCCTTGCCAAACACTACACACTGGCGTTCTTGAAAGTCAATGTCGTCACGGTTGATTTTTACTAACTCCCCTACACGCATACCAGTACTAAGCAGCAAATCTATCATCGCAATGTCACGCAATTCATGGCAACTATCACGCAACACTTCGATATTCTCATCTGTCAGCACCTCTTTCACCAAAGCATCCGTGCGTACCTTATGGATTCTGCGCACTGGGCTTTTGGTGATATAGTCCTCGTCTTCCAACCAAGAGAAGAAGCTGGAATAGATACGGCGTAAGTTGTCAATCGTAACCTTACTAAGCCCTCGTTGTTCCTGCTGGTCAGCGAGATAGCAACGAATGTCATTAGTGGCAATGTCGCACACATTCTTCTTCACAGTCGCTATCAGCTTCTCAATGGAAGACTTATAATAGTGGATTGTCTTGTCTGAACAGCCCTCCACTTTCTTTGAGGATATAAAAGCCCCAAGAAGTTCAACGTTTTCCTTGTTGCGCTGTTCTTCCTCTGTTGCCTTTGGCGTAATTTCACACTCTGACAGAGCCTTTCGGGTCACATCTGTCAGCAAATCCAACTGATTTTCAGTCAAAACCGCTCGCATGCCGTCTAAAACGGTTTGTATAATTGTTTCTTTCATGTCATAAAACTTGTATTGGTCTCTATATAATATAAGGGAAGAAAGAAACGATGCCGATAAATGATAATTTACCGTGGCTTGACCGTTCATCAGGAGAGGTGAAAGTTCATTTAGCTGCTTAGTTAAAGCGTTGATTTCTTCACCGATTATCATTTGTTTGTCGAATATCGGCTCACAAACTTGCTCAAACTCCAAAATAACAGACTTTGTAGGAATGATAACAGGAAGAGAGAATAGTTCATCCTTTGTTATAGACCCAAATGTCGTACCAGCAGAGTTCATTCCTTCAAACTTTAATCTAAAGTCATTCATCAAATAGTATAAATGGGTCATAGAACCTATTTTTGACGATAAGGCAGAAAGACCACGACCAATACAGCAATCATTATTTGCAATGTTCAATGCTCCAACAGGTGCTCTTACGCTCATAAGAATATCGCCCTTGTTTGCGTATCGGCTTGGCGAAGTTGTGTATTGTCGAATGTCTGGAAAACGAAGTCCAAAATCTGTACTACCTTGATAGAAAATAATGCCTTCACCATCTTCATTGTAAGAAGAGCCGTCAGGTGATTGCCCCATCGTGATGTTGGCAACATCAGATAATACGCCATTGCTCCACCCTTGCGGTATCTTACGCTTCAATTTCTCATTCCAAACCATAGCACCGCCACTTGATTTATACGGTTTTCCCTCCTCATTCGGGAAGTCAAACTGCACAAACCAGTAGTCATAGAGCTGTTTTGCCATCGCCTCTAAATTATCATTTATCTGACGATTGACTTTGATTTTCTCATCAATAGAGGCT
>ERZ791734.2313-NODE-2313-length-12426-cov-2.599709_pt1 | contig 12426 bp, 9 predicted proteins | sample MGYA00509953_ERZ791734 | MGnify/ENA primary metagenome ERZ791734 (study PRJEB30046, sample SAMN00792038) | human gut metagenome | study: EMG produced TPA metagenomics assembly of the A metagenome-wide association study of gut microbiota in type 2...
AAAGGCATGTGAGTTAACCGTTTCTCCAACGCGCCATGTATATTAAACTTGTCTTCCTTGACAAGTGCTAATTAATGATACTATAAGTTTATATTAATTGCAAGTAAAAAAACAAAAAAATTATAAAATATTTTTTTGTTTCTAAAATAAGTCAAAAGAAAACGGTGGGCTTATTTGTTAATATAGTGATTAAAAAGCTTATAAATAGGCAATGATAGTAACGATTTGTGCATAGGGTTAGTAGATAATATCAAGGTTACAGAGTGATTTTGTAGGTAATAATACATACGAATTTGATAGGAATATAGTTATATTTTATAAATGATAACAGTGCTTAAATACGTATAAAAATGGTGATTTTAGAAATAACAGTTATAAATAAAAAAATCAAAAAAGATGTTGAAAGCGCTTGCATATGTGTGCTATGATACAGTAGTAAAAAGACGCATCACATTGAGGGGGATACATAGCTGACTTTACAAGCATAGAACAGATTATATAAATTGATTTCACGACAATGGCTTTGTTTCGAATATAATGGACATACTTTTGAATTTATAAATTCGTTTTGAAACACCCAGCTGCCAATCATATTATAATCATGCGAAGTATCCATATGTGAATGTGTCTTATGTAAAAATCTACATTAGGAGGATAATATGAACAAAAGATTTTTAACAATTGCTGCAGCTTTATCTATGGGTGTTGCATTAACTGCTTGTAGCGGTGGAGGAGATGAAGGAAAAACTGGTGGTTCTAGTGTTGCAAATGCTGACAAACCTTTAGTATGGTATAACCGTCAACCTTCTAACAGTTCAACTGGTGAATTAGACATGGATGCATTAAACTTCAACAAAGATACTTATTATGTTGGTTTCGATGCAAATCAAGGTGCTGAACTTCAAGGACAAATGATTAAAGATTATATCGAAAAGAATATCGATACATTAGATCGTAACGGAGATGGCGTTATCGGTTACGTATTAGCTATTGGTGATGTTGGTCACAATGACTCTATTGCTCGTACAAGAGGTGTTCGTAAGGCATTAGGTACTGGTGTTGAAAAAGATGGTGAAATCGTAAGTGATCCAGCTGGAATCAACAATGATGGTTCTTCTAAGAACGTTAAAGATGGCTCATTAGAAATTGGTGGAAAAACTTATACAGTTAGAGAACTTGCTTCTCAAGAAATGAAGAACTCTTCAGGTGCAACTTGGGATGCTGCTACTGCTGGTAACACAATCGGTACATGGACTGCATCATTTGGTGATGAAGTTGACGTTGTAGCTTCTAACAACGATGGTATGGGTATGTCAATGTTCAATGCTTGGTCAAAAGAAAACAAAGTTCCAACATTCGGATACGATGCTAACTCAGATGCAGTTGCTGCAATCGCTGAAGGATATGGTGGAACAATTTCTCAACATGCTGACGTTCAAGCTTATTTAACACTAAGAGTATTACGTAATGCTTTAGATGGTGTTGATATCGATACAGGTATCGGTACAAAAGATGATGCTGGAAACGTTTTAACTGATGATGTTTATACATACAATAAGGATCAACGTTCTTACTATGCATTAAACGTTGCTGTTACTGCTGACAACTATAAAGATTTCTTAGATTCAACAGTTACTTATGCTCCAGTTTCTAACCAATTAGGTGAAAAAGATCACGCTAAGAAGAGTGTTTGGTTAAATATCTACAACGCATCTGATAACTTCTTAAGTTCAACTTACCAACCATTATTAGAAAAATATGATGACTTATTGAATTTAGATGTTGAATATATCGGTGGAGATGGACAAACAGAATCTAACATTACAAACCGTTTAGGAAACCCAGACAAATATGATGCATTCGCAATTAACATGGTTAAGACTGACAATGCAGCTTCTTACACAGGAATCCTTAAATAAATAATTCAATAAAACTTAGGATTAAGCTTATTAGGGAGAAATTATTTCTCCCTAATGTTATTTAGATAGTAGTAAAAAAATAGGAGAGATTTTATGGCAGATAAGAATGAAGAATTGGTCTTATCTATACGTGGAATGAGTAAGTCTTTTGGACGTAACCGTGTTTTGGATCACATTAATTTGGATTTAAAACCAGGTACAGTTATGGGACTTATGGGAGAAAATGGTGCTGGTAAATCAACAATGATGAAATGTCTATTCGGGACATATCAAAAAGATGAAGGTACGATTTTTTTAGAAGGAAAAGAAATTAATTTTTCCGGACCTAAAGAAGCACTAGAAAATGGTATTGCCATGGTGCACCAGGAATTAAATCAATGTCTTGAAAGAAATGTTAAAGACAATTTATTCTTGGGACGTTATCCCACAAATTCATTAGGCATGGTAGATGAAGATCGAATGAAAAAGAAATCATCTGAGCTTTTTAGAAAGCTTGGTATGACAGTGAATTTAGATACACCAATGCGAAATATGTCAGTTTCACAAAGACAGATGTGTGAAATTGCCAGAGCGATTTCATATAACTCAAAAGTCATTGTATTGGATGAACCAACATCTTCTTTAATGACACAAGAGGTTAATAAATTGTTTGATATGATGCGTATGCTTAAAAAACAAGGCATTTCGCTAATTTATATTTCGCATAAAATGGATGAAATTTTTGAAATTTGCGATGAAGTATCGGTTCTACGAGATGGAAAGATGGTTATGACAAAACCTACTTCTGAAACTAACATGAATGAGTTGATTGCAGCCATGGTAGGTCGTTCATTGGATAACCGATTCCCACCCGTTGATAATGTTCCTGGAGAACCAATGTTATCTATTCAACATGTATCAACAAAATATGAGCCATACTTAAAAGATATTACATTTGACGTTAAAAAAGGTGAGATTTTCGGCCTATACGGTTTAGTAGGAGCTGGACGTACAGAGTTGTTAGAAACGATTTTCGGTATCCGTACAAGAGCCTCAGGTCGTGTTTATTTTGACAATAAGTTAATGAACTTTAATAGTGCTAAAGAAGCAATTGAACATGGCTTTGCCTTGATTACTGAAGAGCGTAAAGCAAATGGATTGTTCTTAAAGTGTGATTTAACATTCAATACAACGATTGCAAATTTACCTTCTTATATGAGCAAGGTAGCACTTTCTGATAATAAAATGGTTCAAGCTACGAATAAAGAAATCAAAACCATGAGAACTAAGTGTATGGGACCAAATGATGCGATTACAAGTCTATCTGGTGGTAACCAACAAAAAGTTATCTTCGGTAAATGGTTAGAGAGATCACCAAATGTATTCATGATGGATGAACCTACACGTGGTATTGACGTAGGTGCTAAATATGAAATTTACGAATTGATCATCAAAATGGCTAAACAAGGAAAAACTATTATTGTAGTTTCAAGTGAAATGCCAGAAATCTTAGGTATCACAAACCGTATTGGCGTTATGTCAAATGGACGTTTAGCCGGTATTGTAAATACAAAAGATACTAACCAAGAAGAGTTGTTAAGACTCAGTGCAAAATACCTATAAAGGAGATAATTATGACAAATACAGTTACAAATATTCTTAGTCGTGATGAAGAGCTTGCACTACGTAAACCGATTGAAGATTATGTAGGGAAGATTCAAGCTGAAATTGATGAACTAAGAGAAGAAGGAACAAATAAAGTATTGGAATATTCTGAAGAAATCGAGGTTCTAAAGAGAGATAAAATTTATACTAAAAGCGAAAAAGAAGCTCGTATTTCAGAATTAAATACAAAATTACAAAAAGCTAAAGAAATCGAAGTTCAAAATAAACAGCCAATTAATGAAAAAATTGCAGTAGCTGAAAAATATTTAAAGGATCACTATCAAACAGATTACTACAACAAAGTTGTTGAAAGTAATAAGTATGAGGTTCAAAAAGCTAAGGCAGACTATGATAAAAAATTAAAAGAATTAGAAAAAGAACACAAAGATATTTTATCAGGTCTTAGTGATAAAGAAGAAATTAAAGAAGAGAACTTTATTTATAAGAACCGTTTGTTCGATGCAAAACTTGAATATACTAAAAATATGCAAGAGGCAAAAGATCGTAAACATGATGCGTTTACATTTGAATATCACTTAATTGACTTATTGAAGATGTCAAATTTCTCGTTTGCAGAAAAACAAGCTCAAAAAATTGAAAACTACAAGTACTCATTTAACACTCGTGATTTTTTATTGAAAAATGGTTTGTATATTGCGATTATTTTAGTATTCATTTTCTTATGTATCATTACACCAATTAAGAAGAATGGTTTACAACTTTTTACTGTTAATAACATTTTAAGTATTATGCAACAAGCATCTCCGAGAATGTTCTTGGCATTAGGTGTATCTGGTTTAATTATGTTAGCTGGTACTGACTTGTCCGTTGGACGTATGGTTGGTATGGGTATGACAGCCGCTACAATTATTATGCACAATGGACCTAACACGGGTTCAGTATTCGGACATGTATTTGATTTCTCAACTATGCCAGTTGGAGGAAGAATTCTTTTAGCATTAGTTGTTTGTGTTGTGTTATGTACAATGTTTACAACGATTGCCGGTTTCTTTGCAGCTAAATTTAAAATGCACCCATTTATTTCAACAATGGCGAACATGTTAGTTATCTTTGGTTTGGTAACTTATTCAACTAAGGGTGTTTCTTTTGGTGGTATTGATCAATCAATTCCAGGGAAAATTATTCCTAAAGTTGGTGGCATTCCTACAATTATTTTGTGGGCTGTTGCTGCAGTTGTGATTGTTTGGTTCATTTGGAATAAAACAAAATTTGGTAAAAACTTATATGCCGTAGGTGGAAACCCAGAAGCTGCTTCTGTATCTGGTATTTCAGTGTTTAAGGTTACTCTTGGAGCCTTTATTATGGCAGGAATCTTATACGGATTTGGTTCTTGGTTAGAATGTATTCGTATGATTGGTTCTGGTTCAGCTGCGTATGGACAAGGATGGGAAATGGATGCGATTGCTGCCTGTGTAGTAGGTGGTGTATCATTTACTGGTGGTATCGGTAAAATTTCTGGTGTAGTAGTTGGTGTGTTGATCTTTACTGCATTAACTTATTCATTGACAATTCTTGGTATCGATACTAACTTACAGTTCGTATTCTCAGGAATTATCATTCTTATCGCCGTAACTCTTGACTGCTTGAAATACGTACGTAAAAACTAATAAATTAAAAAACTCTTAGTTTTCGCTAAGAGTTTTCTTTATGTTTTCTACATCTTCTTTAGTCGCAAGACCTACTTGGAAGGCACTTGCACTACCACAACACAAACCGTTAATAAAGGCTTTTTCGTAGTTACCTGTTTCTAAATATCCTGCAAGGAAACCTGCAACCATCGAATCACCAGCACCAACTGAATTTACTACGATTCCTTTTGGTGCATTACTTTGAATCACTTCATTATTATCACTTACAAGCACTGCACCTTGTCCTGCCATAGAAATCAATACGTTTTGAGCACCCATTTCCTGTAGCTTCTTTGCGTAAGGAATGACTTCATCTCGAGTATTTAATTCGACATTGAAGATTTCACCTAACTCATGATTGTTTGGCTTAATTAAAAAAGGCTTATATTTTAATACTTTTAATAATAGGTTGTTTGTCGCATCGACAACAACTTTTATTTTCTTTTCCTGAACTCGTTCTATAATCTGTTCGTACATTGTATCAGGCAAAGTGCTTGGAATACTTCCTGAAATAACGAGAACATCTTTTTCTGTTAATGTATCTAATTGATTGAATAATTCTTGAATATCTTCCGGTTGAATGTCAGGTCCCATACCATTGATTTCTGTTTCTTCATCGGATTTCATCTTAACATTGATTCTAGATAATCCTTTTTTTACATGAATGAAATCGGTTTTAGCTCCATAGCTTTCCAATTTATGCTCAATTTCTTTTCCTGTAAAACCTGCCATAAAACCTAGGGCAGTACTTTCGTGTCCAAGATTGGATAGGACAATTGAAACATTAATGCCTTTTCCTCCGGGAAGGATTTCTTCGAATTTTGTTTTATTAATGATACCAGGCTTAAAATGATCGACTTGAATAACGTAGTCTAAAGAGGGGTTAAAAGTAATTGTATAAATCATATTGATCTCCTTTTCTTTATCTGATTATAGCATACTCCTTTTATTGTTGTTTCGCAAGTGAAATATTTTTGAAATAACAGTTGACAATTAAAATAATTGGTTTATTATGTAGATGTAGCTTTTGAAACAACAATTTACAGAGAGAGGAGACTTTTGAAATGAAAGCAAAGGCAGTGCGATTACATGGAGCTAATGATTTAAGATTAGACGAATTTGAATTACCAGAAATTAAGGAAGATGAGATTTTAGTAAAGGTTGTCTCAGACAGTGTCTGTATGTCAACTTACAAATGTGCCATCTTAGGAGTGAATCATAAACGTGTTCATGAAGATGTTGCGGATCATCCAGCTATTATGGGACATGAAATGGCGGGGGATATTGTTAAGGTTGGTGCTAAGCATCAAGACAAATTTAAACCGGGAATGAAGTTTACTTTACAACCAGCATTAAACTATAAAGGAACAATGTGGTCACCTGGTTATTCTTATGAATTTTTTGGTGGAGATACAACTTACTGCATTATTCCAGCTGAAGTAATGGAGCTAGGATGCTTACTTGAATATAAAGGTAAAGCGTATTATGAAGCTAGTTTAGCTGAACCAATGTCATGTTCGATTGGAGCGTTTAATGCAGCTTATCATACACAGATGGGCGTATATAAACATGAAATGGGAATTAAGAAAGATGGAAAACTTGCGATTCTTGCAGGAGCAGGCCCTATGGGACTTGGTGCACTAACATATGCGTTGCATAGAGATATTCGCCCTAAAATGGTAGTAGTTGCGGATGTAAATCAAGAAAGATTAGATCGAGCAGCTCATTTATTCCCTGTTGAAGAAGCGGCAGCAGATGGAATTGAATTGCATTTCGTAAATACAGGAAAGATGGAAGATCCTGCAGCCGGCTTAAAAGAAATTACAGGTGGAACTGGTTTTGATGATGTATTCTGTTATGCACCGGTTGAAGCGGTTGTGGAATTGTCAAGCGCTGTATTAGGTCGTGATGGATGTTTAAATTTCTTTGCGGGACCTACGGACAAACAGTTTAGTGCAAGAATGAATTTCTATGATGTTCACTATAATTCGACACATGTAATGGGAACTACAGGTGGAAATACAGATGATATGATTGAATCTTTACGCTTAACAGCAGAAAACCGTATTGATCCAGCTGTTATGGTTACGCATATTGGTGGTTTGAATGCAGCGGCCGAAACAACATTAAATTTGCCTAAGATTCCAGGCGGAAAGAAGTTGATTTATACGCATTTAAATATGCCATTGGTTGCATTGGCAGATTTAAGAGAAATGGGAGAAAAAGATGATCGATATACTGCGTTGGCAGATATCGTAGATGCTCATAAGGGATTGTGGTGTCCTGAAGCCGAAGAATATTTATTGGCTCATTTTGAACAAGAATAGATTTTATTAAACCGAGAATCTTGTGTATACTAAATACAGTAAATACAGGAGGTATTGTATGGAAGTAATGGATCAAAGAAGAAACGAAATTGTAGAGTTTGTGAATGAAAATCAAACGGTAACTTTTACACAATTAAAAGAAAAATTTCCTTCTGTGTCTGAAATGACATTGCGTACAGATTTAAAATATTTAGATCAAGCTAAAAGAATTGTTCGAATTCATGGGGGAGCCAAATCTATGGATGTGGTTTCTGGAAATGATGATGTATTAAAACTTCGTTACGGACGGAATGTAAACGAAAAGAAAGAGATAGCGCAAAAGGCATTATCCTTTGTAGAACCAGCTAAGACAATTTTTGTGGATTCAGGCAGTACGACTACAATGTTGGCACATGTTTTAAATAATCAAAATAATATTTTTTATACAAGTGGCTTAACGTGTGCTATAGAGATGGCAAAACTTTCTAAATCGAAAGTGTTTGTGACAGGTGGAAATCTAAATATGCAAAGTTTTAGTGTGAATGGAATGGATGGACTTCGCTGTTTAGAGAAGGTCAACTTTGATGTTGCGTTTATTGGTGTAACTCGTTATGCGAAAGATACGGGGCTTACATGCGAATCTTTAGAGGATTGTGAGTTAAAGCGAAAGGCAATTGAAAAATCTAAAAAAGTGATTGTGTTAATGGATTCTAGCAAAGTGGAAAGAAAGGGTACATATACAATTTGTGATTTAGATCAAGTGGATGTATTGATCAGTGATTCGTTACTTTCAGATAGTTTTAAACAAGAATGTGAAAAACGAGGACTATCTGTATATTAAAGAAGTCCTAAGAAAGGACAATTATGAAAACAACTCTTCAAAAGCTTGGTAAAAGCTTATCTGCGATGGTTATGCCTAATATTGGTGCTTTTATCGCTTGGGGATTTATAACAGCTTTATTTATTGCGGACGGATGGTTGCCAAATGAACAATTGGCATCGATTCAACCATATATGTTGACTTATTTATTACCAGTATTAATTGCGGCAGCCGGAGGAAGAATGGTTGGCGGTGATCGTGGACTTGTGATGGGCTCGATTGCGATTATTGGATGCATTGCCGGTGTTGGTGGAACCCAAGGTCAACCTATGTTGATGGCAGCCATGGTTATGGGACCATTTTCTGGCTGGGTAATTAAAAAATTTGATGAAATGATGGATGGACATATGCCTGCTGGCTTTGAAATGTTGATCAATAATTTCTCTGTCGGTATTTTAGGTATGTTGATTGCGATATTAGGATACTATATTATTGGCCCTTTTATGACAGGCGTTTTGACTGTGTTAACATATGGAGTTGATGTACTTGTAAATAAGGGATTAATTCCTTTGGTAGCAATCTTTATTGAACCGGCTAAGGTTTTATTCTTAAACAATGCGATCAACCATGGAATATTTACACCAATTGGAGCTGAACAAGCTGCACAAACAGGCAAATCCATAATGTATATGTTGGAGGCTAATCCAGGTCCTGGTTTAGGTGTACTATTGGCTTATTGGTTATTTGCGAAAGATAAAGCAACGAAAGATTCTGCGCCTGGAGCTATTATTATCCATTTCTTAGGTGGAATTCATGAAATTTATTTTCCATATATTTTAATGAATCCGGTTGTGATCGTTGCTCCAATTCTAGGGAATATTTGTGCAATTGCATTTTACTCTATTTTCAATATCGGATTGAAAGGTCCATCAAGTCCAGGTTCAATTATTGCTTTCTTGTCTATGGCAGAAAAAGGCTCTGTGTTCATGACAGCATTAGGTGTTTTGATTGCGGCTGGCGTTTCATTCTTGGTGGCAAGCCCAATTGTTAAGCTTGCTGGGGAAAAGAATTTAGATGAAGCTAGTAAAAAGATGCAGTCTATGAAAGCTGAAAGTAAAGGAAGAAGTGAAGCTTTATTAGATGTTTCTTTGGTTCGTAAGATTGTATTCGCGTGTGATGCAGGCATGGGATCTAGTGCAATGGGAGCTACTAAATTTAGAAACCGTTTAAAAGGTGTGCGACCAGATTTAACTGTAATGAATACTTCTGTGGATAATATTCCAGTGGATTGTGATGTTGCGGTCGTACAAGAAACTTTGGTAGAGCGTGCAAAAAAATCTGCACCTTTTGCGAAAGTAGTCACAATTTCAAACTTCTTAGCCGATCCAGCTTTAGATAATTTGTTCTTCCAGTTGTCGACAGGAGATTCGATTATGACAGAAGCTGTTAAGGAAGAGGTTGAAGAATCAAAACCGGTTCATGAAGATGTGATTCAATTGGATGGAATTAAATTAAACCTTCCTTCTGTGTCCAAAGAAGAAGCGATTACAGAAGCAGGAAAGTTATTAAGAGAATTAGGCTATGTGGATGGCGCTTATATACCGGCTATGTTGGAACGTGAAGAATTAGTAACTACATATATTGGTATGGGATTAGCTATTTCTCATGGCACTACACATGGTGATGATGTGATTCATAAAACAGGTATCGTATTGCTTCAATATCCAGATGGAATTCAGTTTGGGGATGAAAAAGCACAGCTTGTGATTGGTATTGCAGGTAAGGGTGGAGAACATATGGAAGTGTTATCTAAAATCTGTTTGGCTCTTGAAGATGAAGCTGTACTTAATAAAATGAAGACAACGAATGATAAAGAGTGGATATTAAAACAATTATCATAATAAAGAAGGACGAGCAAAAAAATTACTCGTCCTTTAATTTGTTTGCGATTTCATCGATTGAATCTAAGAAATAGATGTTTTGTTGCTGCTTTGGCGTGGATAATTCACAATCAATCATGTGTTGTAAGAATGCTTTTAAATGATCATAATATCCGTTCACATTATAGAAAATGCATGGACATTCAAGTTGGTACAGTGAAAGTTTTGATAAGATTTCACTGACTTCTTCTAATGTTCCAGTTGCGCCTGGAAAGGCAATGAAAGCATCTCCAAGTTCAATCATTCTTGTTCTTCGATCGGCAATATCTTTTTCAATGTATAACTTGGTAAGATTATCCATGTGGACACCTTCATCCACAAACATTTGTGCTTCTACACCAATCACTTTTCCACCCGCATTTAATGTGCTGTTGGCAAGTTCTCCCATCAATCCGGTTTTTGATCCACCAAATACTAATGTATGATTGTTTTTGGCAATCCATGTTCCTAATTCTATTATTTTTGTTCTAAAGTCAGGATCATTCCCATAGGTTGATCCCAAATATACTGTAATGTTCATAAACTACCTCCTGCATTTAGTTTACATTAAAATTGTGCACAAAAAAAGCTTAGCACAGGCTAAGCTTACATGGAAATAAATCCAAATGCGTTCGCAATCGAACTTAATAAAATGATGAATGCGAAAATTGGACATAAGTATTGAATCATGAAATTGAATATTTTCTTACGTTTGAATGAATTTCCATCTTGTGTGATTTCTGCTTCGACTTTTTCTAATCCAACAACTCTTGAAACAAAGATACAAATCGCAATGGCAGCGATAGGCATCATGACAGAGTTTGTCAAGAAATCAAAGAAGTCTAAAAATTGCATTCCGATGATTGTTACGTTTGACAATGGTCCATATCCTAAACAAGAAAGTGTTCCAAGTCCAATCATAATAATTCCTAAAATGATTGTAGATTTCTTTCTAGACCAATGTAATTCATCTTGAAATGTAGATACAGCACTCTCTGTTAATGCGATTGAACTTGTAATAGCTGCAAATAACACCAACAAGAAGAAAATGATACCGATACCTGTACCTAGTCCCATACTTGCGAATACTTTAGGGATTGTGATGAACATCAAGGATGGTCCAGCTTTTAATGTTTCCATATCTCCTCCAGAAAAAGAGAATACAGCTGGAATAATCATCAATCCTGCCATGATCGCAATGGCTGTATCGAAAATTTCTACGTTTTCTGTTGAACCTTCAATAGAAACATCTTTTTTCATATAAGAACCAAATGTGATTAAGATACCCATCGCAATGGATAATGAATAGAACATTTGTCCCATAGCGCTAACTACGGTCATCCATGAAAAATTATCAAAATTAGGAATTAAGAAATACTTAACACCTTCAAATGCGCCAGGTCGACTGATTGAATATCCTGCAATGATTACAGATAATACGACAAGAACTGGCATCATAAATTTGGATACTCTTTCAATTCCGTTTTGAACACCTGCATAAATGATGGCAAGTGTAAAGAAAGTAAAGAGTATAAAACATATTTCTGTAGATACTCCATTTGAAATGAAAGTTGAAAAATATGTGTCAGTAGCCAGTAATTTTGCGTCACCTTTTAAATACTCAAATAAATACTTGATGACCCATCCTCCGATTACAGAATAATAAGGAACAATCAAAATAGGTATAATGGCATTGATCCATCCGGAAAATGATGCGAACTTTGTCTTTGCGAAAGTATGAAAAGCTCCAACTGGACTTTTCTTTGTCATGCGACCTAGTGTTGTTTCGGCTATGATCATTGTATAACCAAAAGTTAAGGCAAGAACAATATAAATAAGTAAGAAGATTCCTCCTCCGTATTTAGCGGCTAAATAGGGAAATCTCCATATATTGCCAAGACCAACACTGGCTCCTGCGGCAGACAAGACAAATCCTAATTTGCCAGAAAATGTACTACGTTTATTGTGCATAATAAAAACACCCTTCCTCAGTGATTATGATTATATCATCTATGAAAGGATTTACGCAAATTTGTGAAAAAATAATGTTAAATTTTCTGAAAAATGTGTTTTAGATAAAAAAAGAAGTCCTTTCGGACTTTGTTTGAAATATGGTGACGCGTACGGGATTCGAACCCGTGAATGCATGCGTGAAAGGCATGTGAGTTA
>ERZ791734.2316-NODE-2316-length-12418-cov-3.735663_pt1 | contig 12418 bp, 4 predicted proteins | sample MGYA00509953_ERZ791734 | MGnify/ENA primary metagenome ERZ791734 (study PRJEB30046, sample SAMN00792038) | human gut metagenome | study: EMG produced TPA metagenomics assembly of the A metagenome-wide association study of gut microbiota in type 2...
AGTCGAAGTATCTCCTCTCTTGAAATGATGAAGAGAATGAGATCCTTCGATAAGCTCAGGATGACAGATAGTATCAGATAATTAAGCACGAATATTTAATGATAACTACAAGCATTATTGATCAGCCATCATTTCTTACCTGTGAGACTTTTGTTTCTTATCTGTGAGACTTTTGTTTCTTACCTGAGAAACTTTTGTTTCTTGCCTGTGAAACTTTTGTTCCATAGGCAAGGCACTTTTGTTTCAATAGGAAGAAACAAAATAGAACAAATAGAGGTGCGACAAAGCACTATTGTTTCAAATACTCTGAGGGCAATACCCCAAACTCTTCCTTAAAGCATTGCCGGAAATAAACCACGCTGTTTATACCTACCCTGAAAGCAACTTCGGAGATATTATACCTGCCTTCTAGAAGCAACCGTTCAGCATGCTGCATTTTTATCTTACGAACATATTCATTGGTAGACAAGCCTGTCAAAGCTTTCATCTTGCGATACAGCGTAGACTTACTCATACACATATTATCAGCCAGATAACCTATGTCAATCTTCTCGGATGACAACCGGGCTTCTATCAGCTGATTTATCTTCTCAATAAACTCATTATCCAGTTTATTCAAAGACTCTGCCAATAAAGCACGTTTCTCATCCATATTATGATGTGGAGTACTGGTATTAAAACGCTCTGTCAGCCGCTTGCGGGATTCAAGCAAATTGTTGATACGACTATGCAGGAGAGTAGCACTGAAAGGTTTCGTCAGATAAGAATCGGCTCCCACCTGATATCCCTCTTCTTTATCCTGCAACGAATCTTTAGCAGTCAACAGAATAATGGGAATGTGACTGGTGCGCACATCTTCTTTCAATATTTTACACATCGTAATTCCATTCATCACAGGCATCATGATATCACTCACAATGATATCAGGAATACTATTTAATGCCTGCTCCATCCCTGTTCGCCATTCGCCGCTGTTTTCACTTCAAAATCATCAGAGAAGGATTCAGCAATATAATTGCAGATGTCCTGATTATCTTCCACTATCAACATAATACGCTTTCCACCGGAAGCTGACTCAGGAATCTCTTCTTTTTCTTCCTTTTCATCTACGGTTCTTTCCGGTGAATCGGCATGTAATACATGAGGATAAGTATTATCAGTCAATAGACTGAAATAGAAGGTACTACCTGTGCCTAAGGTACTCTCCACCTTTATTTCCCCCTCATGCAACGTCACCAGATTTTTCACCAGTGCCAGGCCGATGCCGGTACCCGAAGCCTGATGATCACCTCCTTCCTGATAATAACGATTAAAGATATAGGGTAATGCCTCAGGAGTAATGCCAAAACCGGTATCACTTACTTTTATTTCGGTATAGCTGATATTATTCCGTACCACATTGTGCAATCCCAGGGTGATAGAACCCTTCTCGGTATATTTAATAGCATTAGAGATCAGATTATCCAGGATAATAGTCACTATCTCTTTATCAAAGTATAGAGGCATATCCTCTTTTTCCAGTTCGATGCGAAACTCAATATCCGGCTTACGATTCAGTTCTTTATATTTAAGTCCTATTTCGTATACCAGATTGGCAATATTGTCATGAGCCACACAAAGCTTCTTATTCTGTGTTTCCGTCTTTCTGAATTCCAGTATCTGGTTGATCAGATTCAATAATCGTATGGCACTTTGATGGATAACTGATATCTTCTGGGCATCCTTGTTGGAAAGCGAATTACTCTTCTGCATATCTTCCAGTGGGCCCAGTATCAATGTCAGCGGTGTACGAAGTTCATGCGTGATGTTGGTATAAAAACGCAGACGCTCCTGATTCAGTTCCTGCTCTTGCACATGATTCTTTTTTTCCAGATCGTACAGAACTTCCATATCAAGCTTCTTCTTGTAAGCATAAAGAATGAAGAACAGGATGGCTCCACTCAACAACACATAGCTGCATTTCGCCCACCAGGTAAGCCACAAAGGCGGAACAATATGGATATCCAAAGTTGTAACCTCATCCGACCATTCCTGGTTCTTGATACGGGTTTTTACCATGAAATGATAATCACCGGGAGGCACATTACGGAAGGTTACGCTATTGGGGTCTGTCACCGTATACCATGCATCTTCCAGTCCTTTCAGCATATAGGCATACTCCACCTGGTTGACCAATGCATAGTTCCGTATATTAAAAGTAATATTAAAGCTATTCTGCATATACTTCAGCCTTACTTTCGACTGACCGTCAATACTGACCACTTCTTCATTGTCTCCCATATTACCCAAAGGAGCAAATATCTTCATTTCCGTGATAACAGCCGCAGGAGACTCACGCTTTGTCAGAACAAAATCCGGATTGAAGTGGCAAAGTCCATTGATGGAACCGAAATAAATCTCTCCATTCTGATCCTTAGCTACACTGCCACTCATAAAATTTCCCATCGGCACATTATCCCAATGGTCATAGTTATAGAAAACATCCTTATCCCGCAACAGACAACTGATTCCCTTATTGGTGCTCACCCAGATATTATGATTCGCATCTTCCGTTATAGCACGTATATGTGTATTGGTTAAGCCTTCTTCACGGCGGTAAACCTTATATCCCCAATCGGATGGCGAGGAGAAACACACCAAACCTTCTCCTGTCCCGACCCATACATTCTTCCTGCTGTCTTCATAAATTGCATTGATGGTATTGGAAGGGAACAGGTTCTCCATATTAAAGAGCTTGATATCCTGCAACTCATCATCTCCTATCCCCAGGCCACTCCCAAAAGAACCGATCCACAGACGTCCCTGAGAGTCCTTCATAACGCACCGCACCAGATTGTTCTCAAACTCATAATGTCCCACGATCTTCTTATCAGCCAGACTAACTTTGTAGATACCACGACTGGTACCAATCCACAGAATATGCCGGTCGTCTTCATAGAACGAACGGATATCCTCGTGTTCTAATTCTTTAAGGAAGTTCCGGTGGAATATCTTTCTCTTCGCATCGTAATAATTCACTCCACCCATAAATAAGCCGAACCACAGATTATCTTCCGAGTCGCGCAGTGAGGCCAGTACAGAGTTTCCACTCATATCTTCAATCTCTTCCTGATAAACGGATACCCGTTTACCTTGATCAAAGACATTGATTCCTCCCCCATCTGTTCCAATCCACAATTTACCTTGGCTATCCACACAAACGCTGCTTGCTGTTTTATTATTCAGGCGACTCATTGAATTCTGATTGGGAGAATAGTAATAACCGCCAAACAAAGGTGGCTCATAGCTTAAGAAATTTATGCCACCACCCCATACACCCGTCCAGATATTCTTGAATGAATCCTGAAAAATGCACCTCGTACTTGAATTAGAGAGACTGTATCCGTCATCTCCTTCCCTGATATAATGAAATTGAGTCTGTTCGGGTAGCAGGAACAAACGCTGCGATAAATCCATTATGGCTATTCCGCCAAATTCCATAGCTATCCACAACTTATTCCCGTCAAGCTGCTTAATGTCGTAGATATAGTGCGAAAGATTCCCGTCTGAATTAAACTGGATGAAATTCTCTGATTCAGGATTAAACAATGCCAGACCTTTGTTTGTCCCTACCCAGATATTATTATTCAGATCCTTATATACGCATCTCACTTCATTACCCGGCAAACTGTGCCGATCACCCGGATCATGCACGAAGTTCTTCGCCCTTTTATCTTTAATGGAAAGAATACTAAAACCATTATGGACATGACCTACATATAACTTACCATTCCCCCCATCAGCAACAGTCCAGATGTTATCACTGACAAGCCCCGGTATATTTGCCGTATTATAATGAGAAAAGTGACCGGTTTCTTTATCGAAATATTCAATTCCTTTCCAATAAGTTGTCACCCACAGATTTCCATCAGCAGCGGCAATAACATTGGTTACGTCATCCGTAATGATACTTTCAGGCACAGCCTCATTATGCCGGTAGAATGTAAAGGTGTCCTTTACATAATTATAAGCATTCAACCCCGCCCTCTGTGTGCCAATCCATAAGATGGAATCCTTCGGATCATCCAGCAGGCAGTTCAGTTCATTCCCCGTAATGCCATAGCCGTTCTTTGTTTCATTCTTATAGTAAGTAATGAAGCGCGTTCCATCGAACTTATTCAAGCCCTCTTCAGTCGCAAACCATAAAAAGCCCTCTTTGTCCTGGGCTATGCTAACCACATAGTTATTGGATAATCCCTTCTCAATTCCCAATTGCCTGACAGCATAAGGTTGTGCCGTCAGAAGGGCAGGTAACAACAGTAAGTAAAGTAATAATCTGCTTTTCATAACATCAATTTTCTATTGCAATCCAAAAGTATAAATAAATTCTTTATTTCAGATACACAAATCGTTCATTGCAAGATTTACATCCCCTCACTGCAAGATTTATGCAGTTCAAGAAAACTAAGATAGCTTACATTTGCATTATCTAAAAGTGATATTTTAGTAAAGAATGTATCTAATTGTTTAACTTTAAAAGTAATATGTATGAAGAAGAAGCATTTATTCAATGCCGCCCTACTCTGGGCATTCTTATCACTGACTTTATGGACTACAGGATGTAGCGACGACGATGGCTATCCTGATGTGGACGGACAGGCACCTTCCATAGAAATGACACTTGAACACATTCAGACTGCAAATGGTCGCACATTTACACTGGAAGGAACGATTAAAGATGCTGATGGTATTTCAACCATTCAACTGCAATGTGCCGACCTGAACCTCAACAAAACAATCGATTTGATCGAGATTTATGAGAAACCTCTCGAAACTTACGAATTGAGCTACGACTTCAAAATTCAACCGGATGAAATCGGTGAACAGTTCACCGTAAAAGTTACCGTAACCGACGTAGGCGGACGTACTGTTTCACAAGATGTACTTGTAACGTTGGACGGAGACTTTGAAGATCCAGTATTCGTTATTGCACCCGAAAAGGGTGGTATGGTCACCGTATTGCTGAGAGAAGGTGAAATCCCTACACTCAACATGAATATCTCGATAACTGACGACCGCGGACTGGATTATCTATTGGTAAATATCGAAGGCATCGAAGGATATGAAAACCTGAAAATAGATGCTGATGGTGAAAAAGCTTTTGAGCACTCATTCAACATCACAATGCCTAATGAAAAGAAGGACTATCCGATGACACTTACTGCTGTCGACAAGACAGGAAAAAGCACAATGATAGAATGTACCGTATCTGTAACCGATGTGCAAGATTTCGAAAAGATGTATCTGGCAGACGTAGCTACCGAAGCAGAACTAAACAGCGATGTATTCGGCGTACCGATGCGCATAGATCATGTGGGCGAATTCCAATATCAAGCTCTCTATTATTGCCAGAAAGCTAATACGGAAATCTTCTTCTTACCGCAAAAGACAAGTTTTTCTCCTGTTTGTTATGGTATTGATCCGACAGATGAAGCCATGCTGACCGATGATCCGGCACTGGCTAAACCAATTGTACTGACAGAAGCTAATGTATACTATAAAATCAATATCAATATCTTGCTGAAGACGTATGAAATGGAAACTTATTCACTTGCAGAAGCTGTAGACCCATGGCCTGCAAGCATGAAATACGGCTTACCTACCATGGATAAATGGAACAACAACAGCGGTGAGATGATGGACTTTACGTTCGGTCTGACATCTGACAATCCTACCGGAGTAGTCTCCTTCAAACAAGATGCCACTAACCCGCACTTGTTCTACAATGAGCCTATGTCACTGACAGCAGGAGAGTCAATGAACTTCATTATTCACAACTATCACACAGACCAATGGTGGAACTTTGTTCGCTGGTGCAGCGATACTGAAGAAGAGCCTGAAATATTCGGCTATTACACCGGAAGTGCATTTAAAAATTCCAATTACACCGGTCCCACTACAACACAAGATGTATGGTCTAAACCCAAAGTGACTGTAACCGGCACCTATCAATTCTGGTTTGATTCCCACCTGGGTAGAGCGAAATTAGTACGAGTAAATTAACCTAATAATAGTCTGACAAATGAGAAAGCAACTATTAATTGCATGTCTTTTATTACTGTCCATATGTAGCTATGCGCAACAGGTAACAGTAAAAGGTATAGTAACTTCAGCTACCGATAAGGAGCCTCTGATTGGAGCTACAATTCAAGTGAAAGGTGCCGGTACAGGTACAATAACTGGCATCGACGGTGATTACACGTTAATGAACGTGCCATCGAATGCCGTGCTTGTGTTCTCTACAATTGGTTATGACACACAAGAAATCAAAGTGAACGGACAGACTACCATCAACGTTGTGCTGTCGGAATCCTCCGAGTTGCTGGACGAAGTGGTAGTTATCGGATATGGTGCCGTAAAGAAAAGTGACCTGACCAGTTCTATCGCCACAGTTAAAGGAGAAGAAATCACCGAAACTGTGACTGGTAATGCCATGGATGCCTTACAAGGTAAAATCAATGGTGTACAAGTTACCAGTGGTGGTGGTCCGGGTACACAACCCAAAGTACTGATCCGTGGTGTCACTACAGTCAACGGAACCGACCCGCTCTACGTAGTAGATGGCATGCCGGTAGGTACAAATATCAACTTCCTGAACAGTAACGACATACAGTCTATGGAAGTTTTGAAAGATGCTTCAGCTGCTGCTATCTACGGAACACGTGCCTCTAACGGTGTAATCCTGATTACGACCAAGAAAGGTATCGCTGGAAAAACAAACATCAGTTTCAGTGCATCGGCAGGTTTCCAAACATTATCCAAACCCAAAGTGGCAAATGCGGCTGAATATAAGGAAGTGTTCAACACCCGCTACACCAATGATGGAGGTACCTCTATCTGGAATGATACCGGTGCTACTACCAATCCTAATGGTACCGACTGGTGGGACGAAGTAATCAATAAAACTGCCCTGGTACAGAACTATTCGCTTAACATTTCCGGTGGTAATGACAAGTTGGTCTATAACCTCAGTTTAGGCTATTTCCGCAATGACTCACAGTACGATTACGGATACTGGGACAAAATCAATGCCCGCCTCAATACAGAATATACTTTCAACAAGTACATTAAAATGGGTTTTGACATTGCACCCCGCGTAGAGTCATGGGATGATACCCCCAATCTCTTTTCGGCTGCTATGTCAATGGATCCGACAACTCCCGTGTTCAAACCGCAAGATCAGTGGGTAGACAATGAATTTAACAACTACCAACGTTCTTACAACAATCAAGAATGGAATCCTGCCGGTTCGTTATCACGCCAGAATGGTCATTCACGCGAAATGGGTGCCATTGTGAATACCTACCTACAGATCAACCCAATTGAGAAACTTACTTTACGTACGCAATTCGGAGCTAATGCTCATTTCCGCCGCTCAGATGGATTCACACCCGAATTCTATATCGATGCTTTGGAACAGTCTACATTGAGTAATGTTTCCCGTGAGATGCAGGAATGGCTCGACTGGAACTGGACCAATACTGCAACTTATTCTGACACTTTTGCTTCAAAGCATAACCTCAATATAATGGGTGGTTTCACAGCAGAACGTTTTGCATGGTTCCAGACCAAGGCTTCACGCGACGATGTGCCCAACAATATGGACATCATGCAGGAAGTAAATGCCGGTACACAGAATCAGAAAGGTGACGGTACTACCACCTACAACACGTTGATATCATACTTGGGACGTATCATGTATAACTATGATAACCGTTACTATGTGACAGCATCTATCCGTGCCGATGGTTCTTCCCGCTTCCCCAAAGGAAACAAATATGCTATCTTCCCCGCGGTATCTGCTTCATGGCGCATCATCAGCGAAAGCTTTATGCAAGACCAGAAGGTATTCAGCAATCTGAAACTACGTGGTGGTTGGGGTCGTGTAGGTAACCAGAACATCGACAACGATGCTACTCTTACCCTACTGGGACAAGCTGACTATGTATTTGGTTCAACTCCCGTCCGTGTACCCGGTACCATGATATCAGGCGTAGGAAACAATCAACTGCAATGGGAAACAGTGGAAGACTGGAACGTAGGTGTGGACATGTCATTCCTAAACTCCCGCCTAGGTGTAACTTTTGAATATTTCCAAAAGAAATCCAGCAACATGCTCTATCAGAAACAGAATATCTTCGCTATCGGTTATCCCGATTGGAACAGCACTGTATGGATGAACATCGGTAGTATGAAAGCCAGCGGTTGGGAATTAAGCCTGAACTGGCAGGATAAAGTATCTGATTTCTCTTACAATGTAGGTGTAAACCTTTCAGCTGTGAAAAACAGAGCTATCAAATTCTCTGGAGACGGACCTATTCAGACTGGTGGGTTCAATAGTGATCAGATCATCCGTAACGAAGACGGTGGTTTAATTTCACGGTTCTACGGATACGTGGCAGATGGTATCTTCCAAAACTGGAGCGAGGTATATGCTCATACCAACGAGCATGGAAAACTGATACAGGATAAAGCACAGCCAGGTGATATCCGCTTCAAGGACTTGAATCATGACGGTGTACTGGACGAGAACGATAAGACATGGATCGGTAACCCTTATCCAGACCTTATGGTAGGTTTGAATCTGGGCTTCAATTACAAGAACTTCGACTTCACAGCCAACTTCTACGGAACACTCGGCAACGATATCTTTAATAAAACCAAAGGATTATATTCCGGGGTAAGCGGGCAGAACGTATGGGCAGGTACGCTGGAAAAAGCATGGCATGGCGAAGGTACCAGCAATGACATTCCACGCTTATCATACAACGACCTGAACCAGAACTATACACGCGTATCCAGCTTCTTTGTAGAAGACGGTTCGTACATGCGATGCAAACTGCTTCAGGTAGGTTATACTCTTCCCAAGAAGCTGCTGCGCGGAACAGAGTTGCGTCTTTCATTCTCAGCACAGAATCCGTTCACTATCACCGGTTATTCAGGTATGGATCCCGAACGTCCGCAGATTGGTAATGATGGAAGTGTAATCGAAACAGGTATCGATGGCATTGCCTATCCCAACCCACGTACATTCTTGTTTGGTATTGACTTTAAATTTTAATCCTTGACAACAATGAAACAGATATTAGCAATATTGACATTGATTGCCTCGCTGACATTCACCTCTTGCGAGGACTTCCTGACCGAGGAAGTGCGTGGGCAACAAAATCTCGACACCTATTTCCAAAGTGTAGAGGAAGCCGAGTCATTCATCACCGGTTGCTACCAGGCCATCACTTTCGGTGGCTGGTGGAACATCAATACGGTATGGTTACTTTCCGAAATGTGCAGCGATGACGGTTGGATGGGAAATACAACCCAAAGCCAGAGTGATTATATCTCTTTAGCGCATTATCAGGGTACAGGACAGAGCAACGGAGCCATCTCAAACTTCTGGCAATACCGTTATAAAGGCATCTTACGCTGCAACGTAGCCGTAGAACGTATCTCACAATCCGAATTCTCGGACGAAGACATGAAGAATCGTCTGATAGGCGAAGCCCGCTTCCTGCGTGGATATTTCTACTTCGAACTGGTAAGAAACTTCGGCGGTGTACCTCTCGTTACAAGCTTCCTGTTGCCCGAGGAGATACAAGGCATTACCCGCGCTTCTGCCGAAGATGTATATAAGTTCATCGAAGATGATCTGAAAGCTGCCGCCGACGCGTTACCAAAACGTAGTGAATATGCTGCCACCGATATAGGACGTGCTACCAGTGGTGCAGCTTTAGGCCTGCTAGGTAAAGTTTACCTCTATCAGGAAAAGTGGCAAGAAGCACATGATGTATTGGAAACCGTTATCGACAGCAAAGAGTACGAACTGCTTGATAACTTCGGTGACGTATGGAGTGTTGATCACAACAACAGTAAAGAGAGTCTGTTTGAAGTACAGTATATGTACGACGGTACTTATTCATTAGGTGGTTCACTGACAATAATCACCGGTGCACGTAATGGTCCCGGCGACGGATGGTCTTGGGGTCAGCCTACTGCCAACCTCGAACAGGCTTACATTGACGCAGGTGATACCGAACGCCTTCGCTGGACTATCATCAAAACCGGATGTACCGAGATTGCCGGTGAAGATAACTTCGATAAGTTCATTGAAAATAGCAAAGACATGGCTAATTACAAGACTTATATCGAGAAGTATGGTTGGGATCCGGATTGCTATATAATTGACCCTGCACAACATAAATCGGCACGTATCGTCCGCAAATATTTCGTACCTATCGAAAAGCGTCCGGAAGTGTACAATACAGACAAGATTCCTTTGGATCACCGCATCTTGCGCTATGCCGATGTATTGCTGATGTATGCCGAAGCCTGCAACGAACTGGGTGATGACGCTACAGCACGTAAATACCTCAATGAAGTACGTAACCGCGTAAACCTGGAGGATGTAAAATCAAGCGGCAACGATCTCCGCAAAGATATCCGTCTGGAACGTCGCCTGGAATTAGCATGGGAGCAAAATCGCTTGTATGACATCCGCCGCTGGACCGACGACAATGGCAAGAAGGTGATTTCCAATCTGCTGGGAACCAATGGTACTTTCGTTAAGTATAACACAGATGCCGCTACCCGCGACCTCTATGAATGGGAGAACCAGGGCGAAGCAAGTAATAAAGGTGCTGGCTTTGATGCAAACCGCGACATGGTATTCCCCATTCCTTTGTATGAAATCACAATGTCTAATGGTTCTATCGTTCAGAATCCGGGTTGGAATTAACCCCGGTGAATGTCTAAATAGAATTCTTCAATAGGTCTTTATACTCTGTCGCGGATAGTTTCATAATAGATTATCCGCGACAGTCTTTTTTTAAACCATCGAATATTTATGAAGCTAAAATATTATTTCACTCTGCTGTCCCTGCTTTCCTTTATGGCTTGCAGTGACGATTCTCCTTCTACACCCGATACCCCCGATCAACCGGATGTACCGAATAGCGTAGAGAAACTAGTCACCATTAATGCCGGAAAAACCTATCAGACTATCACAGGATTCGGCGCATCAGACTGCTGGAATCCTTCCTATGTAGGTAAATACTGGACCAACAGCCGTGACAAAATCACCGAATTACTCTTCTCTTCCGAAATCCAGGCAGGAAGCCCCAAAGGTATCGGTCTCTCCATGTGGCGTGTAAACCTTGGCGGTGGAACTGCCGAACAAGGTGATGCAAGCGGCATTACCGATAAATCCCGTCGCGCAGAGTCATACCTGACAAACGACTTGACCCTTGACTGGAATCGTTGCGAAGGGCAACGTTATTTCCTGAACCGTGCTAAAGAGTTCGGTTGCGAAAGTATCGTCCTTTTCAGCAATACACCACCCGTACAATATACACAGAACGGCAAAGGTTTCTCCAACCAAGGAGGAGCATCAAACCTGAAAAATGATTGCTACGATGACTTTGCCGCTTACATGGGCGATGTAGCTCAATACTACATAGATAAAGGTTATCCTGTGACGCACATCTCACCGGTCAACGAACCGCAATACAACTGGGATGGAGGACAAGAAGGAAGCGGCTGGACCAATGACGAAGTTGCCAGATTGGCCCGCGAACTGGATGATGCCTTAACCGAACGTAATTTGTCTACCGATATCCTGCTCGGTGAATCGGGCGACTGGGAATACTTATATAAGACCAAAGACGATGCCAATCGCAGTAACGTTATGTCTGCCTTTTTCACCCCCGGCTCGTCAGCTTATGTAGGTGACTTAAATCATGTAAAGAAACTAATCTGCGGTCATAGCTATTGGACCGATGGTACTTGGGACGGTATGCGCAGCGTACGTAAGCAAGTGGCACAAGCAGCAACGCAATATGGTGTAGATGTATGGCAAAGTGAATGGAGCATGCTGGGAGACAACTACAGCAACACAGAATTTGTAGGATATGACAATGCTACAGAAATGGATATCGCATTTTATATGTCGAGAGTGATACACAATGACCTTACCGTAGCAGGAGTATCTTCATGGAGCTACTGGACTTCCATGGACGTAGCCCGTTGGGGACATAAAAACCGTTTTCTTCTGATATCCCTCGTACCTGGTGGAGGAATCAACGACAACAATGACAACATAGAAAAAGAAGGTACCTTCCAACCCACTGCCACCCTTTGGGTATTGGGTAATTATAGTCTGTTCATCCGCCCCGGATACCAACGTATCAACATGCAACTGACCGAATCGCTCAACTTCTTTGGATCTGCATGGCTATCCCCGCAAGGAGATAAAATAGTAGCCGTCTTCACCAATATGTCCAGCAAGAATGTCCGCCTAAGCGAAACTCATGAAGGATGGAGCAACGAAGCTACGTCAATCCGGACCTACACCACTACCAATAGCAAAAAACTGACAGAAGCCACC
>ERZ791734.2323-NODE-2323-length-12382-cov-2.767502_pt1 | contig 12382 bp, 9 predicted proteins | sample MGYA00509953_ERZ791734 | MGnify/ENA primary metagenome ERZ791734 (study PRJEB30046, sample SAMN00792038) | human gut metagenome | study: EMG produced TPA metagenomics assembly of the A metagenome-wide association study of gut microbiota in type 2...
TTTCGCTCAGATCGGCCAGCCCGGACTTCCAGATACACTATTTCGCTTATTCGGGCGAGATGATGAAGGTTGCCTGCTTCCGACTGGACCCGGCATTCATGCATTTCATGAAAGAGAATTCCTGTTATACACATACCAGACTCGAAACCATACGCCCCATCCTGAGAATGATAGAGGCAAGCGCCGCCATCTATGCCGACAAGGAAAATCAGTTTCGCGAAAGCATTGCCCAGAACCTACTTCAGATATTCTTCCTGGATACTTATGATAAGGTACAGAGATATTTCACGAAGGAACAACTGGAGGGAGGCAACCGGAAAGGACAGCTGTTCAAAAAGTTCATCCACCTGGTACATACCAATTGTACCATGCAACGGGATGTAGCCTTTTATGCCGAGCAACTTTGTATTTCTACACGCTACCTTTCCGCTATTACTAAAGAGGTAGGCCAGATTTCCGCTAAAGAAATCATTGATGAGTTTCTCACACTGGAAATCAAAGTCGCCCTACAATCCACCAACCTCTCACTAAAAGAGATAGCCGACCGGTATAATTTTCCCGACCAGTCGTTCTTCGGACGGTACTTCAAGAAGCATACGGGAATGTCACCGAAAGAATACAGAGCAAAAAGAATATAATAGATAGAAAACAATTGCATTGACGCAAATCAACAATAAATAAACGCATACTGACGCATATCAACAAACACAAACGGTTTACATTTGCAGTGAACAATTAAAAAGCGAACCGCAAATTTAATACCGTATGCTGAAAGTACTGCTATTATCCGATTTTACCAGCGCGTACAGCCGCCTTTTATTAAAAGGTTTCCTGCGATATTCCATGGAAGTGGGCAACTGGCGCTTTTATCGAATTCCATTGAGCCGTGAAGACTTCAATGACGAAAAAGCAATCGAAACAGTCATTGATATTGCCCAGCGCTGGGGAGCGGATGCCATCATGGGACAGCTGTCCGAAGTAAATACCGAACGGCTGCGCTCCATAGGCATCCCCGTCATCCTGCAAAACTACACCAATCGTGTGGACGGCATATCCAATATTACCGGTGATTACTACGGCACCGGCGAAATGGCCGCCAACTACTTCTTGCGGAAAGGTTACACTAATTTTGCTTTCTACGGCACCAGTGATACAATCTGGTCACGCGAACGTGAAGAGGGCTTCTGTACCCGCCTCGCCGAAGTAGGGCAGCATGCCTATATCTATAATGAAGAGAGCAACATCCGCTATGGCTCCACTTCCGACCAGCAGACCCTCCAAGCCTGGTTGCAGCAACTCCCCCATCCCACAGCCTTGTTTGCCTGCGACGACGTATTCGCCTTACGCATAACCGAAGTCTGCGGTATCAGCAACATTCAAGTCCCCCAGGATCTGGCTGTTTTGGGAGTGGATAATGACGAAATACTCTGCAATATGTCCGACCCTCCCCTTTCTTCCATCGTGCTGGATGTAAAGAACGGCGGATATCAGGCAGCCAAACTGCTGCACAGCATTGTGAAGGATAAGCAACTGCCACAATTCAATATCGTTATCAATCCCATCCGCATTGAACGCAGAAAGTCAACAGAAGGATACTCGGTAAGTGACAAACTGGTCCTTGGTGCCCTGAAACTTATTGAGACGGAGAACAACGGCCTTATCAGCATCACAGAAATACTGAACCGCCTTTGTGTTTCACGCCGTGTACTGGAAAAACATTTCCGTAAGGAAGTCGGCATTTCCATTTACCAATATATACTGGATTACCGCACTTCCTGTTTCGCCGAGAAACTGTTAACCTCAGACCTGCCCATCATGGATATAGCCTTTGAACTGGGTTATGAAGATTACATCAATCTTACCAAATCCTTTAAGCGAATCTATCAGATGACTCCAACCCAATATAGGAATTACTATAAGTACGGGAAAACAACCACTATTATTAACCCTAATAACCAATGAGAAACAGTGAGAAATTTTATTCTTTTACCTAACTCGTCAGGAAAGAACACTTCAATGCGAAGTATCTTCCTCATTGTATGTATGTGCTGTAGCTTGATTACTCTGGCTCAAAGCAATTTCAAGGTATCCGGTATCGTTATCGGAGTAGACAAAGAACCCATTATCGGGGCTACCATTCAAGACAAAAGCAACCAGACAGGTGTCATTACCGATGTAGAAGGACGCTTTACCATCAATGCTTCTTCGCGCAACGCCGTGTTACGCGTCGGCTATATCGGAATGAAATCAGAAGAAATCAAAGTAGAAGGGCGTTCCCAAATCACCATCATCCTTCAGGAAGAAGCCGTGAAGATAGACGAAGTGGTAGTAACCGCCCTCGGCATCAAGCGTGAAGCCAAAGCTTTAGGTTACGCTGTATCTTCCGTAAACAATGACGCACTGACAGCCGGTAACGAGCAGAATGTAATGTCTGCCATCTCGGGTAAAGTAGCCGGTGTGGATATCTCTTCCACAACAGCAGGCCCTTCCGGTTCCACACGCGTCATTATCCGCGGTAATTCCCAGCTGACAGGTTCCAACCAGCCCCTATATGTCATCGACGGCATGCCGGTGGACAATACGGAACTGGAAGGTGCAGGCAAATGGGGTGGTTACGACTATGGTGACGTATTGTCCTCCCTCAACCCGGATGATATTGAAAACATTTCTATCCTGAAAGGCCCGTCCGCTTCCGCACTTTATGGCTCCAGAGCTTCCAACGGTGTTGTCCTCATCACCACTAAGTCCGCCCAGAAGAAAAAGGGTATAGGTGTGGAGTTCTCATCCAACCTGAGCATTGTTAAATTACTGACTGGTTTCGACGATTACCAGCGCGTCTACGGTCAGGGCCGCGACGGGCGTCCCTCGATGTCCGGTCAGTCGGCATCGACTACTTCGCAAGTAGCTTGGGGTGGAAAGTTAGACCCCAACATGGATGTACATATCTATAATGATGAGATACGGAAGTATGGTAATGTGAACAACAACATCCTGAGTTTCTTCGATACCGGTATCACTACCACCAATGCCGTTGCCTTCAGCAAGACCAATGACTTGTCGGCTTTCCGTGTATCCGTATCTGATATGCGCAACTGGGATATCGTGCCCGAATCGGAACTGAGCCGTACCAGTGTCTCTTTTAAAGGAAACACCCAGCTTTCCAAACGCCTGACCGTAGAAGCACAGGCCACTTACAGTTACGAATCCGTGCAGAACCGCCCCGCCTTGTCCGACAGTCCGAGTAATCTTGGTAATGCCCTGATAGGTATCGCGCCGAGTTTTGACCAGAAATGGTTATCCAGTAACTACAAGGACGAAACCGGACGTTACAATGACTGGAACGGTGACAAATACCGCATCAACCCCTACTGGGTAATCAATGAAATGAGCAATAAGTCCAAACGCGACCGCCTCATCGGACAGGGACGCCTCTACTATGCATTCACCGATTATCTGAAAGCCAGCTTCAAAGCCGGTCTGGACTCCTACACCTTCCGCTTCACCGATTTCACTCCGATGTATACCCCCGGATTTACCGATGGAATGATGAAGGAAATGACCAACAACGTGATGCAGTACAACTTCGAGATGATGCTTCGTTTCCAAAAGCGTTTCGGTGATTTCGATGTATCGGCTTTCGTCGGCGGCAATGTGATGCGCTATGAGTACGAATCTATGATCCAGACCGGACAAACGCAGGTAATTCCCGGTTTACAGGACATCACCAACTATTCCAGCATAGAAACCGAACATGCCCTGGTGCGTAAAGCCGTGCGCTCCCTGTTCGGACAGGTCAGCCTGGGCTACAAAGAGTTTGCATACCTCGATGCAACGTTCCGTAATGACGTGTCGTCCACTCTAAGCCCCAAGAACCGTTCTTATTTCTATCCTTCGGTTTCGGGAAGCTTGATATTCTCCAACCTCTTTGAGCACAAAGAATGGTTCACTTTCGGTAAGTTGCGTGCTTCATGGGCTAAAGTAGGTGGTGACACAAGCCCCTATCAGCTTCAATTGGAATACGGTCTGAAACCTTATACCAATAAAGGAACTTCTCTGGGCTACATCACTTCCGGTTCCGTGCCTAATGCCAACCTGAAACCGACCTCGACTTACTCTTTCGAAGTAGGTATGGATGTGCGTTTCCTGGATAACCGTCTGGGACTGGACTTTACTTACTACCAACAGATAACCAAAGACCAGATCCTGTCATTGCCAGTTTCACAATCTACCGGATACAGCCGTGCCATGATCAATGCCGGTGAGATTTCCAACAAAGGTATCGAAGCTTCTCTGTCACTCGTACCGGTGAAAACCAAAAACTTCACCTGGGATGCCAATATCAACTTCGCCAAGAACTATAATGAAGTAGTGAAACTGCACGAAGACGTGAAAGACTTTGAACTGGCAGCCGCCCGCTGGGCCAACGCCTTCATCTACGCAAGCGAAGGACAACCTTACGGTGTCATCGTAGGTAAGAAACTGAACCGTACAGAAGCCGGCGAAGTGATTTATGAAAACGGTCTGCCTACTTTCGACGATAAAGTATCTGTATTAGGAAACGGCAACTACGACTTCACTTTAGGTTTCCGCAATGCTTTCTCTTACAAAAACTTATCAATGAGTGTACTGGTAGATATGAAATTCGGTGCGGACGTTTATTCCATGAGTAAGATGCAGTCGCACGTAAACGGTACTTCCAAAGAAACCCTGGAAGGACGCGAAGGCTGGTACGCCTCCGAGCAAGCCCGCCTGTCGGCCAACGTAGATGCCAAAGACTGGGCACCGACCGGAGGTTATGTAGGTAAGGGAGTAAAAGCCGTAACCGATGCCGACGGTAACGTAAGCTATGTGCCCAACGATGTGTACGTAGATCCCGCCAAATACTGGCAAGCCTTGCAGAACTCTTCCCCCGAACCGTTCATCTGCGACAACTCTTTCGTGAAACTGCGTGAAGTATCACTCTCTTACTCATGTCCCAAGAAGTGGTTCGTACATACTCCTATCGAGTCCGTCACCCTCTCGGCTTACGGTCGCAACCTGCTGCTGATCTATTCAAAAGTAGACAACATCGACCCTGAATCTTCTTACAACAACGGTAACGGACAGGGCTTCGAGTATGGCTCATTACCCTCACGCCGCACCTTCGGCTTCGGCATCAATGTCAAATTCTAAAACGCATATCAACATGAAAAATATAAAATGGAGTTCCTTATTTATCGGCCTCATCTGCCTGTGCAGCTGTGTAGACCTGACTGAACTGAACGAGAATCCAACCAAGGCAACCAGCATATCCCCGCATCTGCTGATTCCGACCATACAATTGACTCATTCACAATATATGCAGAATACCATCCGCTACTTTATCTACCCGGGTGCATTCGTCAACCACTGGATTGGCGGCTGGAGTATGCAGGAGTACGGCGGAAAAGCCAAAAAGAACATTGCCTATATGGAACGCCTCTGGGTAGCCTATTATCCCGATATCATTAAGAATGCCGTCGCACTGGTCAGCCAGACCACCGACAACCCGGAAGAAGTCAATCTGAATGCCATCGGACGCATCCTGAAAGTAGAGGCTTTCCTTAAACTGACGGATTATTACGGTGATATTCCGTACTTTGAAGCCGGAAAGATATACAATGAAAACATCGTGAAACCCCGATACGACAAACAGGAAGATATCTACATGGATTTCCTGAGCGAACTCCGCGCCGCCTCCGCCCAACTGGACGCATCGGCTATGGCTCCGCAGAACGACCTTTACTTCAATGGCGACATCGAGAAATGGAGACGGTTTGCCAATTCCTTATGGCTGCGCATCTCCATGCGCCTGCTGAAAGTCAACCCCACACTTGCCCAGCAAGAAGCCAAAGCGGCTTATGAGGCAGGAGTGATGACCTCTAACAGCGATATCTGTTATGTGGCGCACGAATCGAGCAGACTGGACGAAGGTCCGGGCAACGGATTTGCCAACCAGATGCTGGAAGATCCTACTTACAGTAACTACCGCATGACCAACGAATTGCTGGAAGCGCTGACTTCCACCAACGACCCGCGCACTCTCTACATCGGAGGCGCCTACTATACCGACAGCAAACGTACGGATATCACCTCCATTGTTTACGAAAAGACCGGTTCGTATCAAGGAGTGCCGGCACAAGATTTCATCTACAATGCCTGGGCACCGGCTCTTACCATCAATATCGATGGAAAAGATGTAAGTGTAGCACACCACTACCAGAAGATGCAACCCTCTAAACTGCTGACTGATCCGGCATCTCCTTATATGCACCTGACTTATGCCGAAACAGAATTCTACCTGGCTGAAGCCGCTGCCCGCCATTGGAATGTATCTTCCGAAAGTGCCAAGGAACACTATAAGAAAGGTCTGGTAGCCGCCATCAAGCAATGGAGCCTGTTTGGCGCCAATGTACCCGATGACGCCACACTGGAAGCCCTCGCCGAAGAACAGTCTTCACTGCTGGATGCAGGCGACACCGAGGCGCTGGAAGAGATCAACAAACAACTGTGGCTGCTCTATATCCTCGACCCGATTGAAGCCTGGTCTAACATCCGGCGCAGCGGTATGCCGAGCAAGTACACCAAGTTCTACAACCTGGCTCCCACAGAAAACGAATCGGACGGCAAACGCCCCAACCGCATGATGTATCCGCTGGAAGAACAGATTAAGAACAAGGAAAATCTGGAAGAAGCACTCGGCCGCATGGGAGGAACAGACAGCTGGACCAGTCGTGTATGGTGGGATAAAGAATAAGTTTACACAATTAAAAAGAACGGATAAATTATGAAAACCAAGTATATTTTTCTAATATTGTGCTTCCTGGGCATCGCCATGGGAAGTTGTAAAGACGACTCGGCAAGCAACCCGACCTTTGCCGATGATGAACTCTATATCTATACCGACATGTTGGAAAGTGTATCAGCCATAGCAGGCACCCTCACGGAATTCCCTATCCTGGTTTCTCCGGCAGACGGCAGCGTGTCCGTCAAGTGGTTGCTGGACGGTGAAGTGATCGGAACCGCCCCTACACTGAGCTACACATTCACCCAGACCGGAAGTTTCAAGCTGCGCTTTGAAGCGGTACGAAACGGAACCACTAATTTCAGAGAATTCACTTTAGTAGTAACAGCACCTTAAAAACATACGGATACCTATGAAATATCTGACTCTATGGGCACTTCTCTGCATCCTCTTCGGATGCGGAGGCACCTCCCAGAAAGAACCACCCAAGAAACCATCCAAGATTATCTTCGGATACCTGCAATATGAACAATTGCCCGAATACCAGATTCCCTGGGATCAACTGACTCACCTGAGCATCGCCTTCGGACGCGCCACAGAAGAAGGTGGCCTGGCTGATGCCGCCAACATCGAAAAGCTTTTGCCCATCTTCCGCGAAGGGTGAAAGTTCTGTTATCCGCAGGTGGAGGCGGCAACAAGGCCATTATGGCGGGTGTACTGCTTAATGATACTTACCGCAACCGCTTCAAAAAGGAACTGTTGAAAGCTGTGGAAGACTGGGGATTCGACGGTCTTGACATCGACTACGAACACTGGACAGGCGGTCCGGAAGGCTACGGAGAAGGCGACAAGGAAAAAGTAGCCCTCCTTGAAAACTTCTACAAAGAACTGAGGACGGAACTTCCCAAAGGCAAACTGCTGACTGCCGCCGTGAGCGCCGACTATCCGGAATGGAACGGGGGCTGGGGAAACTATAATGTATATACCAACTCGATGTTTGAATATCTGGACCTGGTCAATATCATGGTGTACGACTTCACCGGTGGTTGGAAATCATCGAAAGTAGCTCAGCACGCCAGCATGGAACACTTCCGCATGGCAGCCAAACGTTGGAGTGAAATCCGCGGAGTACCCAAAGAAAAGATTATCCTCGGAGTGCCTTTCTACGGTGTACACTTCGTATCCGCTGAAACCCCGGTAGGGGCTACACACATGCCGTACAAGGAGATTCTAACGAATTATCCCAACGAACAGGCCACGGAGAAGGACGAAATCGGACTACTCTTCTACAACGGCAAACCAACCATGCGTGCCAAAGCCGGGTATGTAAATGACAACGGTTACGGAGGTATCATGATATGGGCTATCTCGCACGATTCTCCCAACAAAGAAGAGAGTCTGCTTCAGGTGCTCTATGACGCTTTCACCGAACATTAAGCATCCTCTTGCAGAAGCCATATTCCGAAGACCCGTTTCATTAAAGGAAAGGATATGAAGCAATAAAACATCACATGCAAAAGATGGCATCTTTTGCAACGAAAGGTGGCATCTTATGATGTTAAAGATGCCACCTTTTGCAAGAGTAGAATAAAGCATCCGGGTGTTTTCATTTAATGAAGAGCATCCAAACTATTAATAATCAAAACATTCAGCACTTATGTCGGCCCCAAACAATAGATTACTTGCACTCGATGTAATAAGAGGGATTACCATAGCCGGAATGATACTGGTAAACAACCCCGGTTCCTGGCAGTCTGTCTATGCCCCGTTGCAACACGCACGATGGCATGGATTAACCCCCACAGACTTGGTTTATCCCTTTTTTATGTTTATCATGGGCGTAGCCATCCACTTTTCATTGCGCAAGTTCGATAAACTCAATACCACCGTCAGTCTGAAAATCATCCGTCGGACCGTAGCTCTCTTTGCCGTAGGAATAGCATTGGATTGTTTCTCCAAACTTTGTTACGGCACTTTCTCCTGGGAACATCTGCGTATTCTCGGTGTCATGCAACGGTTGGCATTGGCTTATGCAGGCGGAGCATTCCTGGCAATTCTTATTCCGAAGAAGTATTATCTTGCCACGGCAGGAGGAATTCTGCTGCTATATCTTGTGTTGCTGCAATGTTTCAACGGATATGTACATTCGGCAGACAACCTGATTGCGGTGATTGATGTCAAACTGCTGGGAGCGGGACATTTAATCAAAGAGGCCGCTGAGGGCGGTAGCTTTGCTTTCGAACCCGAAGGGCTGCTGAGTACGATTCCTTGTTGGGCGCATGTACTGTTCGGCACGTTCGTTGGAAGCCTGATTACGGGGATAGCGGAGAATAAGGAACGTATCCGTCAGATCGCCCTGTTCGGTACGGTTCTGTTGTTCGCCGGTTTCCTGTTACAATATCTTGATCCGATAAACAAGAAACTGTGGACAGCTTCCTACACTTTAATCACTTCCGGAACTGCTTCCCTGCTTCTTGCTTTACTGATAGATATCATTGACGTCAGGCAGAAAAAGCGCTGGTGCCGCTTCTTCGAAGCCTTCGGAGTGAATCCGCTTTTCATGTATGTAGTTGCATGGATCATCAGCGTACTGTTCGGATTGTCATTCATCCCGTGGGGCGAAGCAACCATCAGTGTCCGGGGAATTATCTACAACCGGACGCTGCAACCCTTGCTGGGAGATTATGCAGGATCTCTGGTCTATGCCCTGTTCTTCATCGGGGTGATATGGGCATTGGGATACATTCTCTATCGCAAACGTATTTATATAAAACTGTAAAAAGGTATGTTTAAAGGTAACGTTCAACAAAAGCCTTCCTCCAATCTGCTGCCTATGCTGATGCTGGGAACGCTGTTTTTCATCTTCGGACTGGTATCCTGGGTAAACTCCATCTTGATTCCCTACTTCAAAGTGGCTTGCGAGTTAACCCACACCCAGTCTTATCTGGTAGCCCTGGCATTCTACATCGCTTACCTTGTGATGTCTATTCCCGCTGCCAAACTGATCGGTCGGATCGGCCCCAAGCGGGGTATTATCGCAGGATTGTGGCTTATGGCAGCCGGGACCGTCTTATTCGTTCCGGCAGCCTGCACCCGGGCCTATCCCGTTTTCCTGACCGGACTATTCACCATAGGTACCGGTCTGTCTATCCTGCAAACCGTAGCCAATCCTTATGTCACCATACTGGGCCCCATAGAGTCGGCAGCCCGGCGTATCAGTATCATGGGGCTATGCAACAAGATAGCCGGAATCATCGCCCCCCTGCTGTTTGCCGCCGTCATCCTGAAATCAACGGATACCGAATTGTTCGAAGTGCTGAAGAGTAACAGTGTGGCAGGTGCAGAGAAAGACCTCTTGCTGGACGAACTGATACGGAGGGTTATTGTCCCCTACTCGATACTTTCCCTGTTCTTGTTCCTGTTTGGCTGCGCGATACATTTCATCCGGCTGCCCGATCTGAGTAATGAACAGGAAAAGAGTACCTACTCTTCCGGTGACCACAAGTCTATCGGCTCGTACCCATACCTTATATTAGGAGTATTCGCCATCTTCTTTCATGTGGCGGCCCAGGTGATTTCCATCGATACGATTATCAGCTATGCCGAAAGTATGGGATTCAATCTGCACGAAGCCAAGATATTCCCCAGCATCACTTTGTCCTGTGCTCTTGTAGGATATTTCATCGGTATCCTGCTGATTCCCCGGTTTGCCAGCCAGCAACGCATGTTCCGTATCTGCACCGTAGGCGGACTGATATTATCGGTCTGTGTACTGGTGATTCCCGGAGAAGTACAAATGTATGGACATGCCACTTCCCTTTCCATCTGGTGCCTGAGCCTGATGGGAGTATGCAACGCACTGATCTATGCAGGAATCTGGCCGCTTGCCATACATGACCTGGGACGCTGGACGAACCTGGGTTCCTCGTTCATGGTGATGGCACTCTGCGGCAACGCTTTCATGCCGGTCATCTATGGACTGATAGCCGATCATTACGGATTACGGATCGGATATATCGTGCTGATTCCCTGCTTCCTTTATTTGATATTTTACGCATTCTACGGATATAAAATCAATCATTGGTCTGAATTATGGAAACTGAAAAAGGACAAATAACCAGAATTTATAACGGTGAAATCATCACTCCGGAACGTAACTTCGGAGTGGGAACCGTACTCATTGCCGAAGGAAAAATTATCGGCATAGAGCCGGGAAACTATGAAGTACCCGGCAGCATAGGTCACGATGCACACGGTGGCTACATCGCCCCGGGATTCATCGACCTGCACACACACGGCGCAGGTGATTCCGACTTCATGGATTGTACGGAAGAAGACTGCCTCACCATTGCCCGCGAACACCTGCGGCACGGAACTACCTTACTTTATCCTACCACACTGGCTTCGGATAATCAGGAACTGTTTCGCTTCCTCGATATATACGACCGGGTAAAAGATCAGCGTTCGGGTGCCGCTTTCGGTGGTTTACACCTGGAAGGCCCTTACTTTGCCTATGCCTTCAGGGGAGCACAGGATCCGCGTTATCTGCGCAACCCTTCTCCCGAAGAATACATGGAGATATTGGACAGGAGCCAGGATATCGTCCGGTGGAGCATTGCTCCCGAACTTCCGGGGGCACTTGAGTTTGGTGATATACTGCACCGACGTGGCATATTACCTTCCATAGCGCATACAGATGCCATTTATGAAGATGTGGTGGAAGCCGTGAAACACGGTTTTACCCATATCACCCACTTCTACTCCTGCATGAATGGAGTAACCCGCCGGAACGCCTTCCGCTATGCAGGTTGTGTAGAAGCTGGATATTTATTGGACGAAATAACCATTGAACTGATAACGGACGGCGTACATGTTCCGGCACCGCTTATGAAACTGGCAGTAAAGAATAAGGGTGCGGAGAAGATTGCCTTAGTCACCGACTCCATGCGCGGTGCAGGTATGCCCGAAGGGAAAAGCATATTGGGCAGTCGTTCCAAAGGACGCGAAGTACTCATTGAGGACGGAGTAGCCAAGATGCCCGACCGCCAGTCCTTTGCGGGAAGCGTAGCTACGGCCGACCGGTTGGTACGGAATATGTACCGGATGGGAGAACGCCCCCTGGAAGAAGCCGTGCGCATGATGACGCTCACCCCCGCCGAAATAATGGGCATTGCGGGCAGGAAAGGAAAGATTGCCAAAGGATATGATGCCGACATTGTAATATTCGACCCGGATATCCGCATCAACCGGGTATTCATTAACGGAGAAACATTATTTGAACAACCATGAACATAAAAGAAATTAAGAAAGAAGCTTTACTGGCACGGATATGCGCTACCCGCCAGATTATGGGCGAAGATGCCGCACAAGCAGCAGCCGAAAGTATCAACCAATTATTAAAAGAAAAAGAGGAAATCAATATTCTATTTGCAGCGGCCCCCTCACAAAACGAGTTTCTGGCCGCCTTGCAGAAGTATGCTCTTCCCTGGAACCGCATCCATGCCTTGCACATGGACGAGTACATCGGTCTGCAAGCGGATGCGCCTCAACGCTTCGGGAATTATCTCAAAGAACACATATTTGCCGCACTTCCCTTCAAGTCTATACATTATTTATATA
>ERZ791734.2324-NODE-2324-length-12370-cov-2.866098_pt1 | contig 12370 bp, 4 predicted proteins | sample MGYA00509953_ERZ791734 | MGnify/ENA primary metagenome ERZ791734 (study PRJEB30046, sample SAMN00792038) | human gut metagenome | study: EMG produced TPA metagenomics assembly of the A metagenome-wide association study of gut microbiota in type 2...
ACGCCTGAATTTCCTTCATGGGGACACCCTGGGCAAACAGAAGCGTTGCACAGCTCTGGCGAAGATCGTGGAAGCGAATATGTGGCATAAGCGCACTTAGCAAAATGGCCGCACGAAATTGCATATTTGTCAAGTGTTTTTTGGGAGAAACACAAAAAAGCACCCCGCTGCAGCTCAATTTTGAGCGTAGCGGGGCATTTTGGCTTAACTTAGTGACATTGGGTTCGCAATGACATTTCTTCTAATTGGACACTTCGTCTTTTTGAGACAGCCCTGAACAACGGTATCATACTTTGGTAGGATTTCCTTTTTTCAAAAAATGTGCTATGATACGGTCAAACTGTAAAAAAGCCCCTCCGGCTTTGGGAAAGGAATTGCGGCTATGACAAAAAAGATGGTCATAAAACCGGCAATCAGCCAGAAATTTCAGGAATTTCTAAAGAATGAACGGATATTGTTCTTTAGCGCCCCCTGCGGCTTCGGCAAGACCGCTGTGGCCCAGGCCCTGCTGGAGGGAAGGCGGGTTTGGAAGCTGGAGGGCGAGTCGGCCCGGGGGGCGGACCTGGAGACCAAGAAGGACTGGGACATTCTGCTGATGGAGGATTTCCAGCTCTTTCAGGAAGAGGAGGACCAGCAGGCCCTCTGCGCCCTCATTCGCCGCAGTCCGGACAAGCGCTTTGTGATCCTGTCCCGGGGGAGCCCGCCCGGCTGCCTCATGGCCTTCCAGTATGCGGGGCTTATGACGGTGATCGGGCCCAAGGACCTGCTCTTCGACCAGGAGGATATTCGGCAGCTGTTCGATGCCAGCGGCCTGCCGGTCACCGACGGAGAGATCGCCGGGATCCTGAAGGAGTCCATCGGCTATCCTCTGGGGGTGGCCATCACGGCCCAGAATATGTCCTCCGGGGCCCGGTTTAGCCAGGAGATCGTGGGCCGGTCCTACCAGGAGGTCTACCGCTACTTTGAGACGGCGATTTATCAGCGGCTGGACCTGCCCTACCGGCGGTTCCTGCTGGAGCTGTCCCCCTTTGAGAGCTTTAACCTGGAAATGGCCCGGATGGTCTCCGGCAATGCCCACGCCGGGGAGATGCTGGACTGGCTCCAGCGCAATACCACCATGCTGCTCTACGACGGTTTCCGGCAGTACCGCTTCTGGCCCCAGTTCCGGGAGTTTCTCCTGTGGGAGATGGACCATAGCTACTCGCCGGAAAAGCGGAGGGCCCTCTTCAACCGGGGCGGACTGTATTTCGAGCTGAAAGAGGACTACTCCCACGCTCTGGACTGCTACACAAAGGGCGGGGACCATGCCAAGGTTTCGGAGATCCTCATCCGCAATGCAGAGCTGCATCCGGGCATGGGCCACTATAGCCAAATGGAAAAGTACTATCGGAGCCTGCCGGAGTCCGAGATCCGGGCCTCTCCGTCCCTGATGCAGGGCATGAGCATGCTGTGCGCCCTGAGCATGGACTATGCCGGCTCCGAGGGCTGGTACAAGAAATTAAAGGACTTCGCCCGGCAGTGCAATCCCAACGACGCGGCGGGGAAGCAGGCCCGGAGCCGCCTGGCCTGGCTGGATATCTCCCTGCCCCAGCGGAAGGTGGACAACCTGACGGAGACCATCCCGGCGGTGTTCCGGCTGATGACCGGCAAGGAGGTCAATCTGCCTCCCTTCTCCGTTACCAGCGCCCTGCCCAGTATTATGAACGGCGGCAAGGATTTCTCCCCCTGGAGCAAGCGGGACGACCTGCTCTATAAGACCGTCCGCATTCCTGTGGAGGCGGTTCTGGGGAAGGACGGGGTCTGCCTGGGGGACTGCGCCATTGCCGAGAGCAAATTTGAAAAAGGGGAGGATATCGGCGGCCGGATGCTTTCCCTGGTGTCCCGCATGAGCGAGATCCAGCAAAACGGTACCCCAGACATAGAGTTTGCCGCCACGGGGCTTCTGGCCCGGAACTATCTGGCCTCCGGCCAGCCGGGGAATGCCCGCCGGGCCCTGGAGTCCCTCCGGGCTAGGCTAGTAGACCAGGGCCACACCCGGTTTCTGCCCAATATGGATGCGGCCCTGTGCCGCATTGCCCTGCACACCGGGGACCTGGACAGTGCCGATGCCTGGTACCGGGAAAAGGCCCCCAGAGACCCCATGCACCTGAACGTGATGAAGCGCTACCAGTACCTGACCCAGGCCCAGGTAGAGCTGGCCGACGGGACTCCCGAGGCGGCGCTGCTGACCCTGGCCCCCCTGGGCCCCTACTGCGAAAACTGCTTCCGGTACATAGACGGCATCCATGTGGATGTGCTCACAGCCCTGGCCCTCTACCGGATGCGCCGGGAGGGCTGGCAGGAGAAGCTGACAAGGGCCATGACCACGGCGGCGGAATTCGGCTTTATCCGCAGCCTCAGCGTCTACGGCGCGGCCATTCTGCCCCTGCTGGCAGAGCTTCCCTGGACCGGGAACGACCGGTGGTACAAGCGGCTCCTGGCCGAGGTCCGGCTGCAAAACGCCAACGACCCCCTGTTCCTGCAGCCCCGGCTGGGGAAAAACGATGTACTGACCACCACGGAGAAGCAGATCCTGCGCCTGATCTGCGCGGACAAGAGCAACGCCGAGATTGCCCAGATGATGGACATCAAGCTGACCACGGTGAAGACCCACGTCAGCCATATTCTGGAAAAGCTGGACGTGAACAGACGCAGCGAGGCCAAAACCGCCGCCAGGCGGCTGAAGCTCATCCCGGAGGACTGAAAGCCCTCTCCTGGGAGAGGGTGGCAGGGCCAAAGGCCCTGACGGGTGTGGGGCGGACCAAGCCTACAGCAAGGCGATCCCTCAGTCAGCCTAGGGCTGACAGCTCCCTTTACGCAAGGGAGCCTGCCCCTCATCCGCCCGCCGGGGCGGGCACCTTCCCCCAGGGGAAGGTTAGGAATTTTATCGCAAAAGGAGAATGAACCATGAAGAAACGGATCATCAGTCTGATTCTGGCCCTGGCACTGTGTGTCGGGATGCTGCCCGCCCCTGCCTGGGCGGAGGAGCCTACGGATCCCACCCAGGCTGTGGAGGTGGTGGGGGCTGCCAACCCCAGTGAGGAGACGGACCCCACCACAGAGCCTACGGAAGAGGAAACGGAGCCTACGGAAGAGGAAACGGAGCCCACGGAGGCGGAAACGGAGCCTACGGAAGGGGAAACGGAGCCTACCGAGGCACCCAAGGCCGCGGAGGTCCCCGCCGAGGAGACTGCTGCCCCCGGGGAGGACGAGGCCGTGGCGGCGGTGCAGGCCATGATCGATGCCCTGCCGGACGTGGGGGATATGTCCGAAAGCTACCTGGACGCGCTGGAAGCGGCGTATTCTGCCTATGAGACCCTGAGTGAATCCCAGCAGGCGCAGATCACTGGCGTGGAGAAGCTGGAAGCCCTGTTTGGCTGGGTAAACAGCCAGGTGTCCACCCTGGCGACGGAGGAAACCATCTCCGGCGAGGTGAACTGGAACAACCGGACCTTGACCACCCCCGTCAAGCTCACCGGGGACACCACCCTGACGCTGGTGGGCGACAACAAGATCGAGTGCGACGCACCTTTGGATCTGAACAACTGCAAGCTGACCGTCAAGGGCACCGGCAGCCTGGAGCTGGTGGGCAGTAATAATGATCGCAACTACTACAACTCCGGCGCCATTTATGACAGCACCTGGACCGGCACCTGCTACACCGGCGGCGGAATGGTCATCGAAAGCGGTACGGTCATTGCCCATGCTGACGTGAACAATGCCGTTGCTGTCCGCTACCTGTATATGGATGGCGGTAAGCTGGAGGCTTACGGCGCTCGTGCCGGCATTGTCACCACGGACCTCCAAATAAAAGACGGAAGCCTCTACGCTACAGGCAACAGCAAGTGCGGCATCAATATGTACAGCGCTCCTCGTGCCGTTTCCGTGAATGGCCTGAACATCCTGGTCTCCAACGAGCCGAATGCCCAGGAGGCGAACATGGAGGACGGAACCATAAGCCAGATCCAGGATTCGGAGAAGAAGACCGTTGCCATCGGTAAATTCTCCACCAGCCCCAGTATATCCGTCCAGCCCCAGTATATCCGTCCAGCCCCAGCAGGGCTACCTCTACGAGGCCACGGCTAAGACCGCTACCTTCGCCCTATCCGGCAGGAATGTGGATCTGTCCGCCCTGAACCTCGCCTGGGACGGCACCCATACCGGCCTGGAGGCAGCGGCCTCTGCCGACGGCAAGACCCTTACCGTCACGACAGACAAAACCGTACAGGCGGGTACCTATGGCCTGAAGGTCAGCGCCGGCGAGGCCAGCAGGACCGTCGTGGTTACCGTCTCCGGCCCGCCCATCTGCATTTACGATCGGCCGGTGGATACGATCAGCACGGATCCGGAGGCCGGGGAGGTCCACGTGTCCGCCTACCTGACGGATGGCCACTCCGGCTTCATCGCCTTCCAGTGGAAGCAGGAAGACGGTACCGTGATGGAAGGATACACCGGGGAGAACGTGCCGCTCTGTGATTTGGTTGAGCTGGGAATGCTGACCCAGGACGCGAGCAAGCCCTGGCTGCAGTCCATCCGGATCTACTGCACCCTGTCCTACGACGGCTACAGCCTGAATACGGACACGGTTACCCTCGGGCTCAACAGCTGCTCCCACCCTGGAGTCGATCATGAGGGCAACTGTCTCCAATGCGGCCAGAAGAAAGGCGATGGGGATGCCCTGCTTGTCAGAGAGGACGGCCTCTACCACCTGATTGCAAATGCAGAACCAGGCGAAGCCAATGTCGGCCTCTTTATGTACAGCGGCGGGAACTTCTATCTCACGGGAGACGTGCCGAACAAAATCGTTAACGTGTCCAACACCGATGGGAGCGGCAAGGACGTGACCCTGAATTTGCAGGGTCATACCCTGAATACATTGGACATGGGCAACTTCCCCTATGGCAGCTTCACCCTGAAAAACGGCACGCTGAATCAGTGCGTCTACAGCACCGCGACAGAAGGCAAGCTGATCCTGGACGGCGTGACCTTTATGGCCGCCTATGCAACCAACAATAGCTACCTGGATATCACTGTCCAGGGAGAGTCGGTCTTCAAAGAAAAGGTTTCCTTCAGCAGCGTGGAGGGCGTTGTCCACCTGCGGGGCGGCACCTTTGAAAAGGGAATCGACACAAGCAACGGTGCCCAGCCGCTGGCCCTGCTGGCCGATGGCTATGCCTTCCGGAATGACCAGGGCATTGTGGATGCCTCCAATCCGGAAAATCTCAAGGACAAAATCCAGGTGGTGGCGCACACATGCAAGTATGTGAACGGCAAGTGCGACTGCGGCCGCAGCTGTGACCACAGCACCGTCAGCGACGAAACCGGCCTCTGCCAGAAATGCGGAAGCCAGGTCTATGAGGCCAATGTGACCACCGCAGACGGCAGCGTGACCGGCTATCGGACCCTGGAGGAAGCGCTGCGCAACGGCGCTGGTGCGACGGTGAAGCTGTTGGCAGACTGTGTTGTTAAGGAAAGAGAAGAGGCCTTCTGTGTGGAAGTGCCCTTGACCCTGGACCTGAATGGAAAGCGAATGGAAGGCCCTACAGGCCTGATTGTGAAGAAGGGGCCCACCACCATTCAGGACAGCTCTCCGGCGCAGACCGGCACCATTGCCGGAACGAGTAATTGGGAATACTCCGGTATGGGCCTAGGGGTGTTCAATAACGCAAACGTAACGCTGACAATTCTGGGCGGACGTTTTGAGGGTAAGACCGACGGCCTACAGCTGCTGGGCCAGAATACTCTGATCCTAAAGGGCGGCAGCTTCTCCAGTATACACTTTAAAGAGGGCGCTGCTGCTACGCTGTGGGATTCTTTGGCTCCGGGGTATGCCTATTATAAAGACGCGGACAATACGCTCTATGACCCGGGAGACGACCAGGAAGCAACAGTGGGGCTCCATGTAGGTGCCCACCCAGAGCACACTCCGGATAGCAGCGGCCATTGCCCCTGCGGGTATACCGTGGCGGCGACGCTTGACACAGAAGCGGGGAAACAATATTTCGCCGACTTCTCCGAAGCCCTTGAGGCGGCAAAGGCTGCCTCCGGCTCCACCCTCACCCTCTTCCGGGACGTGGTCCTGACAAACAACATCTACATCGACAGCGGCACCTTCACCATCGACTGGAACGGCCACACCATTTCCGGTGAAATGAGCAATGTTCTTTTGTGCATTACGGATGCGGCCAAGGTGACACTGACAGACAGTATTGGCACCGGCGGCCTTCGCAATGTAAGAGGAGCGGCCATAGGTGCCTACGTGGGGTCCCAGGGCAGCCTGACCATCCGGGGCGGCGTCTATTCTCCTCAGCTATGGAAAGATCGGACCGCTTACGGACCCATCCAGATCAGCGGCGGCCGATTCGAGAGCCCCGAAGATAGCGGGAGGAACGGGGCACTGTACTGCTACAGCGGATCCCTGGCGGAGCTGCTGGCCCCGGGCTGTACCTTCGCCTATGAGGATGATGACTCGCTGTTCGATGTCTATGGGGCCAGGATGCCGGTTGCCTATAGAACGGTTTATGTGGTGGCGCATACCCACGAAAGCTTTGATGAGGACGGCGTTTGCGCCTGCGGCTACATCTGTCCCCACGAGCACTGGACGGACGGCATGTGCGATCTGTGCGGCAAGATCTGCCCCCACGACCATTATGAAAACGGCAAGTGCACCGTCTGCGGCTATCCCTGCCCCCACGAGGACGTAACGGAAAATGGCGGCGTTTACACCTGTGATATCTGCAACCAGACCATGACCGTCATGGTGGAGAACGCGGACGGTAATGTCAGCTACACCACCGACCTGGCCGCCGCCCTGAATAACGCCGAGGACGGCACCACCGTGACGCTGCTGGGCGATGTGTCTCTGGAGAATAGCGCATACATCAAAGACGGCAAAGAAGTCACCCTGAACCTGAACGGCCACAATATTACCCGGGCGACCTGGCAGACCATCCAAGTGAAGGGCAATACCGACGACGGGACTAAGGCGAAGCTCGTCATCACCGGCTCCGGCGAGATTCGATTCAACGTGAAGGCCATTGATGGCGGTCAGCTGGATATGAGCCGCTGGACGGGAACGGTAGCGTTTGTCGACCTTGAGAATGCCTGCGACTTCGTCGGCCCCACCGGGAACGGCCATCTGGGTGCGCTGAATATCAGCAATTGGCGCAGCGACAACAAGGGCACCATCCTGCTCCAGGGCGGCACCATCGGCAAGCTTTGGCTGAACAGCTTCGAGAGCTTCCAGATGACCCTGGGGAGCCTGCTGAAATCCGGCTATGCGGCCAAGAGCGGCAGCGAATACCTGCCCTATGACTATGCCATCCAAAACGGCGGCTCCGTTGACGACCTGACCATCGAACCCTGCCCCCACACCGGCCTGGATAGCTCCGGCCGCTGCACCTACTGCAATACCACAGGCTTTGTGGCTTCCGTGACCAAGGACGGCGTGACCGCCGGTTATACCGATTTCCTATCGGCACTCGACGAGATTTGCGATGGCAAGCGCGGCACATTGAAGCTGCTGAAGGATGTACCCGTGGAGGAAGGTCACCCCTTTGGTAGGATAAGCGGCATCCTGGATCTGAACGGCAAGAATCTGGCGTGCGACCTGACATGCATTCAGGGAAGCAGTTTGCAGATTGTAAACAGAGGCAGTGACATGTCCGGAATGGAGAGGCTGGAGGTGTGGAACGGCGCAAAGGTGACCATTGCCGATACCGCCGGAAGCATCCACTTCAATGTAGTGTGGGTTGAAATCGGCTCCGTAGCAGACCTGCTGCCCGAGGGCGGTGCCTACATTGCGCATGACGGAACCTGGATTTCCTCCGCAGAGGCGGCCACGAGTCGAATCTTGGAAAATGTAGCTGTGAAGGAAGCCCCCGTCAAGAGCGTGACCCTCACCGCCAACAAAACCACTGTCCCCTACGGCGAGAGCCAGACCGTGACCCTGACCGCTTCCTCCACGCATATCGAGGGCGAAACTGCCAGCTACGCCTGGGCGGAGGTAAAGTCCGACGGCACTGTCCAGACCTTTACGGAGGAAGTCGAAACCAGCTTCACCCTGCCTGCGGGCGTGAACGCGGGCGAGCATACCTACCGGGTTTCCGTCACCGTGGGCGACTACACCCTGAGTGAGGACATTCAGATCACCGTGACCAAGGCTAAGGGCATTCTGGTAAACAAGGACTATCCCACCGAGTTTACCTACGGCGACACGGTTCCCACCCCCAAGGCCGAGAACTTCACCTCCAATCACCCGGACGGTACGTTCAGCTACCATTGGAAGACAGGTAATAATTCCGGGTTGGAACCAGGCGCGAATCCGGTAGACGCTGGTATCTACATCCTGTATGCGACTTGGACGGCAGGAACCAACCACACCACAGCCAGTTTGAGCCTGGCAGTCACGATTCACAAGGCCGCCCAGGCCGCCAACATTTCGGTGGTCAACGAAACCATCTCCGGCAAGGGCGACGGCGGCGTGACCCTGCTGCCCTCCGTAGAGGGTTATGAAAGCCGGAAGAAGGGCGAGACGACCTTTGAATCGATACCGGCATCCCAGGGTCAGACCTTTAAGACGCTTGCCCCGGGAGTCACCTATGAAATCCGTCTGGCAGAGACGAAGAACTACCTGCCCTCCGCTATTCAGGAGATCACCGTCCAGCCCGGCCGGAAGCTGAAAGTCACCCTGCCGGACAAACAGAAAGGCTACACCCTGACGGCAAGCAAGACCCAGCTGGACTGGCACGAGGATGTGGAGCTGAGTTTCCAACTGAATCCTGTGGGTGCGTATAAGGCCGCAGATTTTGGCGTCTGGGCGGAAGCTGGAAGTGAGAAAACGAAGCTGACCCTCGGCAATGATGGTGCGGTCAAACTGACTGCCCCCGAAAAGGATATCACCATCACCGTCACCGGCGTGAAGACGGACAACGTGGCACCCCAAGCCTCCATCCGGGGCAGACTGCGTAAGGACAGCGGTTACTATGTCAAGTGGGAGGGCTTCCAGAAGAACCCGGCGGACGACTATGTGAACGGCGATTTTGTGATTTCGGCAACGGATCGTGTCTCCGGCGTGGCCGACTTCTGGTACTACCTGTCCGACAAGCCCCTGACCCTGGAGGAACTGAAGGGAATGAACGGCGCTTTCTGGGCGCGGCCGGCGAATCAAGGCAAGGTGTCTATCACCGAGGACGGGGAGTACTACCTCTACGTCAAGGCGCTGGACAAGGCGAATAATGTGGGCTACGCCTGCACCGGCAAGCTGGTCAAGGAGAGCAATCCGCCCACCTTCTCCGGCGTGGAGAATGGGAAAACCTACTATGTGTCCCAGCAGATGGAGATTCATGACGACGGTATGCCGGACTGGTATATGGCGGAAGGCTCAATCGGAGAGGTTCCGAATGGCGGAAATGAGAATCCAATCAAGCTGCGGCTGCCAAACAACGGCAGTTCCTATACCTTCACGGTGGGTGACCGGTGCGGCAACGAGGCCACCATCACCGTGTACATGAAGCCCCTTTCCGACCTGACCCAGCCCCTGGACAGCATTCTGGAAGACACAATTCGCAAAGCAGACCGTGCCACCCTGGACGATGTGGAAGCGACCCTCAAGGGTCTGGATGTGACCTACGCCACCGAGCCGGAGAAGAAGGAAATTAACGATGCGCTGGCTCGGATTGCGCAGCTGCGTCAGGTTCTGGACCAGGTGGCGGCGGTAGAGGCGCAGATCGATGCCCTGCCGGATTCCGTGGAGCCGTACCAGCAGACCGTGGAGGATACCCAGATCAAGCCCGCCCGGCAAGCCTACAGCGACCTGACCGACCACCAGAAGACCCTGGTGGACAGCACGAAACTTGACAAGCTGGTTCGGCTGGAAGCCCAACTGAACGCCTGGACGATTACCGAGGGCGACGGCCAGACCTGGTATAAGGGCAGCGGCAAGTCCCTGAGCTTCACCGTCAACGGCCAGAGCCGGAAATTCTCCAAAGTCCTCTTGGACGGCAAAATGCACATCACGGCGACTCCCAGTTTCCTGGCAGTCAGCGGTTCGATAGACGAACCGTTTACCCTGACGCTGAAGCCGGAGTTTTTGCAGGTCTGGATGGAGCCTGGCGAACACACACTCACGGTGATCTACGGGGAAAACAACAGCGGAACCGGCACAGTTACCTTCACCGTCGAGATACCTGCCAATTACCTGGATGTGACGAACAAACCGGAATTTGACGGCAAGACCACCGTGACCGTCGACGGGGCGGAATACCCCATTGAGGAAATGAACGGTACGCGTTATGTCAACCTTCCGGAAACCGGCGATCTGCTGACTATCTACTCCTTTAAGGACGGCACGCCGACGGGCTCCCACACCAACTATCCTACGGGTATGCAGGTGTTCCGTATCACCCGCCAGGAAGGCGGCGCGAAGGCCGAGGAAATCACCGAGTTTGCGAATCTTCTGAACTACGCCGGCTGCTCCATCCGCCTTACCGGCACCAAGGGCATCCGCATGATCACCGGCATCGGCGAGAATGCGAGAACGGCCCTGACTGGTGCCCGGTGCCTGGGAGGCTACACCCTGGAAGAATACGGCACCGTGGTCATGCGGGGCGTAGGCACCCCCACCCTGGAAAACAGCAAAAGCCACAACTTCGCCTACAAAAAGGGCAAGGCTGACCCGATTTTCAGCAGAGCGAACGGGATGATCCAGTATACCAACGTCCTGGTGGGCTTCAGTCTGGAGGACTGCAAGGATACGCTGACCCTGCGGCCCTATATCAAGCTGAAGGATATGACCACCGGCGAAACCGTCACCCTCTACGGCGGCTGCGTCAGCCGGTCCATCGGCTACATCGCCAAGCAGAACGAGAATACCTACAAGCCCGGCACGGCAGGCTACAAGTACATCCGTGAAATCATCGATGCCGTCTACGGCAAGACGGAGCAGGGAGGAGAAACCAAATGAAAAAATATATGGCCTTGCTTCTGGCCCTGTGCCTGCTGACGGCAGGCTGCGGAAGAGGGCAGGAGGCCCCCACAACGGAGCCTCCCGCCTCCACGGCCCCCACCACGCAGGAGACAGCGCCGGAGACCACCGCCCCGGAAACCACCGCCCCCAAAACCAGGGAAGTCCAGGTCATGGGGGACCGCATCCCGGTGATCCGTCTGCTGCTGGAGGGGGGGCAGACCCTGGAAGTCACGGGCTATGAAGAAACCTTCGCCAAGGTCACGGCGGGGAAGGAGGAGGGCCTTGTAGGGACGGGCTTCCTCCGCTTCCCGGATGAACCCTTTGAGCGCCGCACCGCCTATGCCCTGTGGAACGCGGGGCTCTACCCGGACTTCTCCTGCCTGGGAGAACCCCTGGAAAAGCTGGCCACCAACACCAAATTGGAGGTACTGGAGGAACTGGAAAACTGCCTGTATGTACAGGCAGGGGAACAGACCGGCTTCGTATCCCTGGCCCAGCAGAGCCGCTACCCCTATCAGGCCCCGGCAGACAACGGCTCCGGCAGCTCCGGCGGCTCCGGCAGCTCCGGCCCCGAGGACGGCGGCGACATCACCCTGATGCACCCCGGCACCCTCCGGCTTCTGGCTGACAAGGTGAAAACCGGCGAAGCCAAGGTGAAGGTCTCCGGCGTGCCCCTGGTGCTCCGGTTCTGTGACTACGGGGACAGGGTTTCCGTCCTGGAATCCGGCACCGCCCCGGAGCTTCCGGGCTACACCGCCATCCTGGAGTCTGACGGCACCACCGCCTATATTCCCACAGCCTGGCTGGCCGATGCCCAGACCTTCACCCCCTGGGAGGGGTATGCGGGCAGTAACTGCAAGCTCTACGAACACTATCTGCTCCTTGGCAAGGAGGTCAAGACTTTGTATACCAACAAGCCCCTGACGGTACTCTGGGATTCAGGCCTCACCGCCCTGGTCCAGGCAGATGGAGAGCGGTTCTACGCCGCCTCCGCCACCCTGCGCCAGACTCCGCTGGTGGTAACCCCCGCCCCGGAAAGCGGCGGCAGCAGCGGAGGCTCCTCCGGCGGCAGCAGCGACCTGTGGACACCACCGGCGCTGTAACAGCCAATAGCCCCACAGAGATTGCCTCACTAAGGTCTCAAATGGGTCAAAATAGCCTAAAAGAAGCTGTCATTGCGAGCCAGTGACCGACGTCATTGGCGTGGCAATCTCCCGGATAGAAGTAAATCCCCTCGATTTTCGGACGTAATTGTTCGAAAATCGGGGGGATTGCCACACCAGTCTGCGGACTGGTTCGCAATGACAGTTCTTCAATTTGGACACTTTTGTCCTTTTGAGGCAGCCCCTTGTTTTTGGATTCCTT
>ERZ791734.2339-NODE-2339-length-12273-cov-3.580701_pt1 | contig 12273 bp, 7 predicted proteins | sample MGYA00509953_ERZ791734 | MGnify/ENA primary metagenome ERZ791734 (study PRJEB30046, sample SAMN00792038) | human gut metagenome | study: EMG produced TPA metagenomics assembly of the A metagenome-wide association study of gut microbiota in type 2...
AAACGGACTGTCCCGGCAGCCTTTCCCTCATCACCCGCCTGCGGGCGGGAGCTTCCCCCAAGGGGGAAGCCAAAGACAGGTACACATACATACTATACTATATTATACTATAAAAGGAGCGTTTCTCATGAATTACGAAGTCAAAGAGCAGCTGTACGAAGGCAAGGCCAAGCAGGTTTTCGCTACCAACGATCCTGAGATCGTCATGGTCCACTATAAGGATGACGCTACTGCCGGTGACGGTGAGAAGAAAGGCACCATTCGCGACAAGGGCATTGTCAACAACAAGCTGTCCAACGCTCTGATGCAGAAGCTCGAGAAGGAGGGCATCCCCACCCATTACGTGCAGGAGGTCAATGACCGCGACACCTTTGTGAAGAAGGTCGAGATCGTGCCTCTGGAGGTCATCGTCCGCAACGTTGCAGCCGGTCACTTCAGCCTGCGCATGGGCGTGCCCGAGGGCAAGGTCTTTAAGACCCCCATCCTCGAGTACAGCTACAAGAACGACGATCTGCACGACCCGTTCATCAACCACTACTACGCCCTGGCCCTCGACCTGGCTACCCAGGAGGAGCTGGACACCATCGCGAAGTATGCCTTCAAGGTCAACGAGGTGCTGAAGAAGATCATGCTGGACGCCAACATCCGTCTGGTGGACTTTAAGCTCGAGTTTGGCCGCCTGTCCGACGGCACGATCATCCTGGCCGACGAGATCAGCCCCGACACCTGCCGTTTCTGGGACGCCACCACCGGCGCACATCTGGACAAGGATCTGTTCCGCCGCAACATGGGCGGCGAAGCCGACGCTTACCAGGAAGTCATGAAGCGCCTGCTGGGCTGATTGCACCCGCATAATTTACCGTGCGCTTTCCCGTAGGGGCGCATTCCCTATGCGCCCGCAAGAGGCAGCCGACCCACGGGCGGATATAGGATCCGCCCCTACGGCTTTACCATTCCGACAATTGGAGCAAATAAATGAGCGAAATTTCCCAATACACCGAGTCCCTGCACGAGGAGTGCGGCGTGTTCGGTATGTATGACAAGACCGGCAAGACCGATATGGTCAGTGCCGTCTACAGTGCGCTGTACGCCCTGCAGCACCGCGGCCAGGAGAGCTGCGGCATTGCGCTGAACGTCGACGGCGTGCTGTCCGGCTACCGCGATCTGGGCCTTGTCAGCGAGGTCTTTACCAAGCGTGTGCTGGAGGAGCTGCCCCGCGGCGCAAAGATGGCTACCGGCCATGTCCGCTATGCCACGGCGGGCCAGCGCAGCCGTTCCAACGCGCAGCCGATGGTTCTGCATCACTGCAAGGGCGCTATGGCGGTCTGCCACAACGGCAACCTTGTCAACGCGCCGAAGCTGCGCCGCAAGCTCGAGATGAGCGGTTCGATCTTTCACGGCACGTCGGACACCGAGGTCATCGCCTATCTGCTGACCCAGAACCGGCTGCTGACGCCGAACATTGAGATGGCCGTCAGCCGCACGATGGACGACATCGAGGGCGCATACTCCCTCGTCATTATGACCCACACCAAGCTGATCGCGGCGCGTGACCCCAACGGCTTCCGCCCGCTGTGCATCGGCGAGCTGCCCGACGGCAACGGCTATGCCTTTGCCAGCGAGAGCTGTGCGCTGGACGCCGTGGGTGCGAAGTTCGTCCGTGACGTGCGCCCCGGCGAGATCGTTATTGCCGACCGCAACGGCCTGCGCACGATGGAGGATCACTGCGGTGCCGCGCCGCACACGATGTGCGTCTTTGAGTACATCTACTTTGCCCGCCCGGATTCCGTCATCGAGGGCACCTGTGTGCATGAGGCCCGTCTGCAGGCGGGCCGGTTCCTGGCGCAGGAGCATCCCGTGGAGGCCGATGTCGTCATCGGCGCACCGGACTCCGGTCTGGATGCAGCGCTCGGCTATGCGCAGGAGAGCGGCATCCCCTACGGCGTGGGCTTTATCAAGAACAAATATGTAGGCCGCACCTTCATTCAGGGCAGCCAGGCCCAGCGCGAGAGCAGCGTGCGCATCAAGCTGAACGCCATCACGTCCACGGTCAAGGGCAAGCGCGTTGTGCTGGTCGATGACTCCATCGTCCGCGGCACGACGAGCGCCCGCACCATCCGCCTGCTGCGCGAGGCCGGTGCTGCCGAGGTACACTATCGCATCAGCGCCCCGCCGTTCGCCCACCCGTGCTACTTCGGCACCGACATTCCCGACGAGAAGGACCTGATTGCCACCGGCCACACCGTCGAGGAGATCAACGAGCTGGTCGGGTCTGACACGCTGGGCTATTTGAGCGTTGAGCATGTGCAGCAGCTGGCCACCCACAGCAAGTGCGGGTTCTGCACGGGCTGCTTTACCGGCAAATACCCCGTCGCCCCGCCCACCGAGACGATGGACATTGTCTACGACAAGCCGCTGAGCCAGTCTAAGACGAATAAGAAGCTGTAATCATAACGACGGAAGCGCAGCAATAGCGCAAACTTCTCTCCCCCACCGCCTGCGGGCGGAGCCCCCTCGCAGAGGGGGCCAAGCCTCCTTGCCTCCCTCTGCGAGGGAGGTGGCGCGCAGCGCCGGAGGGAGAGAGCTTGCCGCTGCCACCCGATTTTCCGAGTAATGTAACACATTTAGGAGTTCAACATGGAAAAAAGCTATTCTGCCAGCTACGCCGCTGCAGGCGTGGATATTACCGCCGGGTACCGCTCTGTTGAGCTGATGAAGCAGTATGTGGCCCGCACGATGACCGAGAGCTGCATCGGCGGTCTGGGCGGCTTCGGCGGCCTGTTTGAGCTGGACTGCACCGGCATGGAGCATCCCGTTCTGATTTCCGGCACTGACGGCGTCGGCACCAAGCTGCGCATTGCCATGCTGCTGGACAAGCACGACACCATCGGCATCGACTGCGTGGCCATGTGCGTCAACGACGTCATCTGCGCCGGTGCCAAGCCGCTGGTTTTCCTCGACTACATCGCCTGCGGCAAGAACATCCCGGAGAAGATTGCCGAGATCGTCAAGGGCGTGGCCGAGGGCTGCGTCCAGGCGGGCTGCTCCCTCGTGGGCGGCGAGACCGCCGAGCACCCCGGCATGATGCCCGAGGATGAGTACGACCTGGCCGGCTTCACCGTCGGCGTCGTGGACAAGGCAAAGATTTTGGACAACTCCACGATGCAGCCGGGCGATGTCATCATCGCACTGCCCTCCACGGGCGTACACTCCAACGGTTTCTCGCTGGTGCGCAAAATTTTTGACATCGACAACAACCCCGATGTGTTGAAAAAGACATTCGACGGCATGGACAAGCCCCTGGGCGAGGCCCTGCTGGCCCCCACGAAGATCTACGTCAAGCCCGTGCTGGCTGTCATGGACGAGATCACGGTCAAGGGCGTGTCCCACATCACCGGCGGCGGCTTCTATGAGAACATTCCCCGCAGCCTGAAGAAGGGCTGTGCGGCCCGCATTGCCAAGGCCGATGTGCGTATTCCTGCCCTGTTCGACGTCATGCAGCGCGAGGGCGGCATCTCCGAGCACGATATGTTCAACACCTTCAACATGGGCGTCGGCATGGTGCTGACCGTCGCGCCCGAGGATGCGGACAAGGCCATTGCCATTCTGAAGGCCCACGGCGAGGACGCCTACCGTCTGGGCACCATCGTCGAGGGCGACGGGGTCGAGCTGGTATGAAGCGTGTAGCGGTACTGGTATCGGGCGGCGGCACGAATTTACAGGCCCTGCTGGAAAGCGAGCGCCGCGGCGAGAACCCGAACGGCAAAATCGAGCTGGTCGTTGCCAGCAAGCCCGGCGTCTACGCGCTGGAGCGCGCCGCCAATTTTGGTGTAGAATCTGCTGTTGTCAGCCGCAGGGACTACGCTGACAGCGCAGCGTTTGACGCCGCCCTGCTGGACACCCTGCAGAAGCACAGTATTGACGTGGTCGTGCTGGCAGGCTTTTTGAGCGTGCTGGGCGAAAAGGTCATTGCGGCCTACCGCAATAAAATCATCAATGTTCATCCCAGCCTGATTCCCAGCTTCTGCGGCCCCGGCTTCTACGGACTGCGCGTGCACGAGGCTGCGCTGGCCCGCGGCGTGAAGCTGACCGGCGCTACCGTCCACCTTGTAAACGAAGAATGTGACGGCGGGCCCATTCTGCTGCAGAAGGCCGTGGCCGTGGAGCCCGGCGACACCCCCGAGACGCTGCAGAAGCGCGTCATGGTCGAGGCCGAGTGGCAGCTGCTGCCCAAGGCATTGGCGATGGTGTGCAGTGACGAGGTGTAAAATCGTTTTCCACCACTGCACGGCAGGGAATCCCGTTTCCTGTTTACGCAAAACGAGGTTTAACAATGAAAAAGAATCTGTACAAATATCTTGCCGGGAATGACTACCCCGGGCGCGGCATTGTGCTGGGCAAAAGCCCCGACGGCCAGAAGGCGTTCGTCGCCTACTGGATCATGGGCCGCAGCGCCAACAGCCGCAACCGTGTGTTTGAGCCTATCGACGGCGGCATCCGCACGGTGGCCGCTGACCCGGCCAAGCTCGAGGACCCGCACCTCATCATCTACAACGCTGTGCTGACCCTGCGGGAGACCACCGTGGTCACGAACGGCGACCAGACCGACACGATTGCCCGGTTCATGAACGGCAACCTTTTCCCCGGCTACAGCTTTGAGGCTGCGCTGGCGACCCGCACCTATGAGGACGACGCGCCGAACTTTACCCCCCGCATCTCCGGCGTCGTCGATATGCGCCGCGGCGGCTACAAGCTGTCCATCGTCAAGTCCGACGAGGGCAACGCCGAGAGCGTGCAGCGCCAGACCTTCGACTACCCGCAGCCCGTGGCCGGTGAGGGACACTTCATCAGCACTTACGTCAAGAACGGTGCGCCGATCCCCAGCTTTGCGGGTGAGCCGCTGCGCGTCGCCATCGACACGAACGACGCGGACAAGTTTGCCGACAAGCTGTGGGTGAGCCTGAACGAGGATAACAAGGTCAGCCTGTTTGTCCGCAGCATCGAGCTGGAAACCGGCGAGTACGAGGACATTATCCTGAATAAATACACCGCTGTGGAGGGTTAATATGAACGAATTTCAGCTGAAATACGGCACGAACCCCAACCAGAAGCCCGCCCGCATCTACATGGCGGACGGCAGTGACCTGCCTGTGCAGATTTTGAACGGACGCCCGGGTTACATCAACTTTCTGGATGCGTTCAACTCCTGGCAGCTCGTGCGCGATTTGAAGAAGGCACTCGGCCAGCCCGCTGCCGCCAGCTTCAAGCACGTCTCCCCCGCCGGTGCGGCCATCGGTCTGCCGCTGGATGAGACCCTGCGTGCCATGTACCACATTGCGCCGGAGACCGAGCTTTCCCCGCTGGCCTGCGCCTACGCCCGTGCCCGCGGTGCTGACCGTATGTCCAGCTTCGGCGACTGGATCGCGCTGTCCGATGTCTGCGACCTGAGCACCGCGAAGCTGATTCAGCACGAGGTCTCCGACGGCATCATTGCGCCCGGCTACGACGCCGACGCGCTGGAGGTGCTGAAATCCAAGAAGAAGGGCGGCTACGCCATCGTCCAGATCGACGCCGACTACGAGCCGAAGCCGCTGGAGACCCGCACGGTCTTTGGCGTGACCTTCGAGCAGGGCCGTCAGGACCTGGACATTTCCAATGAGACGATGCTGCAGAACGTTGTGACCGAGAACAAGGTCATCAGCGACGAGCAGCGCCGCGACCTCATCATCAGCCTGATCGTGCTGAAGTACACCCAGTCCAACAGCGTCTGCTACGTGCAGGACGGCCAGACCATCGGCGTCGGTGCGGGCCAGCAGAGCCGCGTGCACTGCACCCGTCTGGCAGGCCAGAAGGCCGACAACTGGCAGCTGCGCCACATGCCGAAGGTGCTGGACCTGCCGTTCCGCGCTGACATTGCCAAGCCGAACCGCGACAACGCGATCGATGTTTACATCGGCGACACGCCGGAGGATGTCATCGGCGACGATGTCTGGGCCGAGACCTTCACCGAGCAGCCGGCCCCACTGACCGCCGAGGAAAAGCGCGCCTGGCTGGATGCCGTGACCGGTGTGAGCCTGGGCAGTGATGCCTTCTTCCCGTTCGGCGATAACATCGAGCGCGCGCGCCGCAGCGGCGTGACCGCCATTGTACAGCCGGGCGGCTCCATCCGCGACGCACAGGTGATCGACACCTGCAACAAGTACGGCATTGCGATGGCGTTCTGCGGCATCCGGCTGTTCCATCATTAAACGCAAAAACAACTCGCCTGCGGCGATTTTTCGTCGCGGGCTGTTGTGCTGTCAAGGAGGACGCTTATGAAAATTCTGGTTGTAGGCGGCGGCGGGCGTGAGCACGCCATCATCCGCGCGCTGAAAAAAAGCCCCCGCTGCTCCGAGATCTGGTGTGCGCCCGGCAACGGCGGCATCAGCTATGACGCCCACTGCAAGGCCATCCCTGCCACCGACGTGGACGCCATGGTCAAATTTGCCAAGGAAGAAGCCTTTGACTATGTCGTCGTCGCCCAGGACGACCCGCTGGCGCTGGGCATGGTCGATGCGCTGGCCGCTGTGGGCATCCCGGCATTCGGTCCCGACAAGGCCGCGGCCCGCATTGAGGCCAGCAAGGTGTTCAGCAAGGACCTGATGAAGAAATACGGCATCCCTACGGCTAAATATGAGACGTTCGACGACCCCGAGAAGGTCATGGACTACATCAAAGCCGAGGGCAAATACCCCGTCGTCATCAAGGCGGACGGTCTGGCGCTGGGCAAAGGCGTGCTGATCTGCCAGAATGAGCAGGAGGCTGCCGACGGCGTCAAGGAGATCATGCTGGACAAAAAGTTCGGCGCGTCCGGCAACCATGTGGTCGTCGAAGAGTTCTTGACCGGTCCCGAGGTCAGCGTACTGTCCTTCTGCGACGGCAAGACCGTCAAGCCGATGGTCTCGAGCATGGACCACAAGCGTGCTCTCGACCACGACGAGGGCCTGAACACCGGCGGCATGGGCACCGTGGCCCCGAACCCCTACTACACGCCCGCAGTCGCCGAGCGCTGCATGCAGGAGATTTTCCTGCCCACGGTTGCGGCCATGCAGGCCGAGGGCTGCCCCTTCAAGGGCTGCCTGTATTTCGGCCTGATGCTGACCCCCGACGGCCCGAAGGTCATCGAGTACAACTGCCGCTTCGGCGACCCCGAGACGCAGGTCGTGCTGCCCCTGCTGGAAAGCGACCTGCTGACCGTGATGGAGGCCACAACGAACGGCACGCTGGACAAGACCGATGTCAAATTCAGCGACGGCGCGGCGGCTTGTGTCATCTTAGCCAGCGGCGGCTATCCCCTCGCCTACGAGAAGGGCAAGGAGATCACCGGCCTGACCGAGGTCCAGTTGGATGCCGCCGACGTGACCGTCTACCATGCGGGCACCGCCATCAAGGAGGGCAAGCTGGTCACCAACGGCGGCCGTGTGCTGGGTGTGACGGCCACGGCCAACACCCTGCCCGAGGCGCTGAAAAAGGCGTATGCTGCCACGGAGAGCATCCATTTTGACAAGCTGCACAAGCGCAGTGACATTGGGGCAAGAGCGCTGGCAGCAATGCAGTAAAAAGGCTTCCCCCTCGGGGGAAGCTGTCACCGAAGGTGACTGATGAGGGCAAACTTCCCGCAGCTTTCCGTCAACGGGATACAGCGGTACACTTTCCCCTCATCCGCCCTCGGACGGGGCCTCGGCCACCTTTTTCCCCCAGGGGGGAAGGCTTTCCGTCCGTCACTTCCTGCAAATTTAACTCTCAGGAGGAAATACAATGGTATATCGCATTTATGTTGAGAAAAAGCCCGGCTTTGACGGCGAGGCACAGGGGCTTCTGCATGAGCTGGTCGATCTGGTCGGCATCCAGAATCTGACCGGTCTGCGCCTTTTGAACCGCTATGACGTCGAGGGCATCGACGCAGTGCTGTTCCAGCAGGCTGTGCCCACCGTGTTCAGTGAGCCGCCTGTTGACGTGACCTACGACAAGCTGCCCGACGCCAAGACCGTTTTTGCCGTCGAGTACCTGCCCGGCCAGTTTGACCAGCGCGCCGACTCTGCCAGCGAGTGCATCCAGCTGCTGAGCCAGGGCGAGCGCCCCGCGGTGCGCTCCGCCCGCGTCTATCTGCTGGACGGCGACCTGACCGACGCCGACCTGGCCGCCATCAAGAAGTACGTCATCAACCCCGTCGAAGCCCGCGAGGCAAGCCTTGACGAGCGCAGCACCCTGAAAATGGAGTTTGCCATCCCGACGGAGGTCGAGACGCTGACCGGCTTCACCGCGCTGGACGACGACGCGCTGGAAGCGTTCCGCAATGAGAAGGGCCTGGCGATGGACCATGCGGACATCGTGTTCTGCCAGAACTACTTCAAATCCGAGCACCGCGACCCGACCATCACCGAGATCCGTCTGATCGACACCTACTGGTCCGACCACTGCCGCCACACGACGTTCGGCACGATCCTGGACGACGTGAAGATTGACGACGAGCTGGTGCAGGCCGCATTTGACCGCTACATGGCACTGCGCGCCGAGACGGGCCGCGACAAGAAAAACCGCACCCTGATGGACTGCGCGACCATCGGTGCCAAGGCGCTGAAGCAGCGCGGCATTCTGAAGAACCTTGACGAGAGCGAGGAGATCAACGCCTGCACCGTCAAGATCAAGTGTGACGTGGACGGTGAGCAGCAGGACTGGCTGTTCCTGTTCAAGAACGAGACCCACAACCACCCCACCGAGATCGAGCCCTTCGGCGGCGCGGCGACCTGCATTGGCGGTGCCATCCGTGACCCGCTGTCCGGACGCAGCTATGTCTATCAGGCCATGCGCGTGACCGGTGCGGCTGACCCGCTGAAGCCTGTTTCCGAGACAATGCCCGGCAAGCTGCCCCAGCGCAAGCTGGTCACGACGGCTGCCGCGGGCTATTCCAGCTACGGCAACCAGATCGGCCTTGCCACCGGTCAGGTCGCAGAGCTGTACCACCCCGGCTACGCCGCCAAGCGCATGGAGATCGGCGCAGTTGTCGGCGCGACGCCTGCCAGCCATGTCCGCCGCGAGGAGCCCGCCCCGGGTGATGTCGTCATCCTGCTGGGCGGACGCACGGGCCGCGACGGTGTCGGCGGTGCCACCGGTTCCTCCAAGGCGCATAAGCTGACGAGCCTTGAGACCTGTGGTGCCGAGGTGCAGAAGGGCAACGCGCCCATCGAGCGCAAGCTGCAGCGCCTGTTCCGCCGCGAGGACGCCTGCCGCCTTATCAAGCGCTGCAACGACTTCGGCGCAGGCGGTGTGTCTGTTGCCATCGGTGAGCTGGCCGACGGCCTGCACATCGACCTGAACAAGGTCACCCGCAAGTACGAAGGTCTGGACGGCACCGAGCTGGCCATTTCGGAGAGCCAGGAGCGCATGGCCGTGGCCGTCGCCGCCGAGGACGCCGAGACCTTTATGAAGTACGCCGCCGAGGAAAACCTTGAGGCGACTATCGTTGCCACCGTCACCGAGGAAAAGCGGATGCGCGAGGTCTGGAACGGCAAGACCATCGTTGACCTCTCCCGCGAGTTCCTGAACTCCAACGGCGCCGAGCGCCACGCTGATGCGCACATCCTGCCGGGCCATGTCTGGCAGCCCCAGTTTGCCGGTGCAACGTTTGAGCAGAAGCTGGAATCCATGGTCAGCGACCTGAACGTCTGCAGCCAAAAGGGCCTGGGCGAGCGGTTCGACTCCACCATCGGCGCAGCCACCGTGCTGATGCCCTACGGCGGCAAGTACCAGCTGACCCCGACGATGGCCATGGCCGCCAAGCTGCCAGTGGACGGCGAGACGACGACCTGCTCCGGCATGGCGTGGGGCTTCAACCCCTACCTGACCGAGGCTGACCCCTACCGCGGCGCGTATATGGCCGTGGTCGAGAGCGTGACCAAGCTGGTCTGCGCGGGCTTCCACCACGAGGACATGTACCTGACGTTCCAGGAATATTTTGAGCATTTGAACGATAAGCCCGAGCGCTGGGGCAAGCCGCTGGCCGCCCTGCTCGGTGCGCTGGATGCCCAGATGGGTCTGGGCATTGCGTCCATCGGCGGCAAGGACTCGATGTCCGGCAGCTTTGAAGGCCTGGACGTGCCCCCGACGCTCGTCAGCTTTGCGACGGCCATCGGCAACACTCACGACGTGCAGAGCCCCGAGTTCAAGAAGGCCAACAGCTCCGTTGTCATCCTGCGCCCCAACTACAAGAACGGTCTGCCCGAGATCGGCAGCCTGATTTCCATTTACAAGACCGTCGAACAGATGATCGACGAGGGCAAGGTGCTGGCTGCCGCCACGCCGGGCTACGGCGGTGTGGCCGAGGCACTGTTCAAGATGTGCGTCGGCAACCATGTGGGTTTGCAGCTGTCCAATGACATCGACCTGAACGATCTGTTCAAGCCCGCCTACGGCGCGGTCATTCTGGAGCTGCTTGATGCCTCCGCCGGTGAGTTCCTCGGCTTCACCACCGTGGACTACACGCTGGAGGCCGAGGGCAAGGCCATTGACCTGGCCCGTCTGCAGGAGCTGTGGGAGCAAAAGCTCGAGCCGGTATTCCCCTACCGCAAGGCCGGTGAGTTCGTCCCCGCACTGGAGCATGACTGCCCCGCCAACAAGCGCGTGGCTCCCTCTGTGCGCCTGGCGACGCCGCGGGTCGTCATCCCCGTATTCCCCGGCACGAACTGCGAGTACGACACGGCCCGCGCGTTCCGCCGCGCAGGCGGCGACCCGCATGTTCTGGTGCTGAAAAACCTGACCCCCGCCAACGTGGCCGAGAGCTGCGAGGCTCTGGTGAAGGAGCTGGACGAGGCGCAGATCCTGATGTTGCCGGGCGGCTTCTCCGGCGGCGACGAGCCGGACGGCAGCGCCAAGTTCATTGCGGCGTTCTTCCGCAATCCGTCGGTGGCCGACGCAGTCAACCGTCTGCTGAACCAGCGCGACGGTCTGGTTCTGGGCATCTGCAACGGCTTCCAGGCACTCATCAAGCTGGGCCTGGTCCCCTACGGCGAGATCCGTCCCATCACCGAAAGCGACCCGACGCTGACGTTTAATACGATCCACCGCCACCAGTCCATGCTGGTGCGTACCCGCGTGGCCAGCAACAAGAGCCCCTGGCTGAGCAAATGCGACATCAACGACGAGCACCTGATCGCCATCAGCCACGGCGAGGGCCGCTTTGTCTGCAACGAGCAGCTGCTGAACCAGCTCATCGACAACGGCCAGATTGCGACCCAGTACGTTGACCTGCTTTGCCGCCCGACGATGGACATGCGCTACAATCCGAACGGCTCCGTGCTGGCAATCGAGGGCATCACGAGCCCGGATGGCCGTGTCTTTGGCAAGATGGGCCACAGCGAGCGCAGCGGCGAGCAGCTCTATAAGAACGTCACCGGTGACAAATACCAGCCGATCTTTGAGGGCGGCGTGAATTATTTCAAGCTTTGATATTTCGGGAAGTTTCTGCTATACTGGAACTATCAGCTTAAAAGATTGTGAGGATTTGACCCAATGGCACAACACGACAAATATATTTCGCCGTTCTCTACGCGCTATGCGTCGGATGAGATGCAGTACATCTTCTCTGACGACAACAAGTTCCGCACCTGGCGCCGGCTGTGGATCGCGCTGGCTAAGGCCGAGCAGAAGCAGGGCTTGGCCATCACCGATGAGCAGATTGCCGAGTTGGAGGCGCACAAGGACGACATCAACTATGAGGATGCCATTGCGCGCGAGAAGCTCGTCCGCCATGACGTGATGAGCCACGTCTACGCCTACGGCCTGCAGTGCCCCAAGGCAAAGGGCATCATCCATCTGGGCGCGACCAGCTGCTATGTCGGTGACAACACCGACGTCATCATCATGCGCGAGGGCCTGCAGCTCGTGCGCAAGAAGGTCATCGGCGTGCTGGCAAATCTGGCCAAGTTCGCCGACGAGTACAAGGCCATGCCCTGCCTGGCCTACACCCACTGCCAGCCCGCGCAGCTGACCACCGTCGGCAAGCGCGCCACGCTCTGGATGAACGAGCTGTACATGGATCTGGAGGAGCTTGACCACCAGATCTCCCAGCTGGCGCTGCGCGGCGTTAAGGGCACCACCGGCACCCAGGCCAGCTTTGTGGAGCTGTTCAACGGCGACTCCGCCAAGATCAAGGCTGTCGAGGCCGACGTCTGCGCCCAGATGGGCTTTACCAAGGTCGTGCCGGTCTGCGGCCAGACCTACAGCCGCAAGGTGGAC
>ERZ791734.2345-NODE-2345-length-12249-cov-5.573233_pt1 | contig 12249 bp, 8 predicted proteins | sample MGYA00509953_ERZ791734 | MGnify/ENA primary metagenome ERZ791734 (study PRJEB30046, sample SAMN00792038) | human gut metagenome | study: EMG produced TPA metagenomics assembly of the A metagenome-wide association study of gut microbiota in type 2...
TTTCGCAGGGAGTGGAAGGAATCCATTACCGCATTGTACAGGACGAGTGTCCGGAAGGGTTTGTCCGGGCGGAGGGAACACCGGACCTGGAAGATGTGTATTTATACTGGCTGAAGAAATAGGGGAGATAATCAGCCGTGATTTTCAGGTCGTTATCCGAACCGTTCAGGTCGTTTGGAAGAAAAGCTGTTAATAATTGTGGGGAACAATGCAAGCAAAGAAAAGAAAATCGTACTTAATAAGTAGAAACAAAGAAAAGAAAAAGGAGGGTTTATTATGCGAAGAAGAAATTTATTTATCATGGCAGCATTATGTGTAACACTTGCGTTAAGTGGATGCCGGAGTAACAAGCTGGGGGATTCCGAGAGTACAGGGACACAGAATGGAAGTGCGGGGACGCAGAGTGGAAATACAGTGGACACGGACACAGAGGAAGATTTTGGACTGGAGAAACTGCAGATATCGGGGGAAGAACTGCAGGACACGGCAGTAACCAGGGGAACTGCACTGATGAAGTATCAGTCCGGATATTTATATACACTGGCAATACCGCAGGAAAAACAAACCTGTGCTATTGCTTATAATCTGGTGTATCTGGATCCGGCACAGAAAAACTGGATCATCATGTGTAATAACCCGGCATGTAAGCATACAACTGCAGCATGCGTTGCAGGACTGACAAGCAGCCAGCAGATGAATCTGTGCAGTGATGGAAAAAATCTGTATTATATTAAAGAGGTAAATGAGAAAGTAGGGCTGACCACCATGAATCTTTACCGTGTTCCACTGGATACAATGGAAGTGGAAAAACTGACCACTTTATTCCGGACAGCGGGCGGGGCAACTTTTGATTCTTTGGAACCGATTGTATATAATGGATATTATTATAATTCGCAGCTGCTGTATGATGAGAAAACGAGCGGTGAAAGTCTGGTATTATACCGGTGTGCATTGAAAAAAGATGCTGTGCCGGAAAAAATCTGGTCGGAGGCAGGTTTACCGGAGCAGCCAATGAGAACGGTAACAGATATCCAGGCAGAGGGAAATTATGTATATTATGTATTGTATTATGATGATCACAGTAAAGTGGTCAGACTTGACGTCAGTACAGGGGAGGTTATGGAAAAGGATCTGGAAACAGGAACGTGGGGTATCAGTCTGTATGATGGAAGTGTTTATGCCGTGACACAGCACGAACTGCACCGGTATACCCCGGCACTGGAGGATTCGGGAAAGATTGCGGATATAACACAGGAAGGTGCTGTAACAAATGTAATTGTGGAAGCCGATTATATCATGCTTTATATTACAGGAGAAAACGGAAGAATAATTAGCCTGTATAGCAGGGAAGGAGAAGAACTGGGCGAATACGATCAGCTCGGTATGACATGGATTCTGGCAGGATATGATGAGGAAAATATATATTTTACAGCAGATACGGAAGAGGGACAGAAAATAGCACAGATAAGTATGGAAGGAATAAAAAGCGGAGAAGCACAGCTGGAAGAAATTACGGGGTAAAGCTTATGGAGGAATTAAAAAGGATTGTCTGTTCAGGAAATTTTGTAATCCTGTTTCTTCTTGTTTTTCTTGTAAATGGTTTCTTTTATGAGAAGAAACAGTATAGTGTAGATGAGGAAGAAAGGATTTATGGGGAGGATTTTGACTATGCAGAAATGAGAAAGGAAATGATGCAGGAATACAGAAAACTGTATTCAGACTGTATACAGATGGGAGAAGAGGAAAGAACGGTTTATCTTGAAGAATATCAGGGAGAAATGAAAGAAGGACCGGATGGGATTGCCGCATATCTGGCATTGGAATCCGTCCGGGGACAGATACAGTATCAGGAGGAATATATCAGCCGTTATGATACCATCCGGGAAAATGCAGAGACAATGCTTAAGAGCAGTCTGTTTGAAGGAAAAAATACATTTTTAAAGAAAAATGTAAATAAGACGGTAAAGGATTATGGAAATATCAAGGATTTGCAGCTCAAGCTGTGCAACCGTGAGTGGCTGTTATCATGGACAGGACAGACGGAAGTAAATTATTTTATTCTGTTACCGGTGTTATATGTGGTACTGCAGTTTTTTGCCGACCGGAAAAACGGATTATGTCACATGGTAAGAAGTACGGCAAATGGAAGAATGATACTTGCGCTGCAGAGGCTTGGCATCTTTTTCGGGGTAAGTGCGGGAACGGTACTGATCCTGTACGGGGAAATTCTGGTGCTTGCCGGACTGAATTATGGCAGTGTGGATCTTTCGGTCATGCTGCAGTCCTGTCCGGAATTTGGCAGCTGCGTTTACCCGATGACGATTGCCGGATTTATGGGAATGGTGTTTATCGGTAAGGTTTGTGCCGTAATGTTATGCGGAGGTCTTTTGTGGTTATTGCTGCTTGGAATCCGTAAGAGCAGTGCAGCGGTTATTATACTTGGATTTCTGGCGGCTGTGGAAGGAACTGCTTACCACAGCATTACGGATCTGAGTAATCTGAAATTTATAAAATACTGTAATCTGGCAGCATTTTTTGATATTGAAAATATTTATTCCCGTTATGTAAATATAAATATTCTGGGGACACCGGTTTCGGCATGTATTGTGGCATGGGTTGCTATGGGGATTCTGCTTCCGGTTGTTCTGGCGGCGGTTCTGGTCTGGGCAGCCAATACCCGTGGAGGTGTCGGAAAAGCAGGTATCCTGAAAGGAAACGGACTATTTGTCCGGCATACTTCGCTGGTTCTGCATGAGGGCTACAAACTGTTCTATCCTTTATTCGGCATATTGATTCTGCTGCTGTCAGGAATTCTGGCATGGAACCGGCTGGATTATTCCAAAGTCTATTACAGTGGAGAGGAAACGTATAAAAATATTTTTTACCGTGAAGTGCGGGGAAAAACAGAGGAGGAGGTAGAACGTTATATCAGTGAAGCTGAGGAAGAAATCGATGACCTGCTGCAGGAGGATCAGACAAATGCCAGGGCAGGTTATATGCAAAGTGCTTTGAATGTGATCATCAATCAGAAAGAATATCTGGCACAGTTAAAACAGGACAGAAATATCCGGGGAGAATATGTGAATCCGCTGGGATATAGTATGCTCATAGGGGAGAGTGGAAAAGAAACAGTAAGAAATGATATGCTGCTGCAGTTGTTCCTGATTGCCGTATTATTTGGCGGATATATGGCATATGAGAATCAGTCCGGTATGACCGGGATTGTAAACAGTACGGCAAAAAAGGTAAGAGGAATGAACCGGGCGAAAGCGGTCTGGATCGTGTGCGGAACAGTCATTATTTCGGTTCTGTTTTTCCTGGTGGAACTGGATAATGTGACGGGAAGAATCGGACTGGCAGATCTGGATGCTGCTGTGCAGAGTCTGCAATATCTGGAAAAAGTACCGGTAAAAATAACGTTATGGCAGTATATTCTGGCTGTCTGGATGGGACGGACAATATTACTTACGGCTGCCGGTTTTCTCGCGGCATACTGTTCTTCCCGGTGCCGGAGTGTCCGAAGCGGTATTCTGGTATCTGTGGCAGTGATCATGCTGCCGGCATTACTGCTTGGAGGTTTTATACTATAATTATGGTTGGAGGAATTGCGATGGAAAAGAAACTGGAATTTATTCATGTAACAAAAAAGTATGGGGAGAAGCAGGCGCTAAGTGATTTTACGGTAGTCCTGCAACCGGGAATCTATGGTCTGTTAGGACCAAACGGAGCAGGAAAATCAACACTGATGAATCTGCTCACGGATAATATCAGGCGGACTTCGGGTGAAATTCTGTATAATGGCGAAGAAATCCTGAAGTCGGGGGCAAAATTCCGGTCGAAAATCGGTTATATGCCGCAGCAGCAGGGAATGTATGAGCAGTTCAGCGGAGAGCGTTTTCTGTATTATATTGCGGCATTAAAAGGAATGAAGAAAAGGGATGCGGCACAGCAGATTGAAAAATATCTGGAACTGGTGGGATTGAAAAAGGACAGTAAAAGGAGAGTGGGAGGATATTCCGGCGGAATGAGACAGCGGCTTATGTTCGTGGCGGCACTGCTTGGAGATCCGGAGATTCTGATACTGGATGAACCGACAGCCGGACTTGATCCGGAAGAGAGAATAAAAATCCGAAATTATGTTTCTGAATTATCGGGCGAAAGAATCGTGATTCTGGCAACCCATGTAGTAAGTGATATTGAATGTATTGCATCTAAAATCCTGCTGCTGTATCAGGGAAAACTGCTTGCGGAAAATACACCGGGAGGTCTGATCGATACGGTAACAGATAAAGTGTACGAAAAGATTTGCACCCATGAAGAACTGGGAAAGCTGATGAAAGAATATCCGAAGGGAAATGTTTCGCAGGGAGTGGAAGGAATCCATTACCGCATTGTACAGGACGAGTGTCCGGAGGGATTTACACGGGCTTTGGGAACACCAGATTTAGAAGATGTTTATTTATACTGGTTAAAAAAATAAGAATAGAAAAAGCGGAGTACTAATTTCTTAGCACTCCGCCTTTTTATTTTACTCCGATTACAAATCAGTTCTTAACTAAGTTAAGATTATTTGCTTTCTGGTGTATGCCATTTCCATTCGCGTACTTCTGGAAGGTCTTCACCGTATGTTCCGATGTATGCCTTGTGAGCTACAAGTGTATCATGCATCTTCTGGATCAGGTGTGATCCCTTGTTTCCAACCTGTGGTAAGTTGTTGATAACATCTTCTACAAGGTGGAATCTGTCGATCTCATTCTGAACTCTCATATCGAATGGAGTTGTGATTGTACCTTCTTCGTGGTAACCATGAACGTGTAAGTTCTTGTTCTCTCTGAAGTATGTTAATTCATGGATTAATGTTGGGTAACCATGGAATGCGAAGATAATTGGCTTATCCTTTGTGAAGATAGCATTATATTCAGCATCTGTTAATCCATGTGGATGCTCTGTATGAGGAGTTAACTTCATTAAGTCAACTACGTTTACAAAACGAACCTTAACATCTGGTAATTCATCTCTGATGATTGTTGTAGCAGCTAATGCTTCTAATGTAGGTGTATCACCACAGCAAGCGATTACAACATCCGGATCTTCTCCCTGATCGTTAGAAGCCCAATCCCAGATGCTTACACCCTGTGTACAATGCTTAACAGCCTGATCCATTGTCAGCCACTGGAAGCTTGGGTGTTTGGATGCAACGATAACGTTTACATAGTTCTTGCTCTTGATACAGTGATCGAAGCAGGAAAGTAAGCAGTTAGCATCCGGTGGAAGGTACATACGAACTACATCTGCCTTCTTGTTAGCGATATGGTCTAAGAAACCTGGATCCTGATGTGTGAATCCGTTGTGATCCTGCTGCCATACGTTAGAAGTAAGGATTAAGTTAAGAGATGCAATAGGAGCTCTCCAGTTAAGAGCTGATGTAATCTTTAACCACTTAGCATGCTGAGCACACATAGAATCTACAACTCTGATGAATGCTTCGTAGCTTGCGAAGAAACCGTGACGACCTGTTAAGAGGTATCCTTCTAACCATCCTTCGCACATATGCTCTGATAAGTAACCATCCATGATACGTCCGTCTACTGACATATGTTCATCATTTGGAAGGCTTTCAGCATTCCATGCTCTGTCTTCTACTTCGAATGCATGATATAATCTGTTTGACATAGATTCATCCGGTCCGAAGATACGGAAGTTACGAGCATCTTTGTTTAATTCTAATACGTCTCTTACATAAGCACCAAGTTCGATCATATCCTGAGCCTTTACAGCACCTGGAGCTGTAACATCAACGCCATACTTTGTAAAGTCAGGTGTACGGAGATCTCTTAATAATAAACCACCATTTGCATGAGGGTTAGCAGAGATTCTGTGGTCTCCCTTAGGAGCGATTTCTTTTAATTCAGGAATTAACTGATAATCTTCAGTAAATAACTCTTCCGGCTTGTAGCTTAATAACCACTCTTTTAAGATATCAAGGTGTTCTGGTTTTTCCATTGTGATAGGTACCTGATGAGCTCTGAAAGAACCTTCGATAACTTCACCGTCAACAACCTTAGGACCTGTCCATCCCTTAGGAGTTCTCATAACGATCATTGGCCAGAATGGTCTTTTCTTGTCGCCTGTTTCACGGGCATTCTTCTGGATAGCTTTGATTTCTTCAATACATGCATCAACAGCTTCAGCCATCTTCTTATGCATATCCATCTCTGTATCTTCAGCACTCTTCTCTACGAAGTATGGCTTCCATCCACAACCATGGAAGAAGCTTTCAACTTCATCATGAGAGATGTGTGAGAATACAGTAGGGTTGCTGATCTTATACTCATTTAAGTGTAAGATAGGAAGAACAGCACCATCTGTAGCCGGGTTTAAGAACTTGTTTGAATGCCATGCTGTAGCAAGAGGGCCTGTTTCAGCTTCACCATCACCAACGATAACAGTTGTGATTAAGTCTGGGTTATCAAATACAGAACCAAATGCGTGAGCGATAGAGTAACCAAGTTCTCCACCTTCGTTGATGGAACCAGGAGTTTCCGGAGCAACGTGGCTTGAGATACCACATGGGAATGAGAACTGCTTGCACAGTCTTGTCATACCATCTTTATCAAGACTTACATTCGGATAAATCTCGCTGTAGTGTCCCTCTAAGTAAGAGTTAGCTACGAAGAAGTTTCCGCCGTGTCCAGGACCTGAGATTAATACCATATCAAGGTCATACTTATTGATAGCTCTGTTCATGTGAGCATAAATAAAGTTCTGTCCAGGAACTGTTCCCCAGTGACCAACGATTTTTTTCTTTACCTGATCTCTTGTTAAAGGCTCTCTTAAAAGAGGATTCTCTAACATATACAGCTGAGCAGCTGCAAGGTAGTTAGCGGCACGCCAGTAAGCGTTTAATTTCTCAAGATATTCCTGAGAGTTGAAATCTGTGTTTGCCATTATAAAATTTCTCCTTGTGTTATATTTTTTTAGCCTGCCATAAAGACAGTGCCAAGGGTTAACGTTATTTGTATTATGAGAGCCATGTTTATATTTGGACATAACATGAGCTATTCATTCTACATCTTATATAATAATCTATTTTGCCGAATTTTTAAAGGTTATTTTTGAAAAAAATCAAAATTTCTTTTAAATCTACAAAAATGTATTAAAAAAAATACAATAAGATGTGCAATTCGACTAAAAACGAGCAGAAAATCAAAAGGAATTACCTGTTTTGCTCTTCTTTGTAAGCATTAATCACTTTGTGAATACGTTTTACCGGATCCAGCAACTCGCTCATGGTTGCATCATGATTCAGCGTATCAATGATGAGGGCGATATATTTGGACATATCACAGTTGATGTAATATGGCTTGCTTAAGAGTTCTGGTGTCTGATAAGTCAGGTTGGTGGTCAGAATCTTATCAATCAGTCCCTGTTCATAGGCTTCGTCAAATTTGGACAGACCGTTTGTGAACAGACCAAATGTAGCTGCCGCAAATACACGTTTTGCTTTGCGGGCTTTTAATTCCTTTGCAACTTCGAGAACACTTTCACCGGAAGAAATCATGTCATCAATAATGATTACATCCATTCCTTCTACGGAAGAGCCAAGGAATTCATGAGCTACGATAGGATTTCTTCCATTGACGATGTGGGCATAGTCACGTCTCTTGTAGAACATACCCATATCAAGACCGAGAACGTTTGCAAGATAGATAGCTCTGCCTGTACCGCCTTCATCCGGACTGATAACCATCATGTGTTTTGCATCAATCTGAAGATCCTTAACTTCTCTTAAAAGTCCTTTGATAAACTGATATCCAGGCTGTACGGTTTCAAATCCTTTCAAAGGAATCGCATTCTGTACACGCGGATCATGGGCATCAAAGGTAATGATGTTTTCGACTCCCATTTTTGTCAGTTCCTGAAGTGCAAGTGCGCAGTCAAGAGATTCTCTTCTGGATCTTTTATGCTGGCGGCTTTCATACAGGAATGGCATGATTACATTGATTCTTCTGGCTTTACCGCCAACAGCAGCAATGACACGCTTTAAATCCTGATAGTGATCGTCAGGGGACATTCTGTTCTCGTGTCCGCACAAAGAATAGGTCATGCTGTAATTTCCAACATCTACAAGAATGTATAAATCTTTACCACGGACAGTTTCATTGATGATTCCCTTTGCTTCACCTGAACCAAAACGGGGAGTTTTGGCATCAATCAGATAAGAATCCTTCTGGTATCCTGAAAAAGCAATGGTATGTGTATAAGTTCCGGTTCTGTTGCTTCGCCATCCTGCGATAAACTCATCCACTTTAGCAGCCTGATCTTTAAAGCTGTCCAGGGCGATAATGCCAAGCGGACCGACAGGTATTGTTTCCAAGTTCTTTTCTTCTGGCATGATAAATCCTCCATGTGGTTACTACTTACAGTTCTGCAATAGTAACATTGTAAATAATAATTATAACGTGTCATTTATATCATTATATCTGACGGAAGTCAAGTAGATAAATGATAAGATATCTTACCGTAATGATGGCAGAATTCTTAAATCTCTGCCGAAAATCTTTAATAATTTGTAGTTGCTTGCAATGCGCGAAAATACCCGTTCCGAATAGATATCCCGCAGGCTTCCAAGGGAAAGATTTGTGGATATGATAACGGGTTTTCTGCGGATCGCACGTTCGTTGATGCACTGGAACAGAGCGGAGGAGGTAAAACTGTTCGCAAGCTCTGTTCCGAGATCGTCGATGATCAGCAGGTCGCAGTCGTAAAAGTCACGGTATACGGAACTTTCCTGTGTGCCGGAGCTGCCCTTGTGGAAAGAGGCATCTGCCAGCACGTCAAAAAAGCGTACCGCGGACATGTAGATAACCGAATGGGACTGTTCAATCAGTTCCTTTGCAATACAGTTTATCAGGAATGTTTTGCCGACACCTGCCAGTCCGTAAATAAAGAGATTCTGGTAGTCATCCTTAAAATTATGAACAAATTCCCGGCTGCTATTCAGTACATTGAGGATATTTTCATGGGCGGAAATGCCGAGGTTTTCGTCAATCATATCGTCAGGATAAAGATCGGCACGGAAAAATGAGAAATTTTCCTGGTTAAGCAGCTCACGGATATTTGACTGCTCGTAGAGAATATTTATCACTTTTGCACGCATACAGGAACACATCCTGTTTCCGTCATAGCCGGTGTCTTTGCAGATATTACAGTCATAATGCATGGACAGGTAATCTTCCGGAAAGCCGTTCTTTTGTAACAGTTCCTGTTTTTCGTGGGATAAGTCTGTAATCTTCTCTTTTACAGTATTATCTGAAGTGGCGGAAAGAAGCCTTGCTTTTACTTCCTGTACGGACAGGGAAGATATTTCGTCATGAATTTCCCGGATCCGCGGGACTTTTTCGTAGACCTCGGCAATCCGGCTGTCCAGATCATGGGTGTTTTTCAGGCGGATTCGCTCGTAACCGCGGATAATATCATTGTATTGGGTGTTTGTAAGATTCATAAAGTCCTCCATCCTATGTCTGCATTAACGTTTTAACAGTGCTTTTTCAAGTTCGTCAAAATCATAGTCACGTTGCGGGATATTGTTGAAAGCCGTTTTCTTTACTGCCGGGGCTGGCTGTCCGGCAGACTGGAGATTGCGGGTGTTGATTTCCTTCTGCTTTTCGTGGGCGGAATCAATCTGTTTCAGATCCCCGACGGTATGCACATTTTTTGCCTTCCACCGGGAAAGTATGGAATCCGTATACTTGAAGCTCGGCTGGTGAATGGCATTAATCGTGCGGGAACAGGCTTCGAGAATAAGTTCCAGTGAGAAGCCGTACTGGTTCGTCCATTTATCAATGAATTCCTTCTCAGGCGGTGCAGGAAGTCTGCCGGAGATTCCGAAGGCTTTCAATACGGAAAAATAGGTATTGCTGAAGCTGGAAGTATATTCTTTCGCCTGGGAAGGGGAAGAGATTCCGAGTTCGTGCCATGCAATTCCGGTTTTCTCTATATAACGGAACGATTTGTGTTCGTTGGAAGCACAGTATTCCAGCAGATACTCGATGAGATCTGCCGAAAATCCCAGTGTATCATAAAAATACAGGATCGTATTCGTCTCGGTCGCATTCAGTGTTTTTCCCATATATTTCTGTGCAATGAATAATAACTGCCTGATCTCTGTATTTTCCACCAGTTTGGACAGTTTTCGTACCGGTATCTTATCCGGTGAGGAAGGCGTCTGTTCCAGTGTCGTGGCTGCGGATACGGACTGTCCGGCAACAGTGGACACCGGTTCCGTCAGGAAGATGGAGGAAAGCTGCTCTCCGGAAAATTCCATCGTCAGAAGTCCGACATTCTCCCAGTATTTCAATGCACGCAGAATATCTTTTTCTGTACAGTCAAACGTATCTGCAAACTGATTGATAGACAGGGAGCTGCTTAACTGCGGCCCGTTCATACAGCGGAGCAGGTAAAGGTAGATCTTCACATACTCGCCGTTTGCCTGCACCATATAGTGATCAATAAATGTATTTTTTACCGGAGTTATCCCGGTAGTAAAATTTGATTTCAAAGTAATCGCTGACATAAAAACTCCATATATGTTGGTAATTTACTGCTTTCCTTATCATATTAACACACATTTGATATTCTGAAAATGAGAAATTTTATGGCAATGTGGGGGATAAATATTTCCCACTATAAAAAACAAAATGTGGATAATGTGGATAACTTGGTGGATAAATAAAAAAAGTGTCGAAAATACAAGCTTTTTTCATAAAAAGTAAAGTGTGTGTAAAATAAAAATATATCCACATCTTTTTCCGGAAGAAATGGTGGAAAAAAATGTGGATAATGTGGATAACTATTTTTCGAGCAGCTCTTCGCCTATGGTTACAACGTTTCCTGCTCCCATAGTTATCAACAGATCATCGTGCATACATTTTTTCAGGACAAAATCTTCGATCGATTTAAAATCAGGAAGATAATATGCATCTGTACCACGTTCGCGGATGGACTGTGCCAGCAGCTCGGAACTGACTCCCAGGGTATCTGTTTCGCGGGCTGCGTAGATATCAGCAAGGATAACATGATCGGCATGACTCAAGGCTTCCACAAACTGATCATACAGGAGTTTGGTTCTGGAATAAGTATGTGGCTGGAAAATGACCCATGTTTCGCGATGTGGATAATTCCGGGCGGCTTTCAGTGTGGCAGTGATTTCGTCCGGATGATGTGCATAATCATCTATAATGGTAATGCCGTTTACACTTCCCTTATACTGGAAGCGGCGGTCTGTGCCTGTGTAGGACAGAAGTCCCTGACGGATCACATCCAGGGAAAGGTTCATATTCAGTCCGACGGCGATGGCGGCCAGAGAATTGTATACATTATGTATACCTGGAACGGAAAGGGAGATTTCTCCAAGCGGAACATTGTTTTTCCACAGGGTGTAGTGACAGCAGCCTCTCTCATTATATGTAATGTCTGCAGCTGAATAATCACTCTTTGCGGGATCTTTGCCGAAAGTAATAATGTGACAGTCCAGGTCGCGGGTAAAATAGTCTGTATCGTCAATATCACTGTTTAAAATCACATAGCCGTCCTCAGGAACAAGCTGCATGAAACGTTTGAAGCTGTGACGGATATCATTGATATCTTTGAAAAAGTCAAGATGATCCTCGGCAATGTTTAATATTACAGCAGTGGTCGGAAAGAATGACAGGAAGCTGTTTGTGTATTCACAGCTCTCGTTTACAAAGTTTTCCGAATGTCCGATGCGGAGATTTCCACCGATAGAAGGAAGCATACCGCCAACTAATATGGTCGGATCACAGTTACCGGCAAGCAGGATATGGGAAATCATGGATGTGGTGGTGGTTTTTCCGTGTGTTCCGGCAACATTGATGGCATTGCTGTATTCCTTCATAATCAGTCCGAGGAAGTCCGCACGCACCATCATCGGGATGCCTGCCTGCTGTGCTGCCATAAATTCCGGATTATCCTTGTGGATGGCAGCAGTATATACAACTAAATCAATATCCGGAGTAATATTTTCGGATTTCTGGCCATATAATATTTTAGCGCCGGAATCGGAAAGTCTGTTCGTAAGTTCACTTGCTTTGGCATCAGAACCACTGACCTGGATATTCTTTTCAATAAGAATCTCGGCAAGTGCACTCATGCTGATGCCCCCAATACCGATAAAATGAACTTTTTTTAATTTATATCATAAGCCCCATAGTATTTATTATCATTCCA
>ERZ791734.2351-NODE-2351-length-12227-cov-4.569832_pt1 | contig 12227 bp, 25 predicted proteins | sample MGYA00509953_ERZ791734 | MGnify/ENA primary metagenome ERZ791734 (study PRJEB30046, sample SAMN00792038) | human gut metagenome | study: EMG produced TPA metagenomics assembly of the A metagenome-wide association study of gut microbiota in type 2...
TTGCTTTGCTTTGCTTTGCTTTGCTTTGCTTTGCTTTGCTTTGCTTTGCTTTGCTAGGGATTGTATCTGGTAATGTTCCGTTGTCAATAAGTGTCTGGATAAGTTTCTGTGCCTTTTCATTTTTAATGTAGTATTTCTCGTCTACATCTTGCTCTAAGTAGTCTTTCAACTTCTTTTCAAGCGGTATAGGGTTAGGAAACTTGTAATTATATTCTCCTAAGAATGAAAACATAAAGCATCTTTCCCGGTTCTGTGCCACGCCATAATTCTTAGCATTCAAGTCTTGCCAATAATTCACATATCCCAAACTTTCAAGAAAATCTAACCATTTCCTAAAATCAGGCATATTGTCTTGACTATGGACTTGTGGTACATTCTCCATAAACAATATCTGTGGCAGTTCTCCATTGCTATCTCTGATTTCGGTTAAAATCCTCTCAACTTCCCATAGCAAGCCACTTCTTGTACCGCTACCTTTACTCATTCCAAGCTGTTTTCCTGCGACCGACAAATCGGTACAAGGAAATGAGTAAGTAAGCAAGTAAGTAAAGGTTTCTGTGTCGCAAATATTCAAATCTTCTGCATGAACCTTTGTTATGTCCATTGTGGGAAAATCTGTGCCGTGTACTGCGTTATAGCTTGCTATGGCATACTTATCAAACTCCACAACTCTGTAATGTTCAAACTTAGCACCTATTCTCTTTAATGCCATTGCCTGACTTCCGTAGCCGGCGAAAAGTTCTATTAAGCGAATAGGCTTTGTTATGCTGATTGGTTCTCTTGTGAAGTCAAATATGCTCATTTGATTATCACAAGAATAATTTTCAAAATTCATAAAATCTACCAAAAGGAAACCTCGGTTTTATGTGCGCACAACCTATTCCTTTCTTTGATTTTTCTTAGTTTTTCAAAACTTCATTCATAGCGTTAGCCATATCGCAGATACCCTTTATATAGTTAAATGCACCTATTATATATCTGTCTGAATTTTCTTCATCAACAACGCCTGTTGTGGCAAGGTTGATTAGCCTTAATGCGTTGTGATTTATTGCGTTTTCGTCAATCACTATTCTCCAACTCCTTTTTTCAAAGCTCTCGCAAGGAACATCAAGTAAACACCCGCATTCTTCGATTTCTGTCGCTCCAAAATATGTCTTGTATCTGTAAGAGTTTTTACAATTAAAGCAGAAGCTCTTTCCACTATTCATCTTGCAACTTGTCTTCTTATCCTCCAGCTTTTTCCCAAGGCTTTCATTTATTCTTTTGAGTTCTTCTACCTTTTCCTGTAGTTTCTCGCAATCATCATAGAGTTTATTGTATTTCTTCTTGCTTAAAATCTTCACTCTGTTTCGCTCCTTTCAGTTCAAACTTAAATAACACATAATTCCACAATCCGGCATAATCTCTGTATTCATATCTCCCCTGTTCGGGTCTAATTCATCCAGATATACCGGACCGTTTTTGTCTTTCAACATGGAGTGTCCGACTTCTCTTTCCAACTTCGTCCGACTTTCAAAGACTTCCGGAAAATCCTTTCTGATATGGTTCCAATAACCCATGCCACCTTTTATACAGCCAATGCAATTATTGTTGGCATACCCATGCTCATAATTCCAAGGACGTGGGAAAGTAAAAGTCATTAAAAACAGTCCATGCACTTCCTCTTTCGTTAAATTTCTTTCAATCAACGGAAAAATGTGATTAAACTCCGGATTGCTCTCAACCATTCGGTCAGCTCGGTTCTTCTCGTTCAAGTCAAAGCCCCAAACATACGTGATCTCATAGTCCGCATGTTCAGCTTCCCACTCTTTACGAATCCGCTTTTTCAGCCAATTAGTACATGGCGCAAATCCGTTAGACGGATTTTTATAACCACCAAACGCCCTTACGCAATCTTCTACATTTCGATATTCCGTTGATCGTAGCACTGTGATTTTCTTTCCGATTGCTTTTTCGCAATCTTCAATAAATCTCATGCTGTCTGGATGTTGGTCTGCAATGTCAATGTATATCCATTCGTCAACATCTCCTGCTAAATATCCAGCCATAAAGCTTGATATTCCTGCACTTACCCAACATACTTTTAATTTTTTCATAACACCACGCTACAAATCCATGTATCGTGGATAAGGAATATAGGCTTCCCATGCTGACGGTCTGAAACTCACATAAGTCAAATATGCTATATGTGCGCTACTTCAAATTCCACCTTATCGAATCATCAACGCTACTATTATTCCCTTTATGCAAAATCTTTGACACCTTTAAGTTGCAACCTCGGTTTACCGAGGATTCGTTATTCCTTTCTTTCTTTTAAACTTTCATCTAAACAGGCATTCCAACCCACCCGACGTATTGATGTGTTGAGATCTTTATAACCAGATTTCAACTCTGGTATCTTCTCCGGAAGTTCCCGGAGCGGACACCAATCCGGTCTGCACGCAATATAATCTGTCACATCATCTCCAATACCTGGAGCAATGCAATACAACGTTTGCTCTCCATACCTTGGCGGCTGTGTATCGTCTGCAAAATCGCACATATCGCACGATTCCGGCATATCCATAACCAATACTGCTTTAGCCATCTATTCCACCTGCCTTTACAACCTCGATCATATCTGACAACATTCCGCTGCACTTAAACTGCTCCATCTCTTCGCTAAATTCCTCCAACTGCTCCACAACCTTATCTACATCGTAGGTGGTCGGCTGCGCATCAATCAGATCACATAAAGCATTCGTTTTATTTGACGAATAATTATTGATAATGGTCATTCCAACAATCTGTTTTTTAAACTCATCTGCATCAATCAGTCTCATCGTTTGCCCTCCTGTTCCAATCTTTCACAACATTCTTGACACACTCTTGCTATTATTGCAGCCTCCGCATGATTAAAAGCGCAACTTTTTGCAAGCGTTGTCACAACGCCAATTATTTTTCTTACATCAACTGTGCTTATTCTGTCGTTCTTGTCAAATTCTTCGACTGTCATAGTTACACCTCCAACAGTTCCGGGTTGTCAAACGTATTGCCGATAACTTCTGCATTAACCATATTTATCCAATAGCCTAAATCTTTTCTGTAATTTTTAGTGTACTTCCCCGACCAATCTACATAAAATCCGATATGCTCTGCCTTCGTGCTATCAAAACAGTTTTGATAACTGCCATATCTAATTGGTGCGTATGTGTCACTAAAGAGATCTTTTACAACATCATTCTCCCAAATCAGATTTCCGTTCTTGTCATTTAAGCCTGTACATTGGCAGATTGTGGATTGATCTACTTCAATAGAGTTCCATAATGCTTGAGTTCTAGATATTGACCTTAATCGTGTTTTATCTTCTTGCTCAGATGAAATCCAACTTCGCACTCCTTTAAAAAACTGATTTTGAATAAGACTTCCTATAATCCATTCTCCGTTATCAAGTCTCTTTGCCTTGAATAAGTATCTATCTTCCATACGCTCTCCTATTCTGCTTCTGATTGAAGCTCTTTAATCCACCCATCATAATCCCATGAACTTCCACATATAGCATCACTTGTTACAGTTGCTAGAAAATCTGCCAACTCTTCATCCGACATATTCCTTATCCTGTCGGCATTGGTTGTTGTGAATTTAGATGAAGTAATCTCCATCGTTACATCCGTAATAAGCCCATCTCCATAACCATCTAACTTTACAGATTCAATACTGCCAGCAAAATTGCCATTTAAAGATAAATTCAATATTCTCGGTTTTCCTGTAGCGCCATATCTATTTTCTTTTGTATCAAGAATTTTTATCAAATCACTAACTGTTACTACTTTCATCTTCTCCACCTCTCAATTCTTTAAGTTTTTCCTCCGCTTCTGATTTTGTGAGGAATACTGTTTTGCCAAATTCCATTACATCAATTTGACCAGATAAAGTCCTATCATTTGATTCGTAATCGCAAAACAGTGTAGTTTCTCCATCTTTAAAACAATCCAAATGGAAGCCCTTAACTGTAAACTTGTCTACATCTTTTACAAATCCTGCAAAATCAAGGAAAATTTTATCTCCCACCTTACAAGGTAGCTTGATAAGTCTGCCCTGTTCCTCTAAGTCCTCATAACCTTTTAGCCTTCGATATACTGCGTCTATTTCTTCACAGTCTGGCTCGCAAGCTCTTTCCCATAATTCATCATCTATCCATGATGGATTGCTTTCTGTTAATCTCTCCATGTCTATTCCTCACTTTCTGCCAGCTTTGCCATTTTCCAATCGAGTATAACTTCGGCGACGTCAAGCGCGCTCCATGATGTTGCTCCTCCTGACCACGCATACACCGTTTCATGCTCATATTTTGCAAAATGTCTTTTTTTCCACGTTTCTTCTTCGCTATTTCTTACCAAAATCGGCGTATCAACTGCAACCTTACTCCAATCAACAGGCGGCTCAACATACTCTGAATTAAGCCATTCGCGAAATCCGTATGCGCCTCCTTTGCATTCGCCTGTGGATTCTTCGTTAAAATCGCAATCTTCACATCTAATCTTCGTGCAAAGCGTTGGCTTTCCGCCCATTAATCCAAGCGACAAATTGTTTACCGCAAGTTCTATAATCTTATCTCCGCATTTTTCTTTATTTGTCATATTAAACCTCCAAATCACACACAAACTTAATCTCTTCCGCCAAACTCTCAGCTATCATCGGTATGGTCAACTGAAACTGCTTATAATTCGCAAGTGTGTCGATATAATCAACAAACTTATCCGCAAACTCCTGCAACTGCCCTCTCGTAAACTTGAACATCTTTTTCAGTGCCGTAAGAGTCAGCGCCATGTAGTTAAACATCGATGCACTAGAAAGCCTATATGCTTCACATTCAACACAATGTCCTTTCCATGCATACAACCGCATCAATTGACTTTGTGGTACTCTATTCACGATCGATGTAACATCCAAATCGTATTTATCCTTAAGCATGAATGCCAAGGACGTTCCTTTCATGTTCGGATCATCAACAGATGCTTCGGAATATGCATTTACGGTTTGTTCAAGCCTTGCCATACGCTTCTGACCAAATCTAAACTTGTCATGCAGGATAATGTATCCAATCACGAGATAATCCTTGTATGACTTGAATACGACTCTCTGCGTATTCCGCGTTTCAAAATCATTCCGACCGATGATAGTTGTATCTTTCTTCGTGAAGAATGTCGGTTTCTTCTTTCTCCTAAGTGCATTACTCATACGATAGCCTCCTCTCTGTGTCTGCCTTTGATGCAAGTGTTCCAAAATATGCATCCCGGATCACACGTTTTGTTCTTCTCTCCGTAACTGCATTTTCTTCCACTGCCATAATCAGTAGGCGGAGTTTTAAATTTCTTATATGCTTTCGGATCTCTGTGCTCCGGTTTGGAATCTTGATAATTTTTCAAGTCATCCGAAAGCTCTGCCCTCATGCGCTCTGCGCGCTTTTCCGCGTTTGTTCTATGCTTCATTTCTTGTTTCTCACATTCCGTAGCGTTTATTCAAATACAGCCACTGCACATATGTCTTGCGCGTAAAAGGACGTATATCCTGCTGAAATTCGACTTTCCAATTTTCAAACACGTTGTCCTTTTTGCAAGCGATTCTATTCAAAACGACATCTGCTGGTGCGCCAATAATTTCCTTTGCTTTCCGTGACTCAACATCTTCGATGACTTCCTTTGTATCAAGATTGGTCAGTTTATATACTTTACTAGGCATTTTTATGTATCTCCTTTTTCTTGTGAATTTTTATGCAAAAGCATACCTTCCAAACTGTCGCAGTCGTATTGGCGCGGCGTGAAATTATTGAATCTGTTTTTGGATGCCGGCGATTCTTTTTTTGATGATCCTGCATGTGACTTGTCCTTGTTGTCGTAATTTCCATCAATAACTTTCGCCATATTCGCGTCCTTTATAAGCCAATCAAAATTAGCCGACCAATCGCGATCGTTGGATCCTTTCAAGAAATCAGATGCTTCGGCTTTCTCAAAAAGAGTCTTAAAATCATCAATGCTATAGCATTTCAATCTAGCATTTATAGCTTTCTTACGAGCATCGGACAACGTTTTAACTTTTGGGTAAGAAACACAAGTTGTATGATATAGATTAACAATGTGCTTACATGTCACGTGCTCAATTTCTTCCGGCTCTATCTCTATATCTTTATCCTTACCTATACTATCCTTACCTTTACTTACCTTACCTACGGATACATCTTGTATACATTTTGTATCCATCTTATTTTCATCAAGCGTATAGCTCTTATTTTTCTTAAGACCAAGCATTGATTTTTCCTCGACATAATCCGTCGGTCGATATCGGTCGGACTGTATATAATTGTGCATTTTCCAATGTTTGATTACGATCACGCCGCTTTCAAACAAAATTACAAAGCGTTTTGCAATAAGTAGTTTAAAATCATCGTCAGATGCACCACACATACGTTGTATTTTCTTTGGATTGTTGACAAAACCATCATCATCAGCATTCATGGATAAATGGAAATAAAGCATTTGCGTGCTGCTAGGCATATCTAAAAAGGCGTCGCTTTCGGTTATCTTCTTTGCGAACATTCTCCTTTCTGCCATTTAATCACTCTCCTCATATGTATTTTCAGAAATCAAAGTCATAAACTTCTCATACTGCTTTTCAGAAACTTTGTTGCCATGTTTCTCCGGCTTTAAACGGATTTCAAGGTGCTTTTCAGCGATATGCGATAATTCCTTGGCAAGACTCTTTTTGCCTTGCTTAATTCCGTCATAATAGCCTTTTGCAGGACGGTAATCATCAATCTTGGCTTTGCCCTCGCCCTGTGATCCACTCGTCTTATTCCGAAGCTGATAACCTTTGTCTGCACAATACTTAATCCATCGTTGTTCTTCCTCGTTAAGTCTGTCTACAGGACAATGTTGAATGCAAACTCCCCATCCATGCGGATTATCCTCTGAATGAAGTCCGTGAGACTTCAAGCTAAGGTCTATGTGCTGATACCCAACAAGATGTTGTGCAAGTCTTGTCAAAATGTGTTTCGCCTGTCCAACATAGGCATATCTAAACCCGTTTTCGTCCTGTCTTGTCAAAATATATATTCCGCTTGATTCATCAAGCATTGGATTCAATGCAAGCCATTTCTTCTTGTTTTTGGCTTCAATCGCCTTTGCCTGCCGAAATTTCTGATAGTCCAACGCGATTCCTCCTTTCCAACGGCTTCATGTTCTGCGAAGCTACATACTTTCCGTAGCTGATGCCACTTTTTCTAGCAGCCTTATTAATTTGATTTATTGTGCGGATTCTCTTTCTAGGCTTTCGAGCCTCAACGTCCTTATGCCTACCGTTTGGAGACGGTAAGCACTCAAAGCAAAATTCCCTTTTGTCGCTCATGGATCTAAAATTAAGACCGCATTTAGGACAAGTTTTGTAATAAATCGGCTTGCCACGCCTTTCCATTGTTGCTGAAAAATTCAGCCTCTTGGTGCATCTTGAACTGCAATCCAACTGATTTTTATGCCTAGGTTCAAATTCCCTTCCGCAATATCTGCAAATACTCATATCCTTTACCTCTTTTATTTTGGCGGCACGCAGGGGACGCACCGCCTCGGTAACGAACGGCTTACAATAAGTTCTGTGATAACTATTCAAATTCGCCGTTTATGCGTTAGAATGGTTTCTTTCGCTTTTCAGCTGGTGTTTCAACCTGGTTATTCCTCGATTACTTCAAGCTCACACTCTTTTAAAGCGTTGTACTCGCTTGATTCATAACTGCTAAGTGCTTTTTCCGGAGAATATTCCGATTCTTTTGCACAATATGGCGCAGCACTGGTTTGTAATGCAACAACGATTTCTCCCGGTTTAAAAAACCCATAATCATCACTAATAACTCTGCACTTTGTTCCTTTCTCCATGCTTTCTCCTTTCAGAACGGGCAAAGGTTCATATCAACCTCTAACCCTTTTTCTGCAACATACACATTTGCTCCATATTTAACTGTTTCTTTTGCTTTTTGTGAAAATTTCGCGGGATCACCGCATTTATCCGATAAGTGAATTAGAATGACATTCCTAAGTGCAGGATTGTCGTTAGTCTCAATAAATTTAAGTGCCGTATCAAGGCTCATGTGACCTCGCAAACGGTGTTCGTAGTTCGGCTCGTCTCGGTCTACAAGTTCCATATCGTAATTAGCTTCAACCATGATATGCTCAATGTTAAGCTTCGAGAAGTTGTACTTGCAATATTCCAAGTCGGTCAAGAACAATAACTGTCCCATCTCCTCATGCTTGATTAAATAGCCGTAGCACTCAATTTCTGTATCATGTGGAACATTGAATGGTGTTACCGTAAAACTGCCAATTTGCCGTGCTACAAGAGGTGAGAGAGGCGTTGTGCGCTCTCCGGTAATAACTTCTAGTGCGGTTTGTGTTTCAAATGCCGTATAGACCGGAATGCCAGACCTCATAAACTCTTTGATGTAATACGCATGATCGCTCAACCATGTTCGTGAGAAACAATGCAACCAACCACATTTGAGATTTTCCAATCAATCATTTTCTCGAAGTCAAGAAATTTGCATCCGGCTTCAATAGCAAGGATTTCTCCGTTATCTGCAATTAAAGCATATGAGTTACCCGATGATCCTGATCCGCAACATCTCATGAACATTAAACCACCTCACTTTCTTTTAATTTCCAAACAAATCCTCCAGCCTGCTTCCTGACCTTTCCCTTGACATATTCTTCTTTATTGGCAACTTGCATTATATTTCTTTGACAAACTCCGGTAAAATCGCTGGCAATCTGCGCGTTTGCATATTCTGCAATAAAATGACCGTCCAGATCATATTGTTGAATATGTCTCGGTCTTTCAAACATATTATAATTTCTTAACCGATCGACAATTTGAGGGTGTTCAATTTCTGTTTTTGCTCTATGTGCTTTCGGGTGCAGTATTTGTAAGTTGGTAACAATATTGTTTTGCTTATTTCCATCGATATGGTCAACGTGATACCCTTTTGGTATTTCGCCTATAAAATGTTCTGCTACCAGCACGTGGATTCTTGTACACCTTCTCAGTTTTACAGCTTTGTTTGTTAATACAACCGATAAATATCCTCCCTTTTGGTTTGTGTTCGAGAGAATATACCCATCTTTGTACTTTTTGTAACTTTTCAGTCTTCCAAAATTTGAAATTTGATATACACCCTCAAACCCATTTACCCATTTCCATTCTTCATTCAATCAATCACCTCGCCTCCAAAGAACTCACTCCTTACATCAACAATCTGTCTCGTCTGCCCCAACAATGCTCGATTATGTTTTGCCCTCTGCTCATTGTCACAGATAAACTGCTTGCAGATTTCCGGTCGAACCGGATAGATTCTGCATTTCTCACAACTCTTATCCGTATCAAGAAAAGGACAAGTCATATCATATGGTCTATTCGCAGTAGGAAGCAGGTGCTTGCACTCTTTGATATGATTCTTACGGATATATCTGCGAATGGCATCCACTTCCCTTCTACTCATAGGTAAAAGGTTGGAACAGCAATTACCGCATTGGCTACATTTTCCATCTTTGCAGAAATTGTAAATATTATCTTCCATGCCTTTCTGCACGAACTCTAAATAAGATGAAACTTCCATAGGCTACTACAATTCTTCCTCTGCCGGGAACTGAAAATATTCTGTTGTAGCTTTCTTAAACATTTCTTCACTTAACGCTTGGGTAAATTCCGTGAAGTGTTCTGAATTGGCAATATGGTGATAAAATTCATTATTTTCATACGCAATTCTAAGCATTTCCATAGCTTTCTTTGCTTTTTCTTCGGTGGAATAAGTGGCGATCTTCACTGACGAAGAACCTTCTGGATGAATCAAGTGTCCATTTATGTGGTACTCTCTTTTATCTCCACTGCAACCAAGAGTGATTAGCACCTCTTCATATGGTACATCAATCGTTCCGTCCTGCGAAATTACTCTCATAGAAAACCTCCTCATCTAAAAAACAGAAACCAAATAAGTGCCACGAACGAATCAATGAGTGCTGCGATAAACACGATTGCAAAAACAACCCTGCCAAAAGTGCCCTTGTAAGGAACGCCAAGAGCACGAAGTCTTTTTTCTTCTGGACTGATGCCGGAAACAACAAACTTTCCTATAACGAAAAACAACACCCATAACAAAATTGCAATTTTAACAAAAATCATTCTCCATATCCTCCTAATCTTTCATAAAGTCCGGCACATCTGCATCTGTAGAAATCTTACGATCATCTTTTACCGGAATTTCTGCATCAAAATGCGCTCCAACCGACTTCTCAACGCCATCTTTCACGGATTCCTTTACTTCTGCATCTGCAACAATGAAGTCCTCTGAATTGGCATTCTCGGCAATTTCTTCCTGTGCCTGCACATAGGTTTCATCAAGCTGATTGAATGACTGCTTTGCCATGCTATTGAAGTCCTTGCGATACTTCTTGATTGCATTGTTACGCATCTTGCGAACAATCATAGATTCCGGTGTGTCAAGCCATGCCGCGCTGATATAAGGCTTTGCAACTTCACATTCCAACATTTCATCAACGGTTGTGCATTTTCTCAAAGCATCGAAAATCTCCTCTTTCTTAGCCTTTATTTTGCTCAACTGCTCGGCTGATGCCTTGTAACGATTCTGACAAATTCCGAAAGTCTCATTCATCAGATTGTTGCGCACATGGGCAAACAGATTGACTTTTACTCCGTCTCTCTCTGCAATCAGATACTGAAATGTGCCGTCCTTTAATTTCAGAGGATAAACAACACGGACAACTTTCTGCGACTGTCCCATTTCTTCCCATTCCGGTGGCGTCATTTCGATACCTTTATGTTTTGGATAGGAAAACTCGTCACCGTCTTTAACAAGCCAACAAGGATATACGGTATCTACATTTTCTCCGTAGTTACGAAGTAATGCATCGTTGCCGTCTCCCTCAATTCCCATTTCTACAATCTGCACATAGTTGTCTCCGGACTTCTTTGTTCTAAGCTGAAAATAGCACTCTCTCGGCACTGCATTTGCATTAAGTTTAAGGCTTGCGCACTGACCGACAACCTCTCGCAGATTCGATGTATCAAGTCCGTTTAAATCCTTGATTTTATCGCTATCCTTAACAAGCTGATAAATGCTTGTCATAGCTGACATGGCGCACTGTTTTGAATAATCATCATATGGCACGCCACATAACTCAAAATCCTTTGTAACAAGATTCGTGATTGAATTAGTCCACTGACTGACCGCAGTGTTGACTTTCTGTACCTCTAAACTGTTGTTCTCTGCCATAATTACTTATCCTCCATTCCACTAAAAAAAGTTTTGAGAGCTTCTACCAAGCGTTCTTTTTCGCCGTTTCTTAATATTTCTTTACCATCCTTTGACAGTTCCTTTTCACTTGCTCTCTGTAAAACAAGGTTGTATTTCTTCTCTCCGAGAACCTTCCTTAATACCACTAAAAGAGTCTCAAATTCAGCCATGATAACCTGTTCTTCTCCATTTACTTCTATTCTTCCAAAATCTGATTTAATCATCTCTATCCCTCGCTTTCTTAAACTTCATTAAATGCCTGTACTGCGAATAACTCATTTGCAGTTCTCTTATAAACACTGCCATCGATTTTTACGACATACTCAATGCCTTCCTTTGCAAGTTCAACCTTGCTAGTTTTGATACCTACGCGAATTGCCTTTTTCTTTAAAATCATGATTATTCCTCCTCTTTCACTTCAACAATTTCTCCGTCTTTCATTGTGTACCATGTTTCAGCCTTGATGTTATCTCCGTCAACCCTAACCATTTTTGCACCCTTAAGTGTCCATAAATCCTGCGTCCAATAGTTATCTTCATCTCCAACCCAATCAGCAAGAACGAGATATGAACCTAACACGCCTTTTGCTTTACCGTGGTATCCCCAAGCGACCGCAACACTATCATGATCTCCAGCTATTGCACATCCATGGTATCCGGTTGCTGACGATGCGCTACAGTATCCGGTTGCTGACGATGCGCCCTTGTATCCGGTTGCTGACGATGCGCCATAGTATCCGGTTGCTGACGATGCGCCATAGTCTCCGGTTGCTGACGATGCGCCACAGTTTCCGGTTGCTGACGATGCGCCCTTGTATCCGGTTGCTGACGATGCGCCCTTGTATCCGGTTGCTGACGATGCGCCCTTGTATCCGGTTGCTGACGATGCGCCATAG
>ERZ791734.2365-NODE-2365-length-12159-cov-2.496778_pt1 | contig 12159 bp, 9 predicted proteins | sample MGYA00509953_ERZ791734 | MGnify/ENA primary metagenome ERZ791734 (study PRJEB30046, sample SAMN00792038) | human gut metagenome | study: EMG produced TPA metagenomics assembly of the A metagenome-wide association study of gut microbiota in type 2...
TGCCGCACCTCGCTCGCCGTATCGGCACTTAGAATTATGCGGTATTGCCCTAAAAGCAGGGCTAACAATTCCTAACTTCTACTTCCTAACTCCTACCTGTTTTTATCGTAGTAAGGAGATTCTGTATGCCTCTTGCAATCAAGATCAACCCCAAGGATAATGTTGTGGTTGCCCTGCATCCCATTGCCAAAGGCACCGCTGTGCCGGTGGACGGTGCATCTGTGACCGCTGTTGAAGATATCCCCCAGGGCCACAAGATGGCCATTGCCCCCATCCACGCGGGCGAAAACGTCATCAAGTACGGGTTCCCCATCGGCCATGCCACCGCTGATGCCGTGCCCGGCACCTGGATGCACACCCACAATGTAAAAACCAACCTGTCCGGCGAGATCGAGTACAGCTACCACCCCAATGTGCACCCGCTGGCCCCCGTTGCTCCCGAAACCTTTATGGGCTACCGCCGCAAAGATGGCCGTGCAGCCACCCGCAACGAGATTTGGATCATCCCCACCGTTGGCTGCGTGAACGACTGCGCCAAAGCCCTTGTGCGGGACAATCAGGATCTTGTGACCGACAGCATTGACGGGCTGTACACCTTCACCCATCCGTTCGGCTGCTCCCAGACCGGCCATGACCACGCCCAGACCCGCAAACTGCTGGCTGCGCTGGCCCGCCATCCCAACGCCGGTGCCGTGCTGGTGCTCTCCCTTGGCTGCGAGAACCTGACCCATGAGCAGTTCCTGACCGAATTGGGCGAATACGACCATGACCGCATCAAGTTCCTGACCTGCCAGGATGTGGACGATGAGCTGGTTGCGGGTCGTGAGATCCTGAAGGAACTGGCCGCTTATGCTGCCCAGTTCCAGCGCGAGCCGATTCCCTCCAGCGAGCTGGTGGTCGGCATGAAGTGCGGCGGTTCGGACGGTTTGTCCGGCATTACCGCCAACCCCACCATCGGCCGCTTCAGCGATATGCTGTGCGCCCGCGGCGGTTCCACCGTGCTGACCGAAGTGCCGGAAATGTTCGGTGCCGAGGGCTTTTTGATGGATCGCTGCCAGAACGAAAAAGTGTTTGAGAAGGCCGTGCATATGATCAACGGCTTCAAGGAATACTTCATCAGCCACAACGAAGTTGTGTACGACAACCCCAGCCCCGGCAACAAGCAGGGCGGCATCACCACGCTGGAGGATAAATCCTGCGGCTGTGTGCAGAAGGGCGGCAGCGCCCCCATCATGGACGTTATCGGCTATGGCGATGCTGTGACCACCAAGGGCCTGAACATGCTGTACGGCCCCGGCAACGATCTTGTTTCCGCCACCGCCCTGACCGCCGCCGGCGCCCACATGATCTTGTTCAGCACGGGCCGCGGCACTCCGTTCGGTGCCCCCGCTCCCACCCTGAAAATTGCTACCAACAGCCAGCTGGCTGCCAAAAAATCCACCTGGATCGATTTTAACGCCGGTGTTGTTGCTGACGGCGAAAAGACGCTGGATGAAGCCGGTGCTGACCTGTACCAGCTGGTGCTGGACGTTGCTTCCGGCAAGCAGACCTGCGCCGAGAAGAAGGGCTTCCGCGAAATTTCCATCTTCAAGGATGGCGTTGTGCTGTAATTTTTGCACTGATGCTCTGGCTCCCGCCGCATTTTTTACCCAAAAGGGTAGAGCCGGGAACATTTTGAGAGTATAATAGAATTAAGAGAATTAAGAAGTGCCCGCCGGGAGCTGTGTCTGCCTGCGGTGCACAAAGTGGAACGGCTCCGGGCGTTCCGGGTGCTCTGGGATCAAGGCGCTGTGCGCTGCTCCAAGAATCCCGGTGCGGTCGGGCCGTTTTTGTAACTGAAGAAAGGGGACTGTAACAATGTCCAAGCTGACTGCCGGTACTTACGAAAAGTACAATGCCAAATATTCCACCCTTACCCTGACCGATGGGGAGTACGCCCTGACCGTTACACCGGAAAAGGGCGGCATGGCAACCTCCTTCACCAAAAGCGGTGAGGAATACCTCTGGCTGCGCGATAAGAACTATGAATCCTCGGACCGCCCCCGCTGCGGCGTGCCCATCCTGTTCCCCAGCTGCGGCAAGCCGGACGGCGGTGTGCACCACTTTAACGGCTCCGATTATCCCATTGAGGTCCACGGCTTTGCCGATTTGCTGCCCTGGCAGGTCAAGACCGCTGCGGATGATGAGATCGTGCTGACCCTGACCCCCAACGGCCTGACCAAGTTTGTTTACCCCTTTGATTTTCTGCTGGAAATGCGCTATACCCTGTCCGGTGCCAAGGCCGGGTTGGAACTGACCGTGCACAACACCAGCGACAAAGCCCTGCCGTTCAGCATCGGCTTCCACCCGTATTTCGCAGCTTCCAAGCTGGAGAACGTCCACTTTGACATCAACGCCGCCACCTGCTCCGAGAACGCCAAGGGCGAGCAGCCCGCCGCACCGGAAACCATCACCTTGACCCGCAAGGAAGGCTCCGCAGATTCCATCCGCCTGATGACCGGCGTAAAGAGCCCGATGCGCCTGACCGATTCCGGCAGCGGCCACACGGTGGAAGTTGCCTTTGATGAAAGCGTGTTCACCAACGGCGTGCTGTGGCAGCAGGATGCCGAGACGTTCGTCTGCATGGAGCCCTGGAACGGCTGGGCCAACAGCGTGAACGAAGCCGGCCGCCACATTGAGCTGGCCCCCGACGCAAGCAAGACCTTTGCCTGGAGCATTACCATCGGCTGAGCTTAACCGCCTGCCCTGCATCTGCTGAACATTTTTAACCAACTGCCCTCTGCTGTGTGGAAAACTGCAGGGGGCAGTTTGCTTTGCACGGCTGCCAAAATTTCCTGTCCAAAATTACACAATCTGCCTGCTTTACCGGATTGTATTTTGTTTGACAAAATGTTACCATATTCTTATAAATATAAAAGTTTTAACGCCAACATTCCGCTGCCCACCGGGCAGCTGCGATCATAGAGGAAACCGCCGATGGAACAAAACAAACAACCGTCGGGGCAGCCCCGCAAGCCGGAACAGCAGCCCCGCCAGACCTACCGCAAACAGTCCCAGCCCAAGTCCCCGCAGGGCCGCCGCCCACAGCCCAAAAAGAAGCAGCAGCCCAACCTGCGTCTTGCACTGGCCGCGTGCGTGCTGGTCGCCGTTGTGGCGCTGGTAGTGATCGGGCTGGTCGCCTGCAACAGCGGGCAGAAAGCCCCCCTGACCATTGACCCCGGCACCAGTGCCGGAGCGTGGGCCAAGAACGATGCCGGGTACTACTTTAACAGTGACGGAGAGCCGATTCTGGCCGCCACCAAAAAAGGCATTGACGTGAGCAAGTATCAGGGTGAAGTGGACTGGGAGAAAGCCCAGGCTGCCGGGATCGATTTTGCCATGATCCGCTGCGGCTTTGGCAGCGAGTGGAACGGCACCGGCGATTATGCCCAGGACGATGAACAGTGGCGCCGCAACGCGGACGAATGCACCCGCCTTGGCATCCCCTTTGGCACCTATCTGTACTCTTACGCCACCACCGAGGAACAGGCCAAATCGGAAGCCGAACACGTTGCCCGCCTGCTGGGCCTTGTGGCACCCCCACACGAGGGGCTGGACGATTACACCGCCACCCCCTACCAGCTCAGTTACCCGGTCTATTATGACCTGGAGGATAAATCCATCACCGGCCTGTACCCGGACGAGATGGCCCACCTGACCGAAGTATTTTTCGACCGCCTGAAAGAACTGGGCTACAAGGGCGAGGAAGGCATTTACGCCTCCATCAACTGGACCCGCGGCCGCCTGACGGACCCCGCGTTTGACCGCTGGCGCGATAATTTCTGGATCGCGCGGTTCAATTCCGCGTTGGGCTACACCGGGCCGTATTCCATCTGGCAGGCCACCTATACGGAGCCGGGCGAAAAGTACGGCGTGCAGAGCGACACGGTGGATGTTGACTTTGTGATGGAAGAGCTGACCTTTACCGGCATCAAAGCAACCAGCAAGGACATCCTGCCCTCGCTGACCAACGACACCTACAAAAACGAGCTGTGGCTGCCCAAGGCGAAAGCCACCGCCACCCTGCTGACCGATGAGCCCAGCGAAAGCGAGGGCGGGCAGAAAATCTTCTGGTCCAGCGATAATGAAGACGTTGCCACCGTGAATAAGCACGGCGAGGTAAAAGCCAAGGCGGACGGCACCTGCACCATCACCGCCACCCTGGCGGATGGCCGCATGAGCGCCGATGTGACGGTGCGGGTGGGGGCATTCACCATTCCCGTTTACGTTACCGGTAATCTGCAGGGCTTGACCGAGGGCGAAGAGATCGGCCTTGCGGACATTGCTGCCCTGAAAGCGGGCAGCGAGGACTCCATTCTGGTGGATGCAGGCGGCAGTTTGCAGGGCACCGCCCGCGCCAGCCTGACCGGCGGCATGGATATGACCAGCGCCTTTGCCGCAGCCGGGTATGATTTGCAGGCCTTTGATGCTTCCGATATGGCGTATGGCACTGACCGCCTTCTCAACGATGTAATGACCGCCACTGGGCCTTCGATTGCTTCCAACCTGTACACGACAGAAAACGAAGCGTTGCTGGCCCGTTCCACCAGCTGGAGCCGCAACCGCATTTCCAACGGCATGAACACCATTGTGGAGGAAGCAGGCAAAAAGATCGGCTTCTTCTCGCTGGCCTCGATCGGCAATTCCGCCCAGACGAAAGAACTGACCGCTGCGGACCTGGCGCTGGCGGCTTCCGAACAGGTTGCTGCTTTGCAGGCCCAGGGGGCTGACGCCATCCTTTGCATTGCCGGGCCGGATACCGACATCAGCGGCATTTATGCCGACCTGGCAGACCTTGGCGTGACCGCCGTCTTGGATGCCGGCGCCACAGCCAACAGCACCGCAAAGGCAAACGGCATTGCCGTTGTTGCCGCCGGGTCCGGCTGGGACAGCGTGGGCTGCCTGAACCTGACCTTTGCGGCGGACGGCAGCATGACAGCCGAACCCGCCAGCATGAGCGCCGCCGACCTGAAATCCGCCCGCGGCAGCTACACCACCGCCCAGCAGACTGCCTATGATTCCGCCTTTACCAGCCTGCAGAGCCTGGCAGACGGCGACGAGGATGTGCGCAGCCAGACGCTGTTCACCTTTGAAGCCAACGAAAGTGCGGATAAAACCATCAGCTTTGCCAACTATGCCGCCGCACTTTACCTGGCCTATGCCGACGGTGACCGCGCCAACTACCCGCAGGATGCCGCCGACCTGACCGTAACCGCGCTGGCAGGCGGCATTACCGAGCTTGACTTTGGCGATGTTACCCGCGGGGCGCTGTGTGATGCCGTTCCCGCCGGGCAGCGGCTGGTGCTGGCGCGGACGACCTCCGCCGCCATCGGTGCCCTGATCGACACCGGTACCGTGACCCGCACCTATGAGGAAAGCCTGACTGCCTTTGAGCCGACGGACGGCGACGCCCTTGTGGTGACCGATACCGCCACGCTGGAAGCTCTGGAGCAGGCAGGCGGCAGTTATACGATTCTGCGTGATTATGGGGATGTCTTTTGGGATATCCGCATGAATATCAATGATGTAACCAATAACTTTGCAAACCCGTTTACGCTGCCCGAAGCACCGCAGCGCGGTGCCGGGAGAAAGTGAGGCTGTTATGAAGCTGACCTTTTTGGGCGCTGCCCGTGAAGTGACCGGCAGCTGCACCCTGATTGAAGCAGGCGGCCACCGCTTTTTGGTGGACTGCGGCATGGAGCAGGGCAAAGACGTTTACCCCAATGCGGACCTGCCCTGCGCCCCCGGTGAGATTGAAGCCATCCTTTTGACCCACGCCCACATTGACCATTCGGGACGCATCCCCTATCTGTACAAGAACGGATTCCGCGGCCCCATTTACAGCACAGATGCCACCATGGACCTGTGCGAAATCATGCTGGAAGATTCCGCCCACATTCAGGAGCAGGAAGCCGAGTGGAAAAACCGCAAAGCCCAGCGCAGCGGCAATGAGCTGGTAGAGCCGGACTACACAGTAGAAGACGCCATGGCCGTGATGAAGCAGTTTGTACCGCAAAGCTACGGCAAGCCGCTGGAAGTGTTCCCCGGCATTACGGCCACCTTTACCGATGTAGGCCACCTGCTGGGCAGCGCTTCCATCACCTTGCAGGTAACGGAGAACGGCGAAAGCCAGACCATTGTGTTCTCCGGCGATATCGGCAACCTGAACCAGCCGCTGATCCGTGACCCGCAGTACCTGACCAAAGCGGATTTTGTGGTGATGGAATCCACCTATGGTGACCGCACCCACGGCCCCAAGCCGGACTATGTGGCCGAGCTGACCCAGATTTTGCAGGAAACGTTCGACCGCGGCGGCAATGTGGTCATTCCCAGTTTCGCCGTGGGTCGCACGCAGGAAATGCTCTATTTTATCCGCCAGATCAAAGAGGAGCACCGCATCCACGGGCACGATAACTTCCCCGTGTTTGTGGACAGCCCGCTGGCCAGCAAATCCACCACCATTTTCCGGGAAAACTTCAGTGAATGTTATGACGCCGAAGCCATAGCCCTGGTGACGAAGGGCGAAAACCCGCTGGCGTTCCCCGGTTTGCAGATCAGTGAAACCAAAGAGGATTCTGTTGCCATCAACCTGGACTCCACCCCCAAGGTCATCATCTCCGCTTCCGGCATGTGTGATGCCGGGCGCATCCGCCACCACCTCAAGCACAACCTGTGGCGCGGGGAATGCACCATCCTGTTTGTGGGGTTCCAGTCCCCCGGCACGCTGGGGCGCGCACTGATCGAGGGTGCCGATGAAGTACGGCTGTTTGGCGAAACGGTGCAGGTCAATGCGCAGATCCGCCAGATGAGCGGCTTGTCCGGCCATGCGGACCGGGACGGCCTGTTGACCTGGATCCGCCACTTTGATCCCAAACCCAAACATGTGTTTGTGAACCACGGCGAGGACTTGGTTGCCGATCACTTTGCCCGCACCCTGACGGCGGAGGGCATCCCGGCAGAAGCGCCGTACAACGGTGCCGTGTATGAGCTGACCGGCGGGGCCGTTGCCCTACTGCGGCAGGGCACCATGGTGCCGATGGCCAAGGCCAGCCAGCCTGCCGACAAGCCGCGCACCAGCCCGGCGTTTGAACGCCTGCTGAACATGGGCAAGCGGCTGCTGGTTGTGATCGAGCACAACCGCGGCGGTGCCAACAAGGATCTTGCCCGCTTTGCCAGCCAGATCGCCAGCTTGTGCGATAAGTGGGACAGGTAGGCAGGTAGGCAGGTAGGAGTTAGGAGTTGGGGGCGTGTGGCTCATAGAACTCGCTGGTTTCCTTTCTTTGTTCCTGCTTTTTCAACTTTTTAGACGATATTGATTCTATACGTTAGGAACTTATTATTTTGAAGCAAAAATTTCGATCCTTGCCTGCGGCGGTGCAGGTGGCTGTAACGGCGGTGGTGGTTGTGGTGCTGGCGGTTGTTTTGACCGTTTGGCGGCACAACGGCAGCACCTATCTGACCGGCTTTTGGGACAATGGCTCCCAGACTCTCGTGTTCGGCCGCATGCTGCAGATGCAGCAGAACCAGACCAGCCCCGGCGGCTTTATGGGGGTATATACCCAGGACTGGAGTGATGAACAAAACCGCTACTGGTACCGGGACAACACCCCCGTTTCCCCGCAGGATTTTCAGGCTTACACCCACCAGACCGGGCTGCAGGGCTGGGCGTTCGGCGTGCTGAACAAAGTGCTCTCTGTTTTTGAGGACCGCGGCGAAGCGCGGGAAATCATACTGTACAACATCAACAGTATGTTGTTCTATGCGGCCACTCTGCTGGTCTGCCTGGCCGTATGGCGGGCGTGGGGGCCGCTTTCCGCGCTGGCGTGGCTGCGCCGTGGTGTTTGCCCCCTGGCCGCAGCGCGGCATGAAAGACCTGTACTGGTGCCTGTGGACCTGGTTGCTGCCCGCTTTGGCGGGGCTGCTGCTCTGTGCCGTTACCCGGCGGCGCGGCAAAACGCCCTGGTGGTGTTACCTGCTGGTGTTTGCCGCCTGCATGGTGCGCTGCATGTGCGGGTTTGAGTTTATTTCCACCTTTTTGATCCTGTGCGAAGCCCCGCTTGTCTACTGTTGGGCCGGCGGGGACCGCCGCGCCTGGCTGCGCCGCATAATATGCACCGGCTTTGCTGCTGTGGGCGGCGTGGCAGCGGCGCTGGGGGCCTGGTTTATTCAGGGGGTCATCTATTTTGGCAGTGCCGCAGGCAGCTGGCAGAACCTGACCGGGGCTGTTACCAGCCGTGTCAGCCTGACGGATGATATGGTGAGCGATGTCAGCGTTGCACAGGTTCTGACCCGCTATTTTGTGGAGGTGGATGAACCCCTGCTGCAATTCGGCCCCTTGACCATCACCTTAAAGCCGCTGATCGCCGTTACCCTGCTGGGCTTTGCCCTGTGCCTTGCGGTGCTGGCCCTGCGCAAAAGGCCGCTGGCCGTGTTGGCCGGGCCTGCGCTGGTGTGGGTGCTCAGCTTGGCGGCACCGGTATCCTGGATGGTGCTTTCCAAAGCACACGCCTATGTGCATGTCCATCTGGTGCCCATGCTGTGGCATTTTGCACTGGTGCCGGTCAGCTGTGCGCTGCTGGTGTGGCTGGTTAAAACCGCCATCACTGCGGTAAAAGAATAATTGGAATCCCGCCGCCGGGCTTGCGCACCGGCGGCGTTTGTATTACAATCAAAGGCAGCAATGCGTTTTTGATTGAGTAGCAAAGGGGGAATCTGCCATGTGGCATCCCATCAAACATTATAAAACCATCCATCACCACAAAATGCTGGTCATGCAGGGGTGTTTCCGCTGCGGGCTGTACTGGCAGGGGTTGACCCATGATTTGAGCAAACTGTCCCCCGTGGAATTCTGGGCCGGTGCCAAATATTGGCAGGGCACCTGCAGCCCCAACAACGCCCAGCGCAAGGCGGAAGGCTACTCTGCCGCATGGCTGCACCACAAGGGGCGCAACAAGCACCACCTGGAATACTGGATTGACTATGCCCCCAACGGCGACCACGCCATGGCCGGGATGCGCATGCCCAACCGCTATGTGGCGGAAATGGTGTGTGACCGCATTGCCGCCAGCAAGAATTACAAGGGCACCAGCTACACAGACGCCGCCGCGTGGGAGTATTACGAACACAGCCGTGACCACTACATCCTGCACCCCGAAACCCGCAAACAGCTGGAAACCTGCCTGTTGATTTTGCGGGATGAAGGCGAGGACGAATGTTTCCGGTATATCCGCACGCAGTTGCTGGGGAAGAAAAAATAAAAACGGGGTACCGCCACCAACCCCGTAGGGGCGCACATTGTGCGCCCGCTTGCCATTTTTACGAGACGTTCTGCCTGTGGCCCGATGCGAGCATCGGCCCCTGCGCGGGGAGTTATCCTCAGGGGAAGTCAAAATTTCTCATAAATTTGTTACACCATCCACCTCAAGGTTTCGGAACGGTCAAGACCGTTCCCTACAGAGCACTTTATAATTAGGGCAATACCGCATAATTCTAAGTGCCGATACGGCGAGCGAGGCACGGCATCTGCCGGAGCGGTGCTTAAGCCGCAAGGCGGGAATTGTGCGGTGTTGCCTTTATTAGCGGCTGCTCATCCGTTCAGTTTGGCGTACTCTTCGTCGGTAACGGGCTCACACCATTCGTTGCTGCAATCTTCGCCGGGAACTTCCACAGCAATGTGGCTGAACCAGCTGTCGGCCTTGGCCGCGTGGTGGATATGCCAGTTGTTGCGGCAGCCGGGCTCAAAGGTAACGTTGGCCAAAAACAGGCCGGTTTTGGGGTCGGTCAGCGGGTTCAGGAACGACTGGCCAATGAAAAACTTGGCATAAGCGGTGTTTGCGGCACCGGTTTCAAAAACATTCTGCTGCTCAAATCCATGTTTATCCATGCGCTTCATACTTGTTGCCTCCTGTTTTTCTGTGTCCCTGCCCTGTTGTGCTTGACGCTGCGGCGCTGGGATACTATGTGACCGCTATATTTTTTCAAAATTTCTTATCGAAAAAACTGCCCGCACAACGGCTTATCATACCGTGTACGGGCAGTTGATTTATAATTATCTACTTTTCTCTCAGGTCTGGGTCGATAAACGCAACCCCACCTGGTACCCCAGCAGGGTGCGGGTTTCCACCGGCTGATGGCGGATGAGGGAAAGCAGCTGCTGTGCGGTACGGCGGCCCAGCTGTTCGGCATCAAAAGAGACCGCCGTGATCTGTGGCGTACACCCCTGCAGCGCTTCATCGTCATACATGGAGGCAAGACGGATATCCTGCGGCACGCGCAGGTTCAGCTGTCTCAGGGTGTTCAAAGCCAGCTGGGCAACCTGGTCATCCATGCACAGGATGCAGTCCGCCCCACGCTGTACCGCGAGCTCCACAGCGCTGGTGCGTAGATCGTCGCTTTCCAGCTCCAAAAACAGCAGGCTCTCATCAATCTTGCAGCAGGCGCGGTCATGCGCCTGCTTATAGCCTTCCAGGCGGGACTGGTTGACGGTGTACAGCATGGATCCGCCCAGCAAAGCAATGCGGTGCAGGCCCTTCATCAGCAGCAGGCTGACCAGCTCGCGGCAGCCGCCCACCTGATCATGGTCCACCGAGATGACATCCTGGTCAGCCGGGCGGCCAATGGCAACAAAGGGGATGCCGCTTTTTTGCAGCATGGGGATCAGCGGATCACGCTCCAGCGTGCGGGCCAGAATCACGCCATCAATCTTGCGGTTGACCAGTAGACGCTGCATCGGGCTTGTTTCCTGCTCGCCCACCATCGTCATCAGCACATCATAATCATTGCGGGCGGCAATATCGTACACGGCGCTGACGGTTTTGCGCAAAAATGGTGCGGCAAGGTTGCCGAACTGGCGCGAGAACACCAGTGAGATATTATAAGACTTCTGGGTTACCAACCCGCGTGCCAGCATATTGGGCACATAGTTTTTCTCTTTGGCGTACTGGACCACGCGGGCGCGGGTCGCTTCGCTGACACGGCCATTGCCCGAAAGGGCACGGGATACCGTGGTCTTGGACACGCCAAGGTCTTCAGCCATCTGGCTGATGTCAATTTTTTTTTCTCCTTCTGTCTGTTTACGGCGCGGCATGGGTTTACTCCTGTTAACGTTTGCTTCTATAAGATCTTCTTTCTGTCCTTGCCGGTTTTCTGCCCCACGGGCAGTTCCCAGGGTACTGTTCCAGAAACCAGTCCCCCACCCCGGCCATTCCCTATTTGGTTAATGGACTTAACATATTATACCACATTTTCCTGGATCATGGTAGCCCCCTGTGCAAAGAAAGCAAAGAACACGCTACCCCAGTACGGGGTCATTATATCATTCCTGGCTCTGTTTTTCAACCGATTTCTGGCTCTGTTTCCGTTTTCCAGTGTGTTTTATAACCTGGTAAAGTTTTCTCATTTTGTCCGTATCCTGCTCAGTCATCGTACCTGCGCCAAATTGGGCGGCTTGGGCCAATGCCAGCAGAGCTTCGGCATCCTGGGGTTCAAGGGCGGGGACACAACTTTGCAAAAATGCGGCAAACTCCGGCGCATCGGATGGTGTATCCGGCGGCAGGCCGCGACGCACCAAAAGGCGGTAGATGCTGCCAAACACAGCCAGCACCCGCGCGTTGCAGCTGCCCCGGCCATACCCCATGGCATGGCGGCGGGCCAGCACCAGCAGCACCGCAGCAGCCAACAGGCACCCCCCCAGCAACGCCGCCAAAACCAGCCTGCTGCGGGGCACGATGGTGGCTGCGGGTTCGTTTGCGCTGCTCTCCCCTGCTGCGGGGACGGTGTCTTGACCTTGAGTTTCGGGCAGCGGGTCGGTGCGCAGGTCGGCCTGTTGGGCGCTGACCAGCACGCCGGGGGTCATCTCCATGGGGGTCCAGCCCTGGCCGGAAATGTACACCTCCGCCCAGGCGTGGGCGTTATCGTCCTGCAAAATGGCGTGCCAGCTGCCGTCCTCCTGTTGGGTAAACAGGCTTTGCGGCGCGGCATAGCCCACCACATAGCGCGCAGGCAGCCCGAACATGCGGAACATAACCACCGCCGCCGAAGCAAACTGCACACTGTACCCCTGTTTGGATTCCGTTAAAAAGTAACGGATGGGGTCGGCTCCCTCCGGCGGCTGGGGAGCGC
>ERZ791734.2371-NODE-2371-length-12111-cov-13.227439_pt1 | contig 12111 bp, 9 predicted proteins | sample MGYA00509953_ERZ791734 | MGnify/ENA primary metagenome ERZ791734 (study PRJEB30046, sample SAMN00792038) | human gut metagenome | study: EMG produced TPA metagenomics assembly of the A metagenome-wide association study of gut microbiota in type 2...
TGCACCTTGAAAAATGAATGACCATCCGAAAAGGAATACCCCGGCAGGGGAAGCATCGCAACGAGCTATTTATATCTTATCCATTCCTATCCGATCCGAGATATTTTCTGCGGGATTTTCCTGTGGAAAAGTCCCGGAAAGGAACGGAACGGGGAAAGGAGTTTCATGGCACAACACGCAATTTTGCGATTTGAAAAACACAAGGGCAATCCGGCAAGACCGCTGGAAGCCCATCACGAACGGCAAAAGGAACAGTACGCCAGCAATCCTGACATTGACACCAGCCGGAGCAAGTACAATTTCCATATCGTCAAGCCGGAGAGCCGCTATTACCATTTCATTCAGAGCCGCATTGAACAAGCCGGATGCCGCACCCGCAAGGATAGCACACGCTTTGTCGATACGCTGATAACCGCCAGCCCGGAGTTTTTCAAGAAAAAATCCCCAAAGGAGATACAGGCATTTTTCCAGAGGGCGGCTGATTTCTTAATCGGGCGGGTAGGGAAAGAAAATATCGTGTCGGCGGTGGTACACATGGACGAGAAAACGCCCCACCTGCATTTGGTCTTTGTCCCTCTGACAGAGGACAACCGCCTGTGTGCAAAGGAGATTATTGGGAACAGAGCCAACCTCACAAAATGGCAGGACGATTTTCACGCCTATATGGTGGAGAAATATCCCGACTTGGAGCGTGGGGAAAGTGCCAGCAAGACAGGCAGGAAGCATATCCCCACCCGTCTGTTCAAGCAGGCGGTCAATCTCTCCAAACAGGCAAGAGCCTTTGAAGCCACGCTGGACGGTATTACCCCGTTCAATGCCGGAAATAAGAAAGAGGAAGCCCTCTCCCTCTATGGGGACATTACCCGGTACTTTGCCGAACAGGGGATTTTATTCAACGGCAAAAAACTGATACGCCCCACGCTGGCGCAGATGTTACGCAATCCCGTCTATGTGCAGGCAGACCTTGATGTGTACGAGTTTTTCAAAAGTCAAGGGACGGTCATTGTCAATGACGCTGCCGATTTTACCGGCATGAATGGCTGCTATCTGTATCAAGGGCGGGATGTGAAGCCCAGCAAAAAGAACGACTTGAAAGACCAAATGCTGGTACTGGCTCCCCATGAGGGCATTGTCCCCTCCGACATCTGGCTGACCTGCCGCAAGAAGCTGATGAACAACATGAAAATCCAGTCTGCCCGGAAAGCCACCCATACATGGCTGGCGGGAAAAATCAAGTGCGGGAACTGCGGGTATGCCCTTATGAGTATCTTCAATCCCTCCGGCAAGCAATACCTTCGCTGTACGAAACGGCTGGATAACAAGAGTTGTCCGGGGTGCGGGAAAATCATTACTTCGGAACTGGAAGCGGTTGTTTATCAGCAGATGATAAAGAAACTGGCAAGCTACAAAACGCTGACGGGCAGAAAAAAAGCGGCAAAGGCAAACCCGAAAATTGCCGCCCTGCAAGTGGAGCTTGCCCATGTGGACAGCGAGATTGAAAAGCTGGTGGACAGTCTGACGGGTGCAAACAATGTCCTGCTCTCCTATGTGAATGTGAAGATAGCGGAACTGGACGGACGCAAGCAGGAACTTCTGGCGAGGATAGCGGAGCTGACGGTGGAAGCCATCAGCCCGGAACAGGTCAGCCAGATTTCCGGCTACCTCGACACTTGGGAGAATGTATCCTTTGACGACAAGCGGCGGGTGGTGGATTTAATGATTACCACCATAGCCGCTACAAGCAACAGCTTGAACATCATATGGAAAATCTGACGGGCGGAACCCCTCCCGTCAGATACCTACTCTGTGTAGTCCCTTGTAAACTGTACTTTGTATAATACTAAAAAAAACAACACAGATTACCTCCATGCTGTTCCTCATTCTACCAATAATTGATATTCCTGTTCTATGATCGGCGACGGGATACTATATGTGATCCATGCCTCTTTCTGTCCGCTGCCTGCTGCTTCCCCTCCTGTAATCATCCCCAGCAGCCATCCTTCCTCATCAAATACGCCACCTCCGGACATCCCCGCCTTCGCATAGCAGGACGTCACAAGCATATCTGTTCCAAACTCTGGTATATACTGTATTTGATGAATTGTCCCCTGATAAGCTGCCTCTTCTGAATCAGCCTGTACAATTGCGGTCCCACTCTGCGTTCTCTCCTGCCATGCAATTTCCAATGGTCTTTTTACTTCTGCAATCTCCCACAGTAACTCCTGCGGTATCTGCCCTGTCCTAATCTGAAAAAAGGCAATATCATACTGTGCCGAATACCCCAGTGCCTCAGCTGTTAATTGCTCTCCGTCAGCAAAAGTAACCTGTGCTTCCACATCTCCTGTCAACACATGCCGGTTAGATGCAATCACAACATTATCTTCCGTAACCGCCCAGATAATTCCCATTCCTGCAGACTGTTTCACTGCAATACGGACCAGACTTTGCTCAATATCTGCTGTATCTGTTTTTGTCACATCTTCCTCGGATTGCAAAACATGCGTTGTTTCTTCCTGGGTGCTCTCCTGTATGCCTGTTTCATCGGCAAACTCTTCACTCATACGCTGTTCATTTGCATTCCCCTTAGCATGCATCCATACAGTACCCTTTACTACGATAATATCTCCTATTAATAACAGTATTGCCATAAACAACACCATAGTCATAACCTTCTTTTTATTCATCCAAATCCCTTTCCTATCTTCCATTTCCACTATCCTATAAACTATAAAAGGAGCTGATGCTCAGCTCCTTAGGATTCCATGTATGCAAGCGCAGCGATAAGCCGGGTTATGTCGGTGCATTGTTGCACGAATGATCATCTATCTAGAACTGCTGTTACCAGCAGCTTCAAGCGACCCACCTGAAAACAGGTCGGGCAAACCTATCGTTCTCTGTTTGGTCTTGCTTCGGATGGGGTTTACATGTGCCCCTCTCGTTACCTTGAGGGCGGTAGTCTCTTACACTGCCTTTCCACCCTTACCCGGTAAACCGGGCGGTTTATTTCTGTTGCACTGGCCTTGGAGTCACCTCCACCGGACGTTATCCGGCATCCTGCCCTGTGAAGCCCGGACTTTCCTCACCTCCGCATAGCGGAGCCGCGATCATTTGCCACACTTGCTGTACCATTGTACACTGAATATTTTATTTTGGCAAGTAATTTCTATACGTTAAAGCAGCTGCCTCCCACGAATTCACGAACAATAGAATTTCTGGGGATTTCTTCGGCACTGACGCTCAGGAAATAACCAAGGAATTTAAGCAGTCTCACTGCTTCAAAATACTCCGGTTCTCCGGGTTCAATGCTGTAAAGCAGGCGTTCTGCATATGGCTTCAATACTGCCAACTCATAGATAGTTGTAGAATTGAACATAGCGTCCGCGCTTTCCTGATAAGGGAAGATATTCTCTGTCTCACCTTTTCTTACAGAAGGCCACATCTGTATGGTTCTCTTACCGCTGGCGCCTCTGGTTCTGGCATCTCTCACCATACGTCGAAGCAGTCTGCCATCTGTCGTAGCGATCCTGTTATGCTCATCCACATTCAGCGTAGTCAATGCACTGATATAGATCTTATATTTGCTTTCCGCCGGCAGAGCATAGGACATCTTATCATTCAGGCCATGGATACCTTCAATAACCAGTATATCTTCCGGTCCTAACTGCTTATAATCACCGTTATACTCTCTCTTACCCGTTACAAAATTAAATGTCGGCAGCTCTACTCTCTTACCAGCCAATAGATCACACATATCCTGATTGAACTGTCTAATGTCAATCGCTTCCATACACTCAAAATCATAATCACCATTAGGCTGTCTCGGTGTCAGCTCACGATTAACGAAATAATTATCTACAGCAATAGGATGCGGCACAAGCCCATGTGTACGCAGCTGCACAGACAATCTATGGGAGAAAGTCGTCTTGCCTGAAGAAGAAGGACCTGCGATCATAACGAATTTAACACCATCTCTTGATACGATATCGGAAGCAATCTCAGCAATCCTTCTCTCCTGCAATGCCTCCTGTACCAGAATGACATCATTGACGTTACCGGCACGGATCTGATCATTTAGGTCTGCCACAGTGTCAATTCCAAGCTTGCTCCCCCAATCTGACGATATCTGTAAGGTCTGGAACAGTTTAGCCAGAGGTTCAAAAGGCTCTACGACTGTTGGCTTTTTCTCATTCGGAAGTACCAGCACAAATCCATTCTCATAGAGCTGAAGGTCAAAATATTTCACATATCCGGTGCTTGGCAGCATGTATCCGTAATAATAATCATAATATCCGTCCAGCTCATAGATATTTACAGTAGAATTATCACGATAGCGGAACAGCTTCACCTTGTCTTCCATATCCTGTGCCCGGAATATATCCTTAGCTTCTTCCAGATTCATGGGCTTCTTCATGACCAGAATATCCCTGTCAACATATTCCTGCATTTTGCTATTTACCTTATCTACATCGTCCTGCGTTAATGTATAGTCATATTTCACAGGACAGAAGTAGCCGTTACCAATTGTAAATTCTACCTTAGCCGTACCCACCTTCTCATGTCCGAGAACTTCTTCGATTGCTTTCATCAGGATCAGTGTAGCCGTACGGGTATATGTCTTATGTCCGGCATCATCAGCCAGCGTCAGGAATTCCAGTGTACAGTCTCTGTCTACTTTCTTGAACAGTTCACGGATCTTGCCATTTCTTACAGCAAGAGCGATTGGATACTCATATCTGTCCTTGTATTCTGCTGCAATGTCTGCATATGTCGTCCCTTTCGGATATTCCTTTACCTCTGTTCCTATCGTAACCTTAAATACATGTTCCATTGCTCTCATCTCCCCTTTCTGTCGTCAGTCATCAATACGCAAATAGGGCTGCCATTCAGCGCCCTATATTACTACAATCAGCACACAGTGAACGGTTCCCTAAAAGGTGCTGTGTGAAGCTCAATTCCAGGTAAATTCTGTTTTAAATAGTCTTCCATATATGGGATGAACAACTTCTCGATTCCATAATGCCCTGCATCAATAATGCTGATTCCCTGAGCCATAGCATCAATTGCTTCATGATGATCAATGTCTCCAGTAATCATAACATCAGCATCCTCCTGCAATGCATTCTGTAAGAAGCTGCCACCAGACCCCGGCATAATTGCAGCATCCCTGACCGGACTGTCCAATTCCCCATATACCCTGACATTTGGCACCTGATAACATTCCTTTACCAGCTGTGCACATTCGCCAAGCGTCATGCGATGTGGCAGCCGCCCTATACGACCGCATCCTTCCTTCGTGACTCCATCATCATAAGTCACATCAAGAACCTCTGCATTCTGTAGTCCGATTCTTTGTGCAGCAGCATCAGCCATTCCCTTTACATCAAAATTGGTGTGCATCGCATAATATACCATATCTGAACGAATCAGATGACAGATTCTTTTTCCAATAAAATCATCCGTATTGACACGGTTTATCTTATGAAAAATCATCGGATGATGTGTCAGAAGCATATCTGCCTGCACACGAATTGCATCTTCAATCACATCGTCCGTTGCATCTAACGCAATGTAGATTCGTCTGACCTCTTTATCCCGTCTTCCAACCAGAAGACCGATATTATCCCATTCCTCTGCATAAGAAGGAGGCGACAATGTCTCCAGCTTCTCAATAATTTCGTAGCATTTCATCCCGGTATCCATGCCTTTCTAAAAGTATTTATACAGGCAAAAGACAATATCACCCAGTTCTTCATCCAACTGGGCAATCCTGTACTGCTGTCTGGCCGTTGTTTGTTTATGTCCCATCAGATTGCTCCTGATATTCTCCAGATTCTCTTTCTGCCACAATAAATAACGCCTCAATACAGGATGACCTTTCTCCAGAAGACATGGACCATATGTATCCTGTACACGTCTTATCTTCTCTGCTTCATCCCTGGAAGTCTCGGAAATGACAGGTATTTCTATTTTGCCACTGTTCTCGATACTGCGGCTTTTTTCAGAAAGATTCTCTGCCAGCTGCCACTCCTGCTTACCAAATCCGGCAGTAACAACATGCATCATAGGATAGTATTTGCCATCCTCGCAGACCATATCCTCACGGTCAATCTGATATCCAGCATTGCGCAGGAAGCTTCTGACCTCCTGTATCTCTGACTGTGGCTGCAGAATCAGCTGCTGCATACCCTGCACCAGCTCTCTGCCCTCTGTCAGAATGTGCATAATGAGCCTGCCTCCCATACCGGCACAGACAATGCCGTCAGCTTCGCCTTTTGACAGTGCCTGCGTTCCATCGGAAAGTCTCGTCTCAATATATTCCTGCATTCCATAATCTCTGATATTGCTCTTAGCCTGCTCCAAGGGTCCCTGATTAATGTCCATGGCTATCACTTTATCACATACATGACGCCTGATCAGCTCCATGGCTACATATCCATGGTCACAGCCGATATCGGCAATTACACCGCAGGGCTCAACCAGCCCTGCAACTGCCTGCATTCTATCTGATAACAGCATTCTGATATCCCCTTTGGCTTAATCCAGATAATCCTTCAGCTTACGGCTTCTTGAAGGATGACGCAGTTTACGAAGAGCCTTAGCTTCAATCTGTCTGATACGCTCACGGGTAACGTTGAATTCCTTACCTACTTCTTCCAGAGTTCTTGCCCTGCCGTCATCCAGGCCAAAACGGAGTCTCAGTACTTTCTGCTCTCTGTCTGTCAGTGTATCCAGCACTTCTACCAACTGCTCTTTTAACAAAGTAAATGCCGCTGCATCAGCAGGTACGGGTACATTATCGTCCTGAATGAAATCGCCTAAATGACTGTCTTCCTCTTCACCGATAGGTGTCTCCAAGGATACCGGTTCCTGAGAAATCTTCAGGATTTCACGTACTCTGTCTTCCGGCATGTTCATTTCCTTTGCAATCTCTTCAGGGGTCGGTTCACGTCCTAACTCCTGCAGTAACTGTCTGCTCACACGGATCAGCTTGTTGATTGTCTCTACCATATGAACAGGGATTCTGATAGTTCTTGCCTGATCGGCAATCGCTCTTGTAATAGCCTGACGGATCCACCAGGTAGCATATGTGGAGAACTTGTAACCCTTACGGTAATCAAACTTCTCTACCGCCTTGATCAGACCAAGATTACCTTCCTGAATCAGATCCAGGAAAAGCATACCACGTCCTACATATCTCTTGGCAATGCTGACAACCAGACGTAAATTGGCCTCAGCCAGACGCTTCTTGGCATCTTCATCGCCTACTTCCATACGCTTCGCCAGTTCGATCTCTTCATCAGCGCTTAACAGAGGTACTTTACCGATTTCTTTCAGATACATTCTGACAGGATCTTCAATACCAACGCCATCAGGAATGGACAGATCAATAGACTCCATATCTACTTCGTCTTCTTCGTTCAGAATCAATTCCTCATCAGGAATATCATCATCATCGTCTGTAATTCTCAAGACATCGACATTATTCTGTTCCAATGTCTCCAGAATCTTATCAAACTGATCCTCTTCCAGGGGCATATCCTTGAAAAAGTCGTTGATTTCCTGATATTCCAGGACATTCTTCTTCTTTTTGGCAACAGCAATCAGATCTTTGAGCCTTGCCTCAAATTTTGCTTGTGTGTTTTCATCCATTCTGGTCAATCCTCCATACCATACATATATTTTTATCCTTAATTCAGAGAAATATGCGTTTTGCTAAGTTCTTCCAATGCTTTTTTACCTTCGATTACCTGATTCAGCGCTGATATATCCACGCCCATACGGCTGGAATAATAATTATAGCTGTTACGCTTCACACTAATCAGGATATCCTTAAAGGCCTTCTCCTGCTCCTGAACGCTTTCGAGCTGTGGCAGCTTCGTAGTAAAAAGTGACGCCGCCTCGCTCTGTTCTTTCTCATCAGCAAACATATTGATTATGCCTGCGGGATTTAACTGATTGTTCTCAATATCCTGAAACATTCTCTCTGCTACTTTGGCATATAATTCCTCAGTAAAATCTGCAGGAGTAATGTATTGTTTTATCTTAAAATATAACTGTGGTTCATCTGTCAGCCACGTAAGCAGAAGTCGCTGTGACTTCTTCGTGTTCTCTTCCGGCGTATTTCTGTTCTGAATCCCGGACTTTGGTCGCTCCGGCAGGGGTGCATATCCTCCCGTCTTAGCTGCAGTGTTCACCACCAGTTTGCGCAGATTATCGAATCCGATATGATACTTGTCCGCAACTGCTGTAATGTAATTCTCACGCTCTACATCTTCGCTGAATTCGCACAGCTTTCTGGCAATGCTGTTATAGAAATTCGTCTTGCCCTCTGGGTCGTTCAGATCAAACTCTCTCTCCAGCATACGAATCTCGAACATGAAAGAATTCTCCGCATGGTCGATACGCTCCTGAAATGCCTCTTTGCCCAGGTTCTTAATAAATTCATCCGGGTCTTTATACGGAGTCATATTAATAATACGTCCAGACATTCCTGCCGAATGCAGAATCTTAATAGCTCTAAGCGCTGCTTTCACACCTGCCCCATCACTATCATACGCCAACAACACATCTTTGGTATATTTCTTGATCAGGGCAGCCTGTCCCGGCGTAAAAGCCGTACCAAGCGATGCTACTGCCTGTGTAAAGCCTGCCTGGTGCATACTGATCACATCCATATACCCCTCGCACAGAATGATATTCCCTGTTCTGGCGCTTCTGGCATAGTTCATGCCATACAGATTCCTGCTTTTATCAAAAATCTCAGTCTCTGGTGAATTCAGATACTTAGGTCCGTTATTCTCTGCACTCATGATACGGCCGCCAAACCCTATCACGCGGTGATTGATATCCTGTATCGGGAACATGACTCTGTTCCAGAACTGTGTCGTGGTTCCACGTTTCTCATCTGTCTTAGCCAGTCCCACATCCCGAATCAGGTCATCACTGTATCCTTTCTGCCTTAAGTATGTAATCAGCTCTCCGCCACGCACCGGTGCGTATCCCAGTCCGAAGTTTCTTCTAGTCTCTTCCGTAAGTCTTCGTCCATCCAGATATTCCCTGGCTTTTTCCCCATGAGGTGTACGAAGCTGATAATAATAGAACTTCGCAGCTTCCTTATTTACTTCCAAAAGTCTGGCACGTCTTGCCTCACGGCGTCTGGCTTCTTCCGAATATTCCATCTGTGGCAGCTCTACACCTGCTTTATCCGCCAGAATCTTAATCGCTTCCGGGAATGTGCAGTTCTCATATTTCATGACAAAAGTCACCACATTACCGCCTTCGCCACATCCGAAGCATTTATATATCTGTCTGGAACGGCTTACTGCAAAGGACGGCGTTTTCTCACTGTGAAAAGGGCAACAGCATACATAATTACTGCCTTTTCTCTGCAAACCGATATAACCTGATATTACATCTACAATATCATTCTTTTGTCTGACTTCTTCTATTAATTCTTCCGGATAATACATTTCTCATCATTCCTGTTTCTCTATGTATGTCACTCTCTGTAGTCCGGTACTTTTTCTAATATCCCATCCAGCACTTTGGAATATACAGTTCATCATAGACAGCAATCGCAAACCTGTCTGTCATGGAACTGATATAGTCGCAGACTACCTGTTCTCTGGGTTCTCCCCTGAAGCTCAGTTCCAGGAAGAACTTCGGCAGCCCGTCAGGGTGCTCCATATAATGCTCATACAACGTCTTCACAAGGGCTTCTGCCTTATGCTCCTCGCTCTTGGCTATAGAATTGCTGTATACAGCATCGAACATAAATCTGCGCAAAGCCCGCAGCGCCTGATCGACCTCCGGTGACATACGGATATCATCCTGTCCCTTACTCTGCGTCACAATATCATGGATAAAGTGATTGAGTCTTTCACGGGGCGTATAACCGACTACCTCTCCGATCTCACGAGGGACGTCATCACTCTTTAAGATTCCTGCGCGAATGGCATCATCCATATCATGATAGGTATATGCGATCTTGTCCGACAGCCTCACAATCTTTCCTTCCAGCGTAGACGGCATGTTATCCGTCTGATGATTCAGAATACCATCCCTGACTTCCCATGTCAGATTCAGACCCTCTCCATCCTTCTCCAGAATATCTACCGTTCTCACACTCTGCTCATTATGCTTGAAACCGTAGGGACTGATCTCATCCAGTGCACGCTCTCCTGCGTGTCCAAAAGGCGTATGCCCCAGATCATGTCCCAGTGCAATTGCTTCCACCAGCTCTTCATTCAGCTGTAAGGCCTTGGCAATCGTCCTTGCATTCTGGGATACCTCCAGCGTATGCGTCAGTCGCGTCCTATAATGATCACCCTCCGGTGAAAGGAATACCTGCGTCTTATCCTTCAGTCTTCTGAACGACTTGGAATGAATGATCCTGTCCCTGTCTCTCTGAAAAACAGGTCTGATGTCACACTGCTCTTCCTCTCTGGCTCTGCCCTTTGAATTCATGCTCAGTGTCGCATACGGACTCAGATATATCTTTTCCCATTGTTCCAGATTCTCACGAATCGTCATGATATGCACCCCCTTTTTACCCATCTACTTCTAATATTCTGCGCAATTCCTTCAATTCCTTTTCCTTTTTGAAAAAATCGTAACTAACGGCTTAAAGTCACCTGGTCAAATTCCAGTTCTACGTAATCTCCCATGGCATGTTCTGCTTCCACGAAAAGAACCACATGATTATTCCTGATAGCAGAATAGCCGGCAGGAATCAACTCCTGATTATTCCAGTCCACGTCATAGTCCAACAGCGTCATGGCATAATCCGTCACATAACCATTATTCAAAAAGGCTGAAAAATCCGCCATATCTACTCCCTCAGAGATAATCTCATATCCACTTGCAGTCTCCAGTCCCGAAACAATCTGTGCCATGTCCGCATAGTCCTTCAATCGCAGATTCCTGCCTGTTGTCAGATCCAGATTCATCGTCCTTATCAGATTAGTCGGATGGGCTGCCCCTTCATAATTACAATATCCTCTGAAAATCACGGACAGGATTCCTGTTCCCTGTGTTGCTACTTGATATCCTAATCTATATGCAGTTAATCCCTCTTCTGAAATCTCCTGCATGACCATCTGATTCACATTCTCATTGATAGTATTCTGAAGCTCTGTATTCTCCATATCTATAAGCTGAGGAAATACCACCTTCACTTCACAGCTTCCATTTAATGTATCTTCATATGTAACGCTCTCTATATCATATTGTACCTTCTGCTCATCAGCAAAAGCCACCGTTTCTTCCTCAGTCTGCGGCTCTGTCTCTTCTTCCGATTCAGTCTGCGGCTGAGACTCTCTGATAATAATTGGCTCTGACTGCTCCGGGAGCAGCTCTCCAAAATCTACTGTAGATTCTGTTTCTTCTGCCGACTGTTGTCCACATCCGCCAAGGCAGAACACCATGCCTAATATTATTATCATCTGCTGTATTCGTCTTCGTTCTCTATTCTTCATGCCATTCCTCCTTCATGTCAAAATTCCAACTATCAGAAACACGCAATACGAGTCTCCCAAGTTATCGTCGTATTCGCCAAATGTCCACGCAAGCATGACCGCATGGTTCATTACACACGTGAATAGAAACGAAAAACCCCAGAACGGAAATCGTTCTGAGGTTTTTGTAATGCGGAAGATGGGACTTGAACCCACACGCCATTGCTGGCACAAGATCCTTAGTCTTGCCTGTCTGCCAATTCCAGCACTTCCGCATGTCAGCTATTTCTCTGAGGTTTTGATGCCTCATCGCCGCTGCAAGAGTTATATTATCACTATAGGCATCATATGTCAACAACTTTTTTAAAAAAATTTGTAAAAAATATAAATAATTATGTTTTTTGAAATTGTTTAAAAAAATTGAAAAAAGTTGTTGACAGAATGGGGTGTTTCGTGTAGAATAACATTTGTTCGCAGGAGTGGTGGAATTGGCAGACGCGCAGGCTTCAGGTGCCTGTGGTAGCAATACCGTGCGGGTTCAAGTCCCGCCTTCCGCACTTTTTATTTTCTGTTTAAAAAGAACTCGCAGAGCAGACTGCGAGTTCTTTTTTTCTATACATTACATGATGCCAGGGTGCTATATGTCTCAGACTTC
>ERZ791734.2383-NODE-2383-length-12063-cov-3.025733_pt1 | contig 12063 bp, 11 predicted proteins | sample MGYA00509953_ERZ791734 | MGnify/ENA primary metagenome ERZ791734 (study PRJEB30046, sample SAMN00792038) | human gut metagenome | study: EMG produced TPA metagenomics assembly of the A metagenome-wide association study of gut microbiota in type 2...
CCAGACTGAAACTATTTCAATCCACGCTCCCCGTGTGGGGAGCGACACGGCTGACGAGTCATCGTTGGCGATTGCTGCGATTTCAATCCACGCTCCCCGTGTGGGGAGCGACTCTCGCCGTCCTGGCATTGGCCTTCTCGCCTGTATTTCAATCCACGCTCCCCGTGTGGGGAGCGACGGACACCACGGCTATGGCGGTGGATTACATCTATATTTCAATCCACGCTCCCCGTGTGGGGAGCGACGCAGCTATGCCGTGCTGCTGCGGCGGCCCAAGGAGATTTCAATCCACGCTCCCCGTGTGGGGAGCGACCCCTCTTTGACGAGAAGATCATCCAAAGAGGCATAGAGGATTTCAATCCACGCTCCCCGTGTGGGGAGCGACCGCCCTTCGGGTTTTTATTTCCGGCTCTGGTAAATTTCAATCCACGCTCCCCGTGTGGGGAGCGACCAGAAAGAACGGGCCGGGGACCATCAAAGTCAGCAATTTCAATCCACGCTCCCCGTGTGGGGAGCGACCCAGCAGCCTTCATATCCTTCACAGCTCGCTGATATTTCAATCCACGCTCCCCGTGTGGGGAGCGACACGGTTACGTTCTGGCTTCCGATTTTTCCAACATCATTTCAATCCACGCTCCCCGTGTGGGGAGCGACAGCGTGAAGCCGAGAAGAAGGTGAGGGCGCGTCAGATTTCAATCCACGCTCCCCGTGTGGGGAGCGACCATTTTGACGAACATCAAAAGCCTTTGCAGGTCCATTTCAATCCACGCTCCCCGTGTGGGGAGCGACTCAGGTGTCACCTCCTTTAAAGACTCCAAAGCTTCATTTCAATCCACGCTCCCCGTGTGGGGAGCGACTTCTGTTTCTCCTGTTGCAGCTCCCGGTTCGGCTGCTATTTCAATCCACGCTCCCCGTGTGGGGAGCGACACGCAAGATTTCAGGATAAGGCAGATCATAAGAATTATTTCAATCCACGCTCCCCGTGTGGGGAGCGACCTGCAAAAACATATCAAATCTGATATTGCGATAATTTCAATCCACGCTCCCCGTGTGGGGAGCGACTCCGGCGGGAAATACTACGTTTTCGGGAAGCTGTGATTTCAATCCACGCTCCCCGTGTGGGGAGCGACAATATCCTGCTGGATAGGCATATGCAAGCACTGTGTATTTCAATCCACGCTCCCCGTGTGGGGAGCGACCACATTGCGTCCGATGATGTTATTTTCACAGACCCGATTTCAATCCACGCTCCCCGTGTGGGGAGCGACGCAAACAGAAAGGAATGGATTGGAAATGATGCTATTTCAATCCACGCTCCCCGTGTGGGGAGCGACAGCAGGTAGCCAAGGACGGAGTATGGGAAGATGCCATTTCAATCCACGCTCCCCGTGTGGGGAGCGACATAAGTCCTCGGCTTCGAGATCAGACAAAAGACATTTCAATCCACGCTCCCCGTGTGGGGAGCGACAGCAAAGATGCACAGATTTTTCTTTTGCATCTTCGGCAAAAAGGGTATTTTTTGTGATATTCTCCAAATTGGGCGCCGTTTTCAGGGGATCGGCCGAAAAAGGCGGGGGGATTTCCTTTCTAGATCGGTGCGAACCTCCCGGGGGAAATATGGGTACTTGGCGTTCGCGTTCAGAGAATCAGGGGGTCTTCGGGAGAATAGGCGGTTTTACAGCCAAAGTGTTCTATTTTCTTTTCGTATTGATTGCCAAGGTAGTAGAATCTTAGGCTGTCCTTTTCGGGGTCCATGATAGCCAGGAGCTTTGCCTGCAGGCTGCGGCACTGGGCTGCATCCAGGAGGCATTCAAAGACGGAATTCTGAACCCGCTGGCCGTAGTCCACGCATTTTTTTGCAATCTGGCGCAGGCGCTTTCTGCCGGCTGCGTCCTCGGTGTTTACGTCATAGGTAATCAGTACCAGCATACCGTCACTTCCATAAAAAGGGTGGGTAGGCATCCAGGTCTCCCCGGATAAATCTGGCCAGCAGGAGCGCCTGGACATAGGGGATCATGCCCCAGCTCAGCTTTCCGTTCAGATAGGGATGGGTCAGGGTGTCCCGCTTCCGCTCCTGCCAGGTTTTCAGGAATTTTCTCCGCCCGTCATCGGTCAGGAGCACGGCACCGCTGTCCTGAATCTGAAAGTCCTCCGGCTTGACCATTCGGTTGTTGACCAGCGTCAGCACAAACCGGTCCGCCATGCAGGGGCGCAGCTCCTCCATCAGATCCAGCGCCAGGGAGTTCCGGCCCGGGCGGTCCCGGTGGAGGAAGCCCACATAGGCATCCAGGCCGACGCTCTCCAGTGCGCTGGCGCAATCATGGGCCAACAGGCTATAGGCAAAGGACAGCATGGCATTCACACGGTCCAGCGGTGGGCGGCGATTCCGGCCGTGAAAGAAAAAGTCCTCTTTTCGGCTCAGGAGCATATGGTCAAACACGCCGAAATACGCGCCGGCCGCAACCCCCTCCAGCCCCCGCAGAGCATCCAGGTCCGTAACGCTCAGCACCGGAGGCAGCAGCTCCCGGATGCTCTGAGCAGCCTCTTCCAAGCCGCACCCCTCCACCCGGGGGCTGTGGTCCCGGCAGGTGCGCTGGATGCTGGCCGCGCTGTTGCTGAGCTTTCCAAAGATCATACACCGTGCAATTTCGCAGCTGCGCTGCGCATCGTCAGCAATGCGGTACTGCTCCCGCCGGAGAAGCACATTGCCGCTGCTCTCTCCGCAGGTCCGGGCCAGGAAGCGGCCCCGGGGCGTGCAGAAGGTCAGCCCGATGCCCCGCTCGGCGCAGGCCCCCATCAGCGCCGGAGAGGCCCCGGAATAGGAAAAGCTGACAATTGTTTGCAGCGTGTGCAGCGGATACCGGGCAACCACATTCTTTTCCCGGTTTGCCAGGACATTCTCCCCCTCCAGAGACAGATAAATGTCCTCCGAGGTGACAAACAGCGTGTTCAAAAGCTGCTTCATGGCATCTCCTCCATTGCGGCTCTCAGATAGTCGGACACAGAGCGGCTTTTCATCAGCTTTGGCAGACACAGCTCCTTCAGGGAGCAGGCATTGCAGGATTTCGTGGGTTTCACCTTCGGTGTGTAGCCCCGCTTATAGAGATCGTGCATCTGTCCCAGCAAATCTTCCACCTGTGCCCGCAGCTCCGGCGTAAAGGCCACCTTCTGTCTGTGCCGGGTCTCCCCATAATAAAGCGCCCCTTCCGGGATATCGCAGCACAGCATATCCTCCAGGCACATGGCCTGTCCGCAGAGCTGGAGCGCATCGCCGGTATCCTCCCGGGGCTGACCCCGCTTGTATTCCACAGGATAGGGCTGCCACAGCCCCTCCCTTCCGGAAAGCGGGACGCCGGTGCTTCCCCGGCGATATTCCAGCACATCGCACTGGCCGGAGACCCCCAGCCGGGCAGAGAACACGCTGGCCCCTCGGGTGATCACCAGATCTCCCCGGCTCTCCTGGAACGCGGTGTTGTGGGCGTTTTCATGAAAGATCGCCCCGTCCGTGGTGCGGTAGTTCTCTGCCCACTGGTGCTCGATGTGGATGAGGGCCCATCTCCGCCTGCAAAAGCGAAAATGCTGCAAGCCGGATAGTTGTAAGAAATCCTCCTCGTTATACGCCATCGATAATTTCAGGGTCTAAGCCAGGCAATGGTTCCAAAGAAATGGTATAGTCTTCTACAGAGGACGGGATGGCCTCTGCATCCTTTTGCGCTACTTTCACAGAGCGATGCACCTTTGCAGAAGAATACTGCCCCTCTTTACAATTATGTTCCCACCAGAAGAGCTTTACGACCTCCATAGAGCCGTCCGGTCTGGCGGAGGAGGCATCATTGACAAACAGCGTCCGCAGGCATTCCTTGACAATTTCTGCGTCTTCCTCGGTGAAGCCTGTTTTTTCGGCCAGTTGGACATTGATGGAGCCTTTCAGCTCATACAAGCCAAAGCGGACAAAGTGTTTCATTCCCATGGTATCTGATGCGCGGCCACCATCTGTATCATCGCCGTTTACGCTCTTTGTAATTTGGATCGACTCAATCTCAACCGCAGAAATGCTGGTTGCCTGATGTATGGATACCGGTCCCCGAACCCCAACGGATACACCCTTTTCGTCCTTTTCCTCTTTTCCGCCCTTTCCCTTTTTGCCAGACGAGAAAGCAAAGACCTGGCCAAAGCTTCGAACATCCATCCATTTTTCGCAAGCAATTTTTGCATATTCATCCGGATTCTTTATTCCCTTCATTACAGCGTCCGCACGCTTGCTCAGGCTTCCAAAGCCATCGCTGCACCGATCCTGGGACTGTACAAAAATAGGCTGTCCCAAATCCTGCATACGATTGCGGATTTTTCTCTTGATACATACATCGGAAATCTCTCCAAAACCATCCAAGTCTGTGCGGGGGCGGTTGCCATTCAGCGGGTCACCATTACCGTTTGCCCGTGTTACAGAAATCAGTGCTACAAAATCAATTTTGTTCTTAAGGATGCTCATACCTCTTCCTCCTGTTTGTTTTCAGTGTTATTTTGAGATGTATACAAAGCGCTGCGCTGCAAGTAATATCCGATAAAATAGGTATCCTTAAGCGCTTCCTCCCGGGTTCCCTGGGAACAATCAGAGATTTGCGCCACAATTTCACCTATCAGCCGATCGTAGCGTATTCTTGCGCCCGGTTTAAGCTTGGGATAATACGCTTTTTTCAGTTGCTCCCAAAGAATTCTGCTGGCATATTGTGGGCGTTTAGAAAAAACGGACTGCATGCGAATCGCATTTGGTTCCCGTGTTTCGTCCGGCCCATAAGTATCTCGCTCTATTTTTTCAAATACTGCAAGTAAACGTCCGTACTGGTAACTGACATCCTTTTTCTCTGGTTCAAGCGCCATTTTCAATTCCTCCTTGTACCAATCAAAATGATATTTTCGAATCACCGCACAGGCGGTGGAAAGCACTTCTTCCCGAACTGCTCGTTCCAGGATTTGCAGATTAGATCCTTTTGCAATAATCGCTTGCACAATATCCGTCGGAATTCTTCCTTTATCAACACGGCAGGCAAGTAACCTCTGCACCTGTTGACGCAATATTCGATCATCCGCCTCCATTCTGGATTGTCCGTTTGAAACGCGTTGTGTTCCATAAGCACAGGCCGCAATCTGATATAAGGGCGGTGATTGAACTCCAAACGGGAAGTGTTCCCAACAGCATACCAAATCCCAGTTATAAAGCCGTTCCAGAAAGTCGCCTGCCAGCAGTTCACTATAGTATGTCAGGGATAATCGTCCAGAGGTTGCTGCGTCAAAGGAAGCAACAACTGCATCTGTATTCTCTGGAATGGTTGTCCTCCATCCACGCAATGTCTCGGACAGTGCTTTATGGTAATCGGAATATTTGATCTGCTTCTCCTTGCTTTTTTGCAAAAGGGCTGTATGCGGCTTTGGCAATGTAATTCCTTTGGGATTCCAGCACAGAAACGTCCTTCCGCCTATGGAAACACCCTGGTTTGCTGCCAGCCAATGAATTGCATTGTGAATTTTTTGAGACGTAACATAGCTCATGGTCATTGCTTGGCTATCGTCCGTAAAGCGGCCACGGTAGGTAAATCCTGTGCTGTCGTTTGCTGATACAAGTTTCGCATTTGCGCAGCCGTTGATATTGATTATCTTCTTGGGGTGCTGGCTCGCCGACGACGCATATTCTCCGGATACCATGCAAAATACCGGCTTCTCCTGCTTTGTAGAGGCATAATAGTCGATAAATGAACGAAATAAAGTCCGATCCTTCCAGCATGCAGTGACTTCATCAATCTTTCCGGAATCTACTCGCCAGCAAACCACTTGTTTCCCTTTTTGGGGAGCCAATCCGTCTTTGTCACGAGTGAAAATTCCGAGGCGTTCCATATCCTCCAAAATTGTCCCTTTTTCCACATAACGTGCAACCGCGTGGAGCTTTGGATGCCCATAGGGAGAATTTTCCCATTTATGCAGCTGTGTCAAATACGCTTCGTACTTTTGTGGATACTGCGGCGATAAAAATCGAATTTGATCACACAAAGGATGGGCGCAAGAGGTATCTCCCGTACGACCGGCAGATGCTTCCGTAACCGGCATGATGATCGCAGCCTCATCTTTTCCAACCTGTCGGGCATCCAAGAGCTGTCCATCTGCGTTCAGCGTGATCTCAATTTCAGCCTTTGCAATTTGGTGAGATACAGGAACCAGCGGCTCTTTTTCCAAGCCATAAACCCCACAATATTTTGCCTCTAAGGTGCAGTATGTATCATAGGCCTGCTTCATCAGCCCCATTCAGTCCACCTCCCCGAATTCCCGCAAGCCGGAAAAGTTATTCAGCTCAAATGAAAATGGCTTCATTCCCATACTGCGCAGCGGCTTTTGGTAAGGACATTCCTCCGGCTGCAAAAAATGAATGACACCATTTTTCATCACAGGTTTCCAAAACCGTGCAGTCATCTGCCCTTGCGTTTCCGCTGAGTATGCCTCATCCGGGTAGGTAATTCCATGGTACATCAGGCCGAAACTCAATTCCGGCAAGCTGTCATAAGCCCCTGTTCCACTTCCAAATTCGCATGGTTCCACATACCCTTGGCATTCTCGGGTTCCCAGAAAAATATCTCTTCTGCCACCCTTTTCAATCATCCGCTGGGCAATTTGATGATGCTTGTTCTCATTTCTGTCCTGAACCAGGTCCAGCCGGTTATCGTTCCAATCAAAACAGGCCCTCACCTGATAGCGGCAGTTCTTCAGATAAGTATAAAAAGCCAGATCATTGCCGCCGCTGTACTTAATTGGACGAATTCCTTTGACCTCGGTTTGAATAGGATTCATAATTCGAACATCCATAATTCGCCAAATGAAAGTTGGTTTCCAGTACACAGATGACAGTATGCCCTTCAATGCCTCATAGGTTGGAATTTGATAACTGCACTTTTCTCCGCCAATCCGTAGAATTGGGTCTGAGAACAGGCCATAGTCACCTGTCACCTCAAATTCTACAATGTTTGAATGTTTTGTTTTCAAAATCTACACCTCCTGAAAGCCGGATATTCCATTTGCAATAGAAAATCCGAAATGGTTGTCATAAAAGCCGTCAGACAAAAGGAATACTTCCCCATCGAACAAGGATGTTACCGCTCCAAGTTTCTGAAGCTTCTCGAACTGATACCCATAAACAGAAATGGAATACCCCTTTGCTTGTTGAATCCATTCGCGGATGGATTTCCAATCCTTTTGCCCATACATTTGGGACGCTGCAAGGATCGCTTGCTGCAGTATTCTGCCCTTTCCGTAGGGGACTACCAGTTCCACTGTATTTTCATCAAACACTTGGAACAGGTCTCCCGCCAATCGAAACGCCTGTCGCAAGTAATAGTCCTGAGTCCACCGGCAATTTTCATCTGCATACCTTGGATTGTCAGCAAGAAGCTGATAAACAGAGCCATGCTCGTCCACCTGATCATCCTGAAATTCTGAATTCATATCTCCATAGAGCTTATGATAATAAAATGCAATCGCTTGATTTGAAGATAAATCCCCTTCAAACCGTTGCGGATCGTCAGCAAATGCATTAAATAGAGAGGTTGTTGCAATTTGGCCCCGAGCAATATCTTCCAGGCAGCGCAGTTTCTCATCTATACACCGCACAACTCGGACAGATGCAGGCTTCTCTTGCTCAGCATGACGATTGCAGCGCCCAGCTGCCTGAACAATACTATCCATGCCAGCCGAAAGACGTATCACCTGTTGAAAAGAGATATCAACACCAGCTTCTATGACCTGTGTAGAGATACAGACAACCCTTTGTTCCGTTCCTGCATGTAGCCCATCCAATGCGGACTGCAATAATTTCAGTGTTTCGCGCCGATGCTCCATACACATCGCTGCGGAAAGGTGAAAGCAGTCACAGTTGCCAATTTTCAGATTAGAAAAGAGGTAGGCCGCCTCGTTTTTTGTATTGCAGACCACCAAAAGGCTCCTGCAATCCTCCAAAACGTCTGAAATCATCTGCAGCATTTCTTCCAAGCGCATATGACCCGCATTCTGAATTTCTGTCCGTTTAAATACCTCCCACAGTTTTCTATCATAGGGAACCATGTCTATCGGTATCTGGCATAAAGGATGTGTCACATTTTCAAGTTCTGGATAAGTTGCAGAGCAAAGGACAATCGTTGCGCCACATACTCTCGAAAGGAAATTCATCGCGAGATTAAATAAAGTCAGCAGCTTTTCAGGTACCGTCTGCACTTCATCAATGACAATAATACTGTTGCAGAGAGAATGGAAGCGCCGAATTGCACTGGTTTTTCCCAAAAAGCACGTATTCAGTAATTGAACCAGGGTCGTAATGATAACAGGTGACTCCCAAGTGTCCGTCAGCAGTTCCAACTCCCGCAGTCGTTCAGAAGTATCCTCCGGCTCAGCCAGATTGGAGTGATGCTCCAAGATCAAGCTGTCGTCACCCACATAGCGACGAATCACCGCCGCGTTCTGATCCAGAATGGATAGCAGTGGAGACGTAAACACAACACGAGCCTTGTTCCATTTTTTAGCATGCGTCAGAGCATAGCGCAAGCTGGCGAGCGTTTTTCCGCCGCCGGTCGGCACATTAAGGCGGTAAATTCCGCCGGGGTTATCTGCGAATTCAGCACAAGTATCGGAAATTACCTTTCTCGCCACATCAATGGCTCTTTCGTGCGGAAACATATTCAGTTGATCTTCAAGAAATTTCAGTCTGTCTGACCAGATTCCCCGCATATTCTCTGGCCATCGGGGAAATGTATCGCCGTTTAAAAAGGTTGCAGTGTCTCTTCGGTCTCCTTCAATAACTGCAGATAGAATCATCCGTGCAAGCAATCCCATGTAAAAGGCGGTTTCCTGGTCTGCCAATTCATCATCTGGCTGTGCAGATATGGAAGATATCTTCTCAATTGTAGGCCCCATCTCCCGTACAGCAGTCTGGAATCTCGCATCCAGCGTCTTGATATCAACACACTCTTTCAGGAAATTATGAATTGACGCTTCATATCCTATTTTTTCTTTCGTCTGACGGTGAAAAAAACCGGAATTTCGTGCCGGATCTATGCAGTCAAACAGGCCATGGTGACTGCCTATCGCAAAAGCCAATAGTTCAGCTGTTACCTCAGAAAGCCCCAACTCTTCACCGCTGTGCCATCGATCCAGCAAAAAACGTGCTCCTGCAAAAGTATGATTGACACTTCCACGCGTCACATTTCCATCTTTTACTGCAGCAACCAAATAATCGTCAAATTCATCCTTGCACTTTCCAGCATCGTGCAGCACTCCGGCAATCCACCCACATTGCGCCAATCCAATGGTTGCAAGTGCACTTGCAGTGAATTCTGCAGTGTTTATGCAATGTTCTCGAACGGTTTGTTCCTCTCCGTCTTCCCGAATATGTGCACGATACATAATTTCACCGCATTTCTTTGTCAATTTTATGTTGATAATATCACATTGTGCATTGTTTGTAAACTATATGCCGCAATAACGCACAGAGAATTTATTCTGCAAATATTATCGCACACAATATGTCCAATAAGTCGGACATATTGTCATCTATGAAAATTTTTGTTCTTTCATTTCACATCCTGCAAAATTTTACCTCCATTTCATAAAAACAGGCCGTCTCGTTCAGCGAGGCGGCCCGTCGGTGGGTTGGTGTATTATTCCCGGCCCAGTGCCAGCAGGTTGGCATCCGTCAGGCCGGGGGTTGTGTAGGCGCCGTCCAGGAGGGCGTCTATGTTTTCGGCGTCGTTTTCGATCTCCTTGGACATCAGCTGGGCCGTCTGAACGGCATCGCCGCCCAGGATTCGGCAGAGGAGGGCCAGGGAGACGATGAGCTTGCCCCGGCACACCAGATCAAAATCCGAAACGGCCTGGAGCCAGTAGCGGCTGATGAGATACCGGAGCAGCGCCCGGTCCTCCTTTTGAAGGGGCCGGGGGCTGGGCGACGCCAGGCGCTTGCGCCAGGGCTCCGTCAGGATTTCCAGGTCCCGGAAAACCTTGAGAAAGGCTTCCCTGTCCCCCGGGCCTGTCAGGTCCCCGGCAGTCTCCATGGCGGCGGACAGATCGAAGGGGGCTTCCTCCTCCCCGTCCAGGATTGCCTGGGCGTGGTAGGTATAGAGCAGCAGGGCGGAGAGGGGTTCTTCCGCCCCGGTCACCAGGTCCATGGCCGTCTGCCGGGTTTTCAGCAGGAGGTCCATGTCCCTTTGATCATAGTCCGTCTTCTCCTCTGCCTTGCCCTGAGAGACCCAGCTCCAGCCCTCCCGGCTCAGAAGGATTCGCGCACTCTCCGGGCAGCTGAGCTCCAGACCCAATTCCGTAAAGCTGCCATAGTCATGGCGCAGCCTTGGGAAATCCCGGCAGGTATTGCACAGGGCGTGCTCCCCCAGCTCTGCCTGGATGCGGCACAGGCCGTCGGCGCGCCACATGGGGCAGCGGCCATTGTCCAGGGTCAGGTAGGTATCCCCGTCCTCATCCTGCAGGAATTCCCGCAGCTTCTCCCCCAGCGCCCCGGGGAGCCCACGGTAGAGAGCAGCCTTCTGCGCATCTACCGCCACATCCCACTCCTTGCAGCAGCTATCCGGGCAGCAAGCAGCGATGCAGTGAAATGTATCATAAAAATCAGGCTTGCGAAGCTCCATTTCTATCCCTTTGTTTCCTCATAAAACACGCCCAGACTGCCCACATAGTGGGGCTTCCAGGGGCGGTTTTTGCCGCAATAGTGGATGATCACGGTATTTTCCCGCACCCAGGTCAGGTCGTGCCGGGGATTTTCGGGGTTGGCGTTGTAGATGTTCAGGATGCGGTCGCTGAGGTTGTATTTCTGGGTGTCTGCCAGCAGGATCTTGTCCCCGTGCATTACGGTGAGCAGGTCCTGGTCCGGCAGCCAGAAGGTGTCGATTTTTTCCAAAGCCGTCCGGCGGAGCATGTCCATGGTCAGATTTTCCCGCAGCGCTGCCAGATTCAGCACCATCACGCCGGTGTTCACATAGGGCGTACCTGCCGGGACATTCAGGCGGCGGTCATTGAGCCGGGTCAGGGTCTCCCGGACATGGGTGCAGGCAATGTAATAATTGCCTGCAAACTCCATGGCGTACAGCTCCCGCAGGGGGTTGATCACCAGGGTATCCACATCCAGATAGAGAATTCTGTCCAATTCTTTCGGCAGCAGCAGCGGCGCTGCCAGACGGTAGAAGATCTGCCTGGGGTAGCGGCTGCTCTCCGGGAAGCCCTCAAAGTCCTTGGCATTCACCGCCGCAAAGCGGCAATGCACCCGGTTACTCACCGCCTGAATTGCATCCATATCCTCCTGCGTCAGATCGGAGTGGAGAATATAGGCATCGTATTCCTCCTCGCCCCCGTTTTTCACGATGGAGCGAAGGCACTGGCAGAGCAGGGGGCGGAAGCTTTGATTGATGCAGAACAGCAGGTTCATTTGTTCAGCAGCTCCATGAATTCCTCGCCGGTAATGGTCTCCTTCCGGTAGAGGTACTGAGACAGGGTCTCCAGCTTGTCCCGGTTCTCCTTCAGCAGGTTCAGGGCCTTCTCATGCTGCTGCTTCACCGTCTCCACCACCAGAGCATCGATCTTGGCCTGGGTCTCGGCAGAGCAGGCCAGGCTGGTGTCGCCGCCCAGGTATTGATTGGTAACGGTTTCCAGGGCCACCATATCGAAGCTGTCGCTCATGCCGTAGCGGGTGATCATGGCCCGGGCCAGCTTGGTAGCCTGCTCGATGTCGTTGGAAGCGCCGGTGGAAACGGTGCCCAGGGCCACCTCTTCCGCGGCACGGCCGCCGGTGAGGGTGGCGATCTTGTTCTCCAGCTCCTCCTTGGTCATCAGGTAGTGGTTGCCCTCCTCCACCTGCATGGTGTAGCCCAGTGCGCCGGAGGTTCTGGGAATGATGGTGATCTTCTGCACGGGGGCGGAATGGGTCTGCAATGCCGCCACCAGGGCATGGCCGATCTCATGGTAGGAAACGGCCATTTTCTCCTTGTCGGTGAGAATGGCGTTCTTCTTCTGGTAGCCCGCAAT